>Ga0209847_1000798_pt1 | contig 12055 bp, 9 predicted proteins | sample OrgsoiDNA_201060_FD_185808 | JGI IMG/M metagenome (GOLD analysis project Ga0209847, IMG submission 185808) | Permafrost soil microbial communities from the Arctic, to analyse light accelerated degradation of dissolved organic matter (DOM) -... | ecosystem: Environmental > Terrestrial > Soil >... | reverse complement strand
GGGCAGCGGTGGTTTTGGCTCACGCAATACCGCCACGTTCTTTGTGCGGCTGAAAGATTACAAAGAGCGCAGCGCAAACGCCAATGAAGTGGCTAACCGCCTGATGGCGGAAACCAGCAAGCTGGCCGGAGCGCAGCTGTTCCTGATGGCCGCGCAGGATTTACGCGTCGGTGCACGCAGTGCCAATGCGCAATACCAATACAGCTTGCAGGCCGATGATCTGTCGCTGCTGCGCGAATGGGGGCCAAAAGTCAAAGCCGCGCTGGAAAAAATCCCGCAGCTGACCGGCGTCGATACCGATTCGCAAACCGGCGGGCAGGAGGTGTTGCTGACCATTGACCGCGACAAGGCGTCGCGCCTTGGGGTCAACGTTCAGATGATCGACACGCTGCTCAATAACGCCTTCAGCCAGCGGCAGATCGCCACCATCTACAAAACGCTGAACCAGTATCACGTGGTGATGAATCTGACGGATGATTACACCAGCAACCCTGACGTGCTCAATCAGATGTATGTGATAACGGATTCCGGCGCTCAGGTGCCGCTGTCAGCCTTCACAGCCTTCAGCGGGGCCAATGCGCCACTGTCGGTGGCGCATCAGGGGCAGTCCGCGACCACAACGCTGGCCTTCAATCTGGCCGATGGCGTGGCGCTCGGCGACGCACAGGGTCTGATTAAAACGGCGATGGCACAAATTGGCCTGCCGGACACCATTCAGGCCGGATTCGCCGGTACCGCGCAGGCGTTTGACTCCTCGGTCAGCATGATGCCGTGGTTGATCCTCGCCGCGCTGGCAGCGGTCTATATCGTGCTCGGCATGTTGTATGAAAGCTATATTCACCCGCTGACCATTCTCTCGACGCTGCCTTCGGCGGGCCTTGGTGCGCTGCTGCTGATGTTGCTGACCAATACCCAGCTGACGGTGATTGCGCTGATCGGGATTTTGCTGTTGATCGGCATCGTGAAGAAGAATGCGATCATGATGATCGACTTTGCGCTCGACGCCGAACGCCGTCTCGGGCTTTCACCGCAGCAGGCGATCACTCAGGCCTGCCTGATGCGTTTTCGCCCGATCCTGATGACGACGCTGGCCGCCTTCTTTGGTGCGCTGCCGCTGGCGCTTGGCAGCGGCGGTGATGCCGATCTGCGCAGCCCGCTGGGGCTGGCGATCGCCGGCGGGCTGGCGCTCAGCCAGATCCTGACCTTATTCACCACGCCGGTGGTCTATCTGTATATGGACCGTTCGAGCCGCGCGACGCGCCGTTTATGGCATCGCCTGCGGCCGCACCATGCGCCATCGCCGGAGACCGGTTCACATGACTAATTCCAGATGGATTGCTGACAGATTCATGACTCCTTCTTTGAAAAGCGAAACGATGCCGATGACTTCCCGTAACCCGCGTTCTGTTGTTTTCCGTCTGGCACCGCTGGCTTTGGCGCTGCTGGTCAGCGCCTGCACCGTCGGCCCGGATTATCAGCGGCCGTCCGCGCCGCTGTCGCTGGAGTTTAAAGAAGCCAAAGGCTGGACGGCGGCGATCCCGCAGGAGAATCAGGCCAAAGGCGACTGGTGGACGGTGTATCAGGATCCTGAGCTGTCGTCGTTGCTGAGTCAGGTACAGATTTCCAACCAGAACGTCGCGCAATATGCCGCGCAGTATCGCGAGGCGCAGGCACTGGTGACGCAGGCGCGTTCCGGACTCTATCCGTCTGTGGATGCCAGCGTTGGCAGCACCCGCAGCGGGACATCGCAGGCGGTGACTAAAAAACAATCCGCTGAACTCAGCGCCAGCTGGGAGCTGGATTTGTGGGGTAAACTGCGCCGCACGGTAGAAGAGGATAAAGCCAGCGCGCAGGCCAGCAAGGCCGATCTGGCAGACGCCACGCTCAGTGCGCAGTCTGAACTGGCGCAGGACTATTTCCAGCTGCGGGTCATGGACGAGCAAATCGCCCTGTATAACCGCAGCATTGCCGCCTATGAGCGCTACCAGACCATCATTCAAAACCAATATGCCGGCGGAAATACCTCGCGTGCCACCCTCGCGCAGGCGCAAACCCAGTTGGAAAGCACCCGTGCATCCGCGCTGCAGGTGCAGTGGCAGCGCGCACAGATGGAACACGCCATTGCGGTACTGATGGGGAAACCTCCGGCCCAGTTCACCCTGACGGCACGCGAAATCAAATTCACCTTACCGTCTATTCCGCCGGGGTTGCCGTCGCAGCTGCTGCAACGCCGGCCGGACATCGCCGCCGCTGAACGTAATATGGCATCGGCCAATGCTGCCGTCGGTGTGGCAACCGCCGCGTATTACCCGGACCTGACACTGAGCGCCAGCGGCGGCTTTGCCAGCGATGCGTTCCATAATCTGTTTTCCTTGCCGAACCGTGTCTGGTCGCTAGGGCCAGAGCTTAGCCAGACCGTACTGGATTTCGGCGCGACGCGTGGCAAAGTCGCCCAGGCCGAAGCAGCCTATGATGCGCAGGTGGCCGCTTATCGCCAGAGCGTGCTGGGTGCCCTGCAGGAAGTGGAAGATTATCTGGTCGAGCTGCATACCCTCGATGCGCAGACGCTGGCGCAACAGCGCGCTGCCGACGCCGCCAAAGAATCGGCCCGCGTCACCTATAACCAGTATCAGGCCGGTATGATCGACTATCTCGACGTCGCCACCACCGAAAACACCAGCCTCAGCCAGCAGCAGAACGTACTGTCACTGCTCAGCACGCAGATGGTGACCAGCGTGAAACTGATCGCCGCACTTGGCGGTGGATGGAATGGAGACGTGGGGGAGTGATCGGCACCAGGTGTTAATTTACCAAGAATATTCTTGTTAAATTTGGCGCGAATCAGCTAGGGTAGTCACTCACTCATTTCGTGACAGGATACCCCATGCCGATTCTCTCCACATTTCATGCGCAGATTGATTATCAGGACACCGGTTCAGGTGATACGACGCTGTTCTTAATGCCGGGCTGGTGCCAACCGAAATCTGTCTTTGCAGGTTTCACCGCGCTGGCTGCGCCACACTTTCGGGTGGTCAGTATTGACTGGCGCGGGCACGGAGAATCCTCAACGGATGGCAAAGATTTTGATGGTGCATCGTTGGTTGAAGACGCGCTGGCGCTGATTAACCATTTAGGCCTGAAGCGTGTTGTGCCGGTATCAGTCGCCCATGCCAGCTGGGCTGCCGTAGATTTGGCGGAGCGTTTGCAGGAACGCGCTCCTGCGGTGGTGTTTCTCGATTGGATCATGAATAACCCTGTGCCTGAATTCTTCACCTCCATTGATCAGATGCAACGTGAAGATCAATGGCGGGACGCACGGGACCAGCTGTTCGAGTTCTGGCTGGCAGGAAGTCACTCGCCGACCATGATTCATCATATGAAAACCGAGATGGCTGCGTCCAGTTTCCAGCTTTGGCGACTCGCCGGTCAGGTTATCCGCGATGCCTATCTTCACTACGGTTCACCGCTTCAGCGCCTCGGGCAACTCAATAACCCACCGAAAATGTTGCACATTTACTCCCTCGATAGAGATGACGATTACCTGAGCCTGCAACAACGATTCACATCACAGCATGACTTCTTCAATGTGAAACGTCTTGAGAATGCCAGGACCCATCTGGCAGTGCTGGAAAAACCGCAAGCTGTGCTGGATACGATTCTGGAGTGGGGAAAGTAAACACGACCGATATTTCGAAGAACCGCAGCACAAGGTGCACGTCTGCGGGACAGGAGCGGTCATCACGCTGAATAAGATTTCTTTACGACTTTGTTCTTGTTGTGTTTAAGGCTTGTGGAGATAATATGAACAGTTTGCCCAAGATGGGCAACTATTGGCCTTCAGGCATATCAAAAGGAGTGATTGTGAAGACTTTAAAAATGATCGTCGCAGCGGTTCTGTTGGGTACGGTTTCTTTCGGCGCACTGGCTGCGAAAGAGATCACCCGTGAAGAAGCTGCTAAGTATGAAAAAATCGGTGTAGTGGATACATCAGGTCAAACGACTGACCCGATGGATACGAAAGCAGCGCTTTCACGGCTGGCCGATGAAAAAGGTGGCAAGTATTTCGTTGTGATTGCTGCCCGTGAAAAAGGACGTTTCAGCGCAACGGCTGAAGTCTATAAGTAAGGGCTGCGTTTAGCTGTCCTTTTCGACCGGAAACGCCCCCTGACCTTCACACTGTTTCCGGTTGAAACCTGTTTATGCGCGCATCCCGCTCTCCCTCCCATTCCCCCTTACCCCCTTAATGCCCGTCAAACTGTGATCTCTTTCATACTCCTGTTGTCTTTGTCTATACAACTATACATTCCATGACTTTACTCAATTAACGGCGTTTTTTTCGCCCATTGACGAAGGGGAAACGGATGATGAAATTAGGCAGCAAAATCCATGATTTGGGTAAAGCGCTGATGACGCCGATCTCGGTGATCGCCGCGGCGGGGATTTTCCTCGGGTTGGCGGCAGCGTTACAAAACCCGGCAGTCACCGGCGAGTCTTTCGCGCAGATAAAATCCCTGCAGCTGGTTATCGGTTTTATCCGGCAGGTATCGGGCGCGTTGTTTGCTAATTTGCCGCTGTTTTTCGCGGTTGCTACGGCGATGGGGCTGGCCAATGCAGAGAAAGCTACGGCAGCTTTCTCTGCAGTGATTGGCTTCGTCGGTCTGCACGTTGGGGTTAATTATAGTCTGCTGGCGCAGAACATTACGCCGGAGACCATTACCGTTGCCAAACTGACCGCCAAAGGCATGACCGAAAGTGACGCGATGATTTATGCGGCGGAGTTCACCAATACGCTGGGGATCTTTACCTACAACATGAGCGTGCTGGGCGGGGTGTTGGTCGGGCTTATCACCATGTGGCTGCACAACCGTTTCTATACCATCGTGTTGCCGACGGCGATCGCTTTCTTTGGCGGGCGGCGCTTTGTCCCGATTGTCACCATTCTGGTCCTGCCGATTGTGGGGGTGCTGATGTCGCTCATCTGGCCGACCATTGCGCAGGGGATCCAGTGGGTCGGTGAGCTGATTGGGCGCACCGGCGAGATAGGCACCTTTATTTATGCCACGTCCGAGCGGCTGCTGATCCCCACTGGTCTGCATCACATCATCAACGAGACGGTGCGCTTCACGCCGATTGGGGGCGTGACCACGGTGGACAATCAGAGCATTGTTGGTGCGCTGAATATCTTTAATGCCTCGCTGGCCGACCCCGGCGCGATAAGCGATCAGGTGACGCAGCAGGCCACCCGTTTTCTCGCGCAGGGTAAAATTCCGGTGATGATGTTTGGCTTACCGGCGGCGGCGCTGGCGATGTACCACTGCGCCCGGCCTGAGCATAAAGGCCGCGTGAAGGCGCTGATGCTGGCGGGGGCACTGGCCTCTTTCACCACCGGTATTACTGAACCGCTGGAGTTCTGTTTCATTTTTGTCTCGCCGGTGCTGTATGTCATGCACGCGTTGCTGACCGGAATTTCATTTGTCCTTATGCAGATGTTCCACGTGATGATCGGCAATGTGCAGGGCGGGGCGATCGATTTCCTGATCTTCGGCGTACTCGGTGGTGCGAAAACCCACTGGTGGTATCCGCTGATCCTCGGGATCATTTATGCGCCGGTGTATTACTTCAGTTTCCGCTGGGTGATCCTGCGAATGCAGGTCAAAACGCCGGGTCGTGAAGATGAAAACGATGCCGATGAGCGGGCAAAACCGGCGCAGGGTAATGAGAAGACCAAAAATATTATTCTCGGGCTGGGTGGCGAAGGGAATATTTCACAGGTGGATTGCTGTTTTACCCGTTTACGGGTGAAGGTGAAGGATATGGCGCAGGTTCAGGATGAAACCCTGCTGAAAACCGGCGCGATGGGCGTGAAGCGCGTGACGGACAATGACGTGCATGTGATTTATGGCCCGCAGGTCGAGCAGGTAGCGAATCTGGTGAAGGCGGAACTCTCCGGGATCAGTTAATTCAGCGGTGATGAGACACCAGAAGGCTGACTTTGCGGTCAGCCTGTTTTTTTGCCTTTCACCTCAGCGCGGATACTGAAGCTGTAATGCTGCTGATTGTAATAGACGTCAGACACTTCAAACTTCATCCCGTCCGTGAATTCAGTCACGGCGCGTGAATGCAGTACCGGTTCATCCCGTGACAGATTCAGCGCCAGACGGATCTGATGAGAGGGTAGCTCCGCTGAAATCTCCTTATTGCTTCCCACCGGCTCAAATCCCTTTGAACGCAAATAGGCATATTTCGACGTGGTGAGATCTTTGCGGGTGAGATCAGGGAACATATCTGCCAGCAGCCAGCACTGTTCATAAACAAAGGGCTCCTGGCCCAGCATGCGCAGGCGCACCATGAAATGCAGGGCGGTGCCGACGGGAACGCCTAACGCGGCGGCGATCTCGGTATCGGCGCTGATGCGTTTGAATTCAAGCACACGATTTTCAATCGGCTGATTGATCTCGACCGCCAGTTCACTGGCCGTCAGATGGCGGTCGAGTGGCAGATTGACTTTGCGGAGCATGGTTTTCCTGACCACGAAGGTGCCGCGTCCGCGAAACCGTTCCACTCGTCCCTGGCGCACCAGATAATCCACCGCTTTACGGGCAGTCATACGTGAGACGCCATAAATTTCACACAGCGCTGCCTCCGTTGGGATCGGATCGCCGGGTTTGATCTCTCCGGCGGTGATTCTTTCAGTAAGCTGCTGTTCTATTTGTAAATAAAGTGGAACGAATGAGGTTTTGTCGATTTTCATCAGCCCTCCGGTAAGCTGTTTGAATTGTATAGCGGGGTATACATTTGAACAAATTTAACGCAAGGAATTGTGCGCTGGGAGGGGTTTTGAGTCACGTGCGGGAGGGAAAAGAACCCAACCCCGGATGGGGTCGGGTTGCAGGCTTTATTCAGGCAGTAACGCCGACGAGGAGAACTGGCTGCCGCCCTCTTCCTGACGTTTGAAGCGCCAGCAGTGCTGATGATATTTCGCCACGCTGTTACGGTGAGCGACGCTTATCACGGAGGTTTGCGGCAATTCGCTGACCAGCAGGCTATACATCCGTTGCTCGGTTTCGTCATCCAGCGCGCTGGTGGCTTCATCGAGGAACAAAATGGCCGGCTGGATAAGCAGTGCGCGGGCAAAGGAGAGACGCTGCTGTTCGCCAGGCGACAGGCGCTGGCTCCAGTTGGCGTAATCATCCAGCACACTTTGCAGATGCGGCAGGCAGCACTGATCCAGCACTTTACTCAGTTGGTCGTCAGTGTAATCACGGCTGGAATCCGGATAGCTTAGCGCCTCGCGCAGGGTGCCAATCGGAATATAGCTGCGCTGCGGCAGGAACAGATGACTTTTACCGGCGGCAAGGTGAATACTCCCTGCGCCGTACGGCCAGATCCCGGCAATGGCGCGCAGCAGGGTTGATTTACCACAACCGGATGGGCCTGCAATCAACACGCGCTCACCGGCCTTCAGGCTGGCTGAAATATTGCAAAACAGCGGGCTGCCGTTCGGTAACTTCAGGGTTAAATCGTCGAGTTGCAGATCTACACTGTCCGATTCATGTACGCTGATACCGCGTGGCTGCGCGTTGACCTGATCGATTGCCGCATTGAAACCCGCCAGACGGTTAACGCAGGCTTTCCAGCTTGCGAGATCGGTAAAGGCGTTGATAAACCATGAGAGCGAGCCCTGAACCTGACCGAACGCCGAGGCGATTTGCATCAGCGCACCCATCTGAATCGCGCCAGAGAAGTAACGCGGCGAAGCGACCAGAATCGGGAAAATATTGGCAAACTGGGCGTAGAACGTGGAGGCGACGTTGAGGCTACGGGTGACCTTCATGATCGACCACCAGTTGGTTTTGATCGACTCAAACTTGCCGCTCAGCTGCTCACGTTCACTTTTTTCACCGTGATAAAGTGCGATTGCATCGCTGTTTTCACGCACGCGGATCAGACCGAAACGGAAGTTAGCTTCGAACCATTCCTGATTAAATCCGAGGCGGACCAGTGGCTTACCGACCCACCAGACCACGACTGAGCCGACAATCGCGTAGAGCAGCGCGAACCAGAGCATGTAGCCCGGAATGGTGAATTCATGGGAAGAGATAGCGAAAGTTAATGGCCCGCTGATGGCCCAAAGTATAAACACGAAGGATAACAGGGTGACCACGCTCGACAGCAGCCCGAGCACCAGCGAAAGCGTTCCGCTGGTCAGTGCGTTGAGATCATCGGAAATACGTTGGTCCGGGTTATCTACCTGATGCTGATACTCGGTGTAATAATAGGCGTGATTGCCCAGCCACTTGTCCATATACTCTTCGGTCATCCAGCGCCGCCAGCTCATTTGCAGGCCCTGCGTCAGGTAGACTTTATAGATGGCAATTACGATAAAGATGAGCGCCAGCCAGGTAAATTTGAACAGCTGTGCTTTGAAAACCGGATAGTTTCTGTTTTGCAGCGCATCGTAAAACACCCGGCTCCATTCGTTGAACTGAACGCTCAGGTATACGCTTGCCAGTGAAAGGATAACGATAGTGGTCAACATGCCCCAGGCACGCCACTTCTCTTCCGAGAGCCAATAAGGCTTAATCAACTGCCAGACAGCACGCCACGGTGCCGATTTCCCAGGTTTATTAGTCATAAATTGCCATGTTTCAAAAAGATTTATGTTGTGAATGAATCATCATCCCAGAATGAGTGACCCAGTGCGAGAGGGCAATGGCACACATGTAAGGATGTTTTTCCCGCGGTAAAGTTCAATTCCGTACTTAGAAAAGGGTGTTTGATGAAAGTGGTATTGAATCTGTTGATACTGGCAGGATGCTCGGTCAGTTTGCAGGCTTTGGCGAAAATCGATGAACCTGACATTAATGGGGACTGCCTGAAGGCGGGTATTTACGCCTCCGCCGGGAAAGTGGCCTATCAGCAGGGCCAGTATGACAAGGCGCGCGAAGTGTTTCGTGATCAGGTGGCATGGAGTGAGTTTTGCCATAAACCGCAGGATACGATAGCCACCGCCTACAACAATATTGCCCTGACCTATATTCGTCAGGGGCAGTACCGCAAGGCCAAAGCCTGGCTGGCGCTGGCGCCGGAGGACAAGAAATCTCGATACAATCTCAGCCAGATTCAGCCCAAGCTGGATGCCTTACCCGCCGCTCCGAGCGTCGCCGGGTTGTACTGGCAATACGCCGGTTTTGGCAACTGGAACGTGGTCGAAGTGAAAGCCGAAGAGGCACAATTTCGCATTGATTTCAGTGGGATGTATATGGGGCTGATGTCACTCTATTACGGTCCGAACACCGGCGAGTTCTCGGTGGTGACAACGGTAAAAGAGGGGAAGGCAGAGTATCATGAAGCGGATGACAAAAATGCCGGTGGCGGCCAGTGCGTGGTCAATATGGATTTCGCTGCGGAACAGGTCAGCCTGCATACCCTGGGCGACTGCGGTTTTGGCATGAATGTTCAGGCTGAAGGGCCGTTCGTGCGGGTGCTGTAGAGCAGCTGTCAGTTTGGCCGCAAAAACGCGCCAGCCCCTAAACCCGCAGGTTTAGGGGAGTACGGCACTATGAAATCTCAGGGTTTTACTGCGGCCACTTCATTTCACCCTTTAATACTTTGGCGCTCATCAGCAGCGACGAATCATCTTTCAGCTGCGGATAGTGGCCTTTCATGGCGGCAATCAGTGCCGTGGAATCCTTGGCTTTTGGCAGCTCTTTTTCCAGCGTCAGCAGATAATCTTTGGTGAATTTCACCGATTCCAATGTATGCGGTGCGCCCGGCAGGAAATGGCCCGGCACGACAGTAGCCGGTTTCAGCGCAGTGATCTGATCCAGCGCGGCAACCCATTGCTGACGGGACTCAACGGTCTGATTGTCGGCGACCCACAGATGCATGTTATTGCCATCCACCAGTACACCACCCACGACGGCTTTTAACGAAGGGATCCACACGAAAGTGCGGTCGGCCACCTGGCCTTTCACTTCAAACTTTTTGCCTTCCAGTTCAAAGCTGTTGCCCTTCAGTGCCTGCGGCACGATCACGGTTTTTGGCGCATTGTCTTTCAGCTGCGGTCCCCAGAAAGCGACTTTGCCCTGTTTGGTAGCGTTGATTTCATCAATCGTCGCCTGAGTCGCGAGGATCTTCGCGTCAGGGAAAGCGGCGTGGACAACATCCAGTCCGAAGTAGAAATCCGGATCTGACTGGCTGATATAAATCGTGGTCAGGTTTTTGCCGCTGGCTTTGATCTTCTCCACCAGTTTTTCTGCATCGTTGCGCTGGAATTGCGCGTCGATCAGCACGGCGTCTTTTTCACCGGTGATGATCTCAGATGACACCGGGAAGATGCTGTTTTCGCCCGGATTGTAGACTTCCATTTTCAGGTCGGCGGCGCAGGCGGACAGGCTGGTGCCGAGCAGCAATGCGGCGGTCAGAGCGAATCTGTTTAAACAGATAGTTTTCAAACGTATGGCGTTCAGGCGCATGGGACTTCCTCAGAGAGAACAGGGGACAAAATAATAACTATCGGTAAGCACCTACTGTACGTTGCATAAAGCGGGAGAAAAACCCGATAATACGCAACTGTTTGTTGCACAAATCGGATGAATCCATGGACAGAATTACCGCTGCTGAAGTTTTTGTCGCCATTGTTGAACGGGGAAGTATGGTCAGCGCCGCTGAGTCGCTGAATATGTCGCGCGCGATGGTGACGCGATACCTCTCTGAAATGGAAAAGTGGTCCGGTGCGCGGCTGCTGCACCGCTCGACCCGTAAACTCAGTTTAACGGATGCCGGTGAAAACGCCCTCGCACGCTGCCGGAAAATGCTGGCGGTGGCGGCAGAGATGGTCAGTGTGGGCGCCAGTCAGGATGACGCGCTGCGCGGTTTATTGCGCCTGAGCTGTTCGCAATCTTTCGGGCAGGGCGCGGTCGTGATCGCCGTTGCTGAATTTTTACGCCGCCATCCGCAGGTCAGCATTGATCTGCAACTCGAAAGCCGGGCGATCAATCTGGTAGAGGATCGCATCGATCTGGCACTGCGCATCACCAATGATCTTGACCCTAACCTGATCGCCCGCCCGCTGGCGCAGTGTCCGTCGGTCGTATGCGCTTCTCCGGCCTATCTGGCCGCTCAGGGGACGCCGCAAAAGCCGCAGGATCTGGCGCTGCATAACTGCCTGACCTACAGCTATTTCGGCAAAAGCCTGTGGCAGTTTGAGCGCGAAGGCGAGAAAACAGCGGTGCCGGTCAGTGGCAACCTCAGCGCCAATGAGTCGCTGGTGCTGCTGACGGGCGCGGTGGAAGGGGCGGGGATCGTCATGCAACCTTATTACTCGGCCGCGCCGCTGGTCGCCAGCGGGCAATTGGTAGCGCTGTTGCCGCAGTGGCAGCCGCAAAATATGGGCATCTATGCCATTTACGCCTCGCGCCGGCAAATGCCAGCCGCTTTGCGTGCGCTGCTGGACTTCCTGGTGGCGTGGTTCGCCGGGCATCCGCGCTGGTTATCACTGAGTGCTGAAAAATAATCCGATGACGCCGGTTGCACCATTTTTTGAAATCTTTACACACATTTTACTCATTATTTAAATATCAATAAGTTAACTGTTTCTTCATGGCATTTTGTGCCATCCCGGCAGGCCAAAACTGGTCAAAAGTGTGATCTGCGTGGTATTTCTGTCGGCTGTATGTCTGTGCAACATCGCGCTAACAATTATAAATAAACCAACGGGGACTTTTATGCCTGTTTCACTACTGGCACTGGCGCTGAGTGCGTTTGCAATCGGCACCACTGAATTTGTCATCATGGGGCTGTTGCCTAATGTGGCGAATGATTTACGGGTCAGCATTCCGCTGGCGGGCTGGCTTATCAGCGGATATGCACTGGGTGTTGCCATCGGTGCACCGATCATGGCGGTACTGACGGCCAAATTACCGCGTAAGAAAACCCTGTTATTGCTGATGGTGATCTTTATCTTCGGCAACCTGATGTGTGCCTTGTCGTACAGTTACGGTTTCCTGATGTTGGCGAGGGTGATCACCGCGCTCTGCCACGGTGCCTTCTT
>Ga0209847_1000796_pt1 | contig 12088 bp, 6 predicted proteins | sample OrgsoiDNA_201060_FD_185808 | JGI IMG/M metagenome (GOLD analysis project Ga0209847, IMG submission 185808) | Permafrost soil microbial communities from the Arctic, to analyse light accelerated degradation of dissolved organic matter (DOM) -... | ecosystem: Environmental > Terrestrial > Soil >... | reverse complement strand
GCGCCTGCGGGAGCCCGCCGACCGGGAGTTTATCGAAATCCGCGAATGCCGTTTCCGCCCCGATGCCGCCATCCTGTTGTGCAGCGACGGCCTCACGGACCAGCTCACTTCGGCGCAGGTACGCGACATCGTGGAGCGTTACGATGGCGATGCCGCGCGCACGGCGGCCACGCTGGTGGAGGCGGCCAACCAGGCCGGCGGCAGGGACAACGCGACCGCTCTGTTCGTGGCCGGCCCGGAATTCCGCAGCCGCACGGGGGCCACGCGGCCGCGTTTTGACGCCACCCGCAGCTATTCCACCACCCGTATTCTGGGCGGGCGCCTGGCGTTTCTAACTTACGGACTGCTTCTGGGAATGCTGCTCTGGGCGGTCTTGCGAGCCAGAGGATGAGCTTATGACCGCACCCGCTAAAATCGGCCGTTACGAAATTATCCGCCGCCTCGGCAAGAGCATGACGGAAGTATACCTGGCCATCGACACGGTGGAAAACCGCAAGGTCGCGCTCAAGCTGGTCAAGTCCGATGGCGACCCCGTGACCCAACTGGTACTCGAAGCCGAGCGCCGCGGCGCCGCCATCCAGAAAGAGCTGCACCATGTGGACCCGCGCATGGTGGAGATCTACGAATCGGGCGACCTGGAAGGCTACTTCTTCGTCGCCATGCAATATGTGGAAGGCCGCAACCTGGCCGAAGTGCTGCAGTCGGAACGCACCCTCGATCCATACCGCGCGGCTGTGATCGCGCTCGAAATCTGCGAACAGCTCGCCAAGTTTCATTCGTGGGAATCGGCTGTGGTTCACGGCGATATCAAGCCTTCGAATATCCACATCAGCCCCAATGACACGGTGCGGCTTCTGGATTTCGGAATCGCCAAGACGTTGCGCGTGGACTGCAATGCCACCACCCACAATTTCGGCAGCCCCAGCTACTGCTCGCCGGAGCGCCTCACCCGGTCGAAGGTGGATCAGCAATCGGACCTCTGGGCCGTGGGCGCCACGCTGTACGAAATGCTGGCATCCGTGCCGCCGTACCAGGCGGAGAACACGCGCAAGCTGGAAAGCCTGATCCGCTCCAAGCGGCCGCCAAGGGCGCTGCCCGGCAGTTGCCCCTTTCCGCTGCGTGCGATCGTAACCAAGGCGCTGGCGCCGAACGCCGCTCAGCGGTACGGCTCGGCCACGGGGTTTCAACAAGACCTGCAAGCTTTTTTAGAACACCGGCCGCCGGTTGCCGAACTGGATCGCCGCTCGAACTGGAGCGCCACCGCCACCGCTACTTTGGAAGCGGCGCGCGCCGCATTGCGGAAAGTAACGCGCGCGGGGGGCCGGGTAAACAGGAAATTAAGGCTGGCAGGCGCCCTGGCATGGTTCGGGGCAGGCATGCTGCTGTGGGTCGGCGGCACCTATGCATGGCAACTGCTTCAGTCGCGCGCCACGGCCGCTGCAAGCACATCCGCGCTGCCCGCGGGTATTCCGAATGAAGGGCTGTCCGGCCTGTACGTCTCCGCCGCCGGCCGGATTCTGGAATCGTACCGCGCCAGCGCCGATCCCTGGCTCTACGATTTCGACTGGCACAAGGCCGAGATCCTGTTGCAGCGCGCCGTCGAACTGGGGGCGGCAGGGGACGAAACGCTCGGAAGACTGGCGCTTAGCCGGGGCTATGCTACGCTCGAACGCCTGAACGGCGCGCCGTATTCCGATCGGGCGGCGGCGCAACTTCGCCTGCAGGCTCGCGACGAGTTTACCGTGGCCGCGCGCAACATGCCGGGCGATCCCGGCCCGCACCTGGCTTTGGCGCGCGTGTATGTCTACTCGCTGCCCAACGTGGAGCGGGCCATGTCGGAATTTGCGGCGGCCGGGCGTCTGGGCGCCACGCTGGGCCGGCGCGAGATCGAACAACAGGCCGACGCCTACCGGATCCGAGCCGAGGGCGAACTGAAATCCGACCTCCACGCCGCGCTGCAGGACGCGATAACCGCGCGGTCTCTGTACGAACGGATTCCCGGATTCGACCAGGCGGACGAGCACCGAAGCGATTTGGACTCGATCCACATACAGGCGCCCCATGCGCCGGTCACCCATAGGCGCCGGAGGCCGCGGCGATGGCGGTAACCCGCAGTTGGACTGGCCCGGGCTCGAAACCGGCGATCGTCGCGATTGAGGGGCGCGGCCAGCCGCCGAGCGAAATCTGGTGGCTGGTGTCGGCATCCTTATTAGTGGCCGCCGGACTGGCGATCGTGTACGCTGCCAAGGCCGAGCCGTTCGCCAGTGTCGCGGAAAAACTGCACCGCGGGGAACTGGTCAACGTCAACACGGTTTCGGCGCCGGACGATCTGCTCCCTCTTTTGGAATCCTTCCCCGGCCCCACCGGGCGCGCCGCAATTGCGGAGAAGACTTTTGATTTCCTGCAGCGCGCCCGCCCGCTGCGCAACGTGGGCGCGCTACGCCGTCTGCAGCTTCTTCCGCTCTCGAAACTGAAACCCCTGATGGTGGTCCGTACGCCGCGCGAATTCCAGAAGCAGTTTCTGCAGTCGGCGCTACTGTATTTCGCCGGCTTCTACCTGGTTGCGCTGCTATGGAGCCGCACCCGCTTCCAGGGCGACCGCGCCTTTCTGCCGGCGCTGCACCTGCTGACGGCCATCGGTTTCATTTTGATGATCGGCATGCGCGACCCTTTGCGCGACACGCTGGAGTTCCGCAAATTCGCCGTGGGCGTCTTTCTGGGCTGCCTGCTGCTGGCCTTGCCGGCGCTTAAATTATTCGACTACCAGCGGCTCTCGGACTGGTGCTACACGCCGTTGTTCGCGGCCTTGGCGCTGTTCGGCCTGCTGATGGCCTTCGGCAAGGGGCCTACGGGCAACGACGCCAAGGTCAACCTGGGCCCGTTCCAACCCGTGGAGCTGATCAAAATCCTGCTGGTTCTTTTTCTGGCCGGATATTTCACGCGCAATTGGGAGCGGCTGCGCGATCTCCGCGAAAAACGCATTCTGCCCGGATTGTTCCGGCGGGCCGGAGTGCCGCGCCTGGAACACGTGGTCCCGGTTCTGTGCGCGGTCGCGATAGCAGTGCTTCTGTTCTTCGTTCTGAAAGATCTGGGACCGGCGCTGGTTACCATTTTCGTGTTCCTAGCCATGTTCGCGGTGGCGCGCGGCAGGCCCGGCCTCGCGATTGCCGGCCTGGCGCTGATGGTGGCCGCGGTGTCTGTGGGTTACCGCATGGGGCAGCCGCGAACGGTGGTGCAGCGCATCGACATGTGGCTGGCGCCGTGGGACAACGACGTTCATGGCGGCGATCAACTGGCGCACGCGCTGTGGGCATTTTCCACCGGCGGCCCGTATGGATCGGGACCGGGATGGGGCGATCCGGAGATGATTCCCGCGGGCAATACGGACCTGGTGCTGCCGGCCATCGGGGAAGAGTGGGGCTTCCTCGGCGTGGCGACGGTCTTCCTGCTCTTTGGATTTCTGGTGTCGCGCGCGCTGCGGGCGGCGGTGCTGGCGGAAACGCATTTCGGATTCTTTCTGGGCCTGGGCCTCGCCAGTTTGATCGCCTTCGAAATGTTGCTGATCACGTCGGGAGTCTTGGGCGCGCTGCCGCTGTCGGGCGTGGTTTCCCCTTTTCTCAGCTCGGGCAATACGGCGATGCTCGCCAACTTTCTGGTGTTCGCACTGCTGGCATCCATCTCCGCTAATCCCGTACCCGCGACCCTTGGTACCCGCGACCCTCTGGGTCGCATCGAACTGCTCCGCGGGCCTGCGATCAAGCTCAAAGCCGTCCTGGCCTGCGCCGCGCTGATCCTCCTCTGCTTCGCGGCCCGTTACCAGATTGTGCGCGATACCGACTACCTTGCCCGCGACGCCCACTCGTTCGAGCAGGATGGCGTCAAGCGCCCGCAGCACAACCCGCGCATGAACTCGATGGCGCGCGAAATCCCCCGCGGCAGCATCTACGACCGCAATGGCATTCCGCTGGCCAGCAGCGACTGGCGGGAGCTGGAGCGGCATCGCGCCGATTATACGGCTCTCGCCATTTCGCTTGACCAGGCCGCTTCGCGCTTCGACAGCCGCCACTATCCCTTCGGCCCGGCCACCGCGCACGTGATCGGCGATTTGCGAACCGGAGAGAATTTTCACGCCACCAATGCATCGCTGGTAGAGCACGATTCCAATCTGAAACTGCAGGGGTACCAATATGCCGAACTGGCATCCCTGGTGCGTTACCGCCATCAACCCGGCAACCCGGGGATCGCGGCCGTTCTGGCGCGCGACCGAAGCATCCACCTCACGCTGGACATCCGGCTGCAACTGCGCGCCCGCGAAATTCTGGAGCGCCATCTGCGAGAGGCCAACAAGCAAAATGGCGCCGTGGTGGTGATGGATGCGGCCTCGGGCGGCGTGCTGGCGCTGGTCAGCGCGCCTGCGCCTTCTCCGCCGGGTGTGCGAACCGCGGCGCCCGCAGCCGACGAATTGCTGGACCGCGCGCGCTACGGCCAGTACCCGCCCGGCTCCACATTCAAGTTAGTCACCGCCATGGCGGCGTTGCGCGCGGACCCCGGCCTCAAGCATCGCACCTACCTGTGCCGCACCCTCCCCGATGGCCGCGCCGGCAACACCATCGCGGGATGGAACCGCGCCATCAAAGACGACATCGGCGACCACGCCCACGGCACGCTCGACATGGAGCGCGCCATCGCGGTTTCCTGCAACGCGTACTTCGCGCAATTGGGCGTTCACGACGTGGGTTCGAAAGCGCTGGCCGAGACCGCCGCCAGGTTGGGGATCTCAACCGGCGATCTGCCGGCGTTGAAGCAGGCGCTTCCCTTTGCAGCCTATGGTCAGGGCCCGGTGCTGATCTCGCCGTTCAAGATGGCGCGCGTGGCCGCCGCCATCGCCGCCGGCGGGCGCATGCCGGAGGGCCGCTGGATCGCGGACAGCAGCAACCCCCGCGATGGCGCAACGGACGTGCTGCCGGCTGCGCAAGCGGCGTTCCTGGCAGGAGCCATGCGCCGCGTAGTCACCGAAGGCACCGCGCGTCACGTGATGGCGGGATCGGCAATCGCCTTCGCGGGCAAGACGGGAACCGCCCAACTGGACCAGGGCATGCCGCACGCGTGGTTCACGGGCTTCGCTCCTTATGACGGTGACGCTTCGCGCAGGCTCGCGTTCGCGGTGTTGGTGGAGCATGGCGGGTACGGCGGCAGGGCGGCCGCCCCAATCGCCAGAGAAGTGATGGAAGCAGCCGGACAACTGGGGCTGTTGCAGTAGGGTAGGCCTCCCGGCCTGCCATTTTGTAGGGTAGGCCTCCCGGCCTGCCATGTAGATAGGATGCCATGAATCTTGGAGACTACCTGGAAAGATTTGGACGAACGCTTTTCGAATCGCCGCTCGCTACGGCGCCCGATCCCGATGAACCGCCGGAACTCGCCGAAATCCGCCTGGCGGTGATCGACCGGATCCGCGAAAAGAGCTACCGCTCCGGCGGCAAGAAGGTCTTCCCGTTCGATCTGTTGCGCGTGAACCTGCGCGGATTGGAAGAGAGCCGCGTCGGCATTTTCACAGGGCGTTTTTTCCGCACCTACCTGGAGCAGGAAGTCCACAACGCGCTGCGAGCCGCAGGTTGCCGGTTCCCCGAATATCTGCGGGTGGAGGTGGAAGCCTCCGCCGGTTTGCCGAAACCGGGCGAAGAGTGGTTGACAGTAGACGCTGCTTCGCTGGAGCCGAACGGCCGCGCCTCAAAGCCGGCAGCCCGGCTGGTAATTTGCGAAGGCACGGCCAATGCCGCGGAGATCGGCCTTCGCCAGCCCAGGACCAACATCGGGCGCGTGGTAGACGTGTACCGGTCCGAAGGCCTCCACCGCCGCAACGATCTGGCATTCGTCGAAGACACGGAGGTCAACCGCTCGGTTTCGCGCGAGCACGCTCACATTGTGTTCGACAACATTTCGGGCGATTACCGCTTGTTCAACGACCGCTGGTACCCGCGCGGCGGCCCGCCCCAGCTTGGCAACGCGCAGGTCGAGTGCGGCACGTGGATTGTCCGCGGCGGCATGAGCCGGGAAGTGCATCGCGATTCGCGCGGCTTCAAGCTGGAGCCCGGCGATGAGATCCACTTCGGGCGGGCAGTGGTGCGGTTCGAGATGGATTCCTAGCAGCTAGAGTTGCGACAGCCCCTCCTTCAGCGCGTACCGCACCAGTCCGGCGGTGTTGTGGATGTTCAGCTTGTCCATAATGCTCGCGCGGTAGGATTCACCGGTGCGGACCGTGATCGTCATGAAGTGGGCGATCTCCTTGGTGGTGTGGCCTTCGGCAATCAATTGCAGCACCTGCCGCTCGCGGGCCGTCAGCGGCTCCTCGTTCTTGGTCAGCATGCCCCGGAGCACCGTGTTGGAAACGCCCGGGCTCAGATACACGTTCCCGCGGATCACTTCCCGAACCGCCTCCACCAGGCAAGCGCTGGCCTGGGATTTCAGCACGTAGCCCACAAGCCCGTCGGACATGGCGCGCACCACGTACTGGGGCTCCGAGTGCATGGTCACCAGGATGCCGGGAATTCCCAGCTCGCGCCGGATCGCCGCCGCCGCCTCAATGCCGTTCATTAGCGGCATGGACATATCGGTGATGACCGCCTGGGGCCGGAGGCTCCGGGCCAGGTCGATCAGTTCAACGCCGTTCTCGGCCTCTCCAACGACCGTGATTCCCGCCCGCTCCAGGAGCAGCCTCAGCCCCTCCCTGAACATGGCGTGGTCATCCGCGAGAATGATACGAATCGACATTTGCTAACCAAGCGTACCAAGTACGGCGTGGGGACTTATTACAGGAGAAAACCCGAATTTCGAACGGGAAAAAAGGGGCGGAGATACTCTTCCGCCCCCCTTCCCCTAAGGAGGGTTTCGCCTTAGAGGATTCGCACGACCGGCGAGATGAGATCGGCTCCGTAGCTGGACTGGATATGCACGGAATCCGGAATCGGATTCGCGATGTCCGCCAACACGAGGTAGCCGTCAATCGTCGGGTCGTAGATGGCGACCACAGACGGGCCGGAGACCTTCTTGTTAACCATCGGGGTGATGGTGACGATTGCCGCGCCCTTCGGCAGCGCGTTCGATTCTGTCGAGACCGAAAGCTTCGAGTGAGACAGTTGGTACGTCACGTTGACTACCGTGATGGTATCCGTCCCGACGTAGAGGTTGACGGTTGCGGTCGAGCCGCCCGACGTGGCGGTGAACGTCAGCAACGCGGGAGTCGCTGTGCCCCCTGGAAGAGTGGCCGTGAACGTACGCGTGGCCCCTGCTCCCGACAATGTCTGGATAGGACCGGAGGTCTGAGCGAATACCGGGGCGGCGGCGCCCGTGGCAGTCAGAGTAACCACAGTTTTCGGCAAAATACCCGTGGTCTTCGGGGCGCCGCCCACGGAGGAGCTCAGGGACAGCGTAGGCGCCACCGTGGATGCCATTACAGTAATGTTGGTGGTTACAGCTCCACCGCAGGTGAAGCCGTTGCAAACCGCGAGCTGGATGACGATCGTCACCGGGGCGGCGCCCGGGGCCAGCGCCGGCGCGATGAACGTCTGCGTCGGGAGCATGGTGTTGGCGTTCTGCATAGTGACCACCGGACCGGACAACTGCTGCCAGGTATAGATCAGCGGCAGCGCCGGAAGGTTCGAATCGGTGCTGGCGGCGCCGCTTAAGGTCACGAGCGAGCCTTGAGGCACGGTCTGCGATGGGCCGGCGTTGGCGACCGGCGGCTGAAGCAGCGTCAGACCAGTCGAGTTAGGTAATGCCGCCGGCGCGTTGATGGCGGGCCAGGGGTTGAGCTGTCCGAGTGTTCCTGCTGCCGGAGTACCGGGAGCGGAGCCAAACGGAACATACGGCCCGGAGCCATTGGCCAGGAACGGGAACTCCTGGAACGTATTCGGGATCTGCTGGCTACCCAGGATCAGGTTCTCCGGGAAAATGAACCCGAATTGCGGCGCGCTGTAAAAGCCGGCCCTCAATCCATTGGCGGCGAGCTTTACCGGAACGGCGTCGATCGGCGCGCCGCCCGTCAGAGAGCGGGTGGCCAGCGCCAGGTTGCGCGTGGGAGGCAGGAAGTTGCCGATGGTCACGCGGAAGCGGGCCCGGCCCTTCAACCCGCCCAAGGGCGGGCCAAACGGATCGGAAGTGCCATAGAAGCGGTGCGATTGCGCTCCCGAGGTGGAATTGACGTCTTCGGAGTAGATGTCCACAAGCTGCGAGAAGTCGGTGCTGAAGAAGTCACCGAAGATTTTCTCCACCGCTTCCTGCGGGAAGATCGGGTTGGCATTGCCGCCCACGCCAAATACGAATTGTTCCGCGTAGACGTACGCCGGCCAAGTGCCGGGAGCGGTGTAGGCGCCGATTTCGGCTACCACCGTGTGAGCGGAAATGTACTGGCAGGAACTCATCGGCGCGCCGGCGACGCATGGCGCGTCTTGAACCAGGTCGCCTGCGAAGACAATAGAGTCGCCCACTTCGAGGGGCATCTGCTCGAACGGATCCGGGTGCACGAGCGTAGTGGGATAGCCAACCTGGTGGGTGATCCCATCGGCGCCCGCCACGCCTGCCGTTGCGGCGGGAAACGTGTAGTTGAGCGAATACGCGCCCGTAAACGGATCGGTGGGGCGGTTCCATTGCGGGCAGAGAGAATCGTTGGCGCCCGGGGCAAGTTTCGTGCCCGGGTCAAAGCGCGGCAGGCACATGGGAAATCCCGTGCGGGCCACGATGGTCGGGTTGTCCTCGTCCGAAGTGAAGCGCTTATCGGCAATGCCGTTCAGCAGGTTCGGATCCACTCCGCCGTAACGTCCGTTGGGCGTGTTGATCCGCATGCGGGCGCCGGTCTTGGCCAGCAGCGTCGTGCCCACCCAAACATCCGGCATACAAGGGGTGCCGGCGGTGCACTTGGAGTAATCGATGGCGTTGATGATCCCCACGCTCGAGTTCAACGACTGCTGGGAGATGTAGATCAGCCCGGCGACGTACTCGTCTCTCAGGCTCGAGGGATTGACCACGCGATTGCCGATGACGTGGACTTCGTACATGGTAAGCGGCTTGGCAACGGTTGCCGAGCCATCCGTCATCGCCAGTCCGCTCTGGCCAAGCGCCAGGTAGGCGGCCGGAGCGTTCATGAACATATCCGCCCAGGTCATCGCCGTGGCGGGCATCTGAAAGAGAGTATTCCTGGGGACCCGGATCTTGATGCCGTTGACTTCCATCCAGCCGGCGGAGAAGTAGTCCCCGGGGGTATCCACGGTCGCGGTCTGCATGTACCCGACCATGTCAAACGGCGTGTTGTTGGGCAGGAACGGTTGCGGCGCCTGCACCGGGACGAAGAACGGCAGCAGCACGGCTACTCCGCCCGGCCTCCCGGCTTGCGCCAGGGAGGCCGTCATCAGAAATGCGGCCAGTGAAAGGAGGCACGCGCGGCGCCGGGTGGCGCCCATCGGCCGCGGCCTGAAAATCTGTTTCGCGTTTATAAATCGTTGTTTCATAACGTATCTCTCTGTGTTTGAATTTTCTCCTTGAGTTGAATCCTGCTTCGGCCTATCGCAGGCCTGCGTCGAACGGCGCCAGTGCGGGCAGTTTCAACGGGGCTCTCCCCGCCGCGCCCACCGCCGGGACGATCATGTTGTCATCGATGGTGTACACGGTTTTGTCATCCTTTTTGACCGTCATTTCGTTGAAACGGCCAACAAATATGAAAATAATGCAGAGTGGCGTGTGTCGAAAACGGAGGGATTCCTGAAAAAAGCACTGGAAATGTCCGCATCTTGCGGTACGTACTTTACGGGAGCTCGGCGAAGGTAGGGCTGGAAAGGTTTGAAGGGACGGGACGTTTTCGAGTGCGGACTGTGGATCTGAATCGCTTGGGAACGGCAATGGCGCCGTTGATCGCGGAAGCGATCGGCGGCGCCATTTCGAATTCTTCAAACTGTCGTCTGACGATGCTTGGGTTAAGTCCTGCTTCGGCCTATTTCAAGCCTGCGTCGAACGGAAGCAGAGCGGGCAGGCCCAACGCCGCTCTCCCAGCCGCGCCCACCGCCGGGATGAGAATGGTGTCGTCAATGCCGTACCCGGTCTTGATGTCGATCTTGACCCCCATTTCGTCCTTCGGATGACCGTTCGGAATCTTCAGCCCGGGGTGGTCGAACGGCGCCTTTTCCCAACGCACGCGTTCGTCGGTCAGCGCTTTTAGAAACGCCACCAGATCCGCCTTATTCGTTGGCGAAAGGAACAGCGGAAAAATGGCCGGGGCCCGATTGGTCGGATTGATTCCGAATCCCGTGGTATTCGAATAGTCCGTGCCGGCGCCGTCGCCGCCGCGGTTGTAGAAGTCCACCACCTGTTCGAGAGTGGCCTGGCCGCCGTTGTGGAAGTACGGTCCCGTCAGTTCCACGTTGCGCAATGTCGGAACCTTGACCGACCCGTCCACCGCGTCGCGGGCGTCGCTGGTGAGTGGCACGCCATTATCTACCTGGAAATTGCTGATGGCCAGACTGAATCCATCGGGCTGGATGTTGGGGAGGTACATAGCGGAGACGCCGGCGGAGACGGCATTCTTAGCCTGGCGGCTCCAATTCAGCGGGTTGCCCCACGGGTCCGTGCCGCCAATCCCGATGTCGTCCACCGTCGGACGGACGCCGATGTTGTAAAAGCCGCTGTCGTACAGCGCCACCGTTCCGTCGCCCATAATCATGTGCTCAATCAGCGCGCCATTGGCCTGCATCGTCTTCAGCGTGGTGGCGGCGCCCGTGAATTCCGCGCCCTTGTGGCAGAAGATGCATCCGCCGTTCCCGGTGAAAACCGAGAAGCCTCTGACCTGTTGCGGAGTCATGGCCAAAATGTTGCCGCTCATATATTGGTCGAACGGCGTATCGCCGGAGACCAGCGTCGATTCGTAGAGCATGATCGAGAGGCCCCAGAACAGCGAGAAATTCTTCTCGATCTGCCGGTAGCCGTCGCTCGTCAAACTCGTCGCGCTCCAGAACTTCGACGGGAACGCCTGCTTGATCAGGGCCTCGTAGCCGATGTTCAGGCCGTTCTTCTTCGTGGCATAGGAACCGAGCACGCTGTCGGTGGGATCTATGTCCTGCCCGGCCAGCGGCGTCACCTTCAGGCCAAGGAGCTTCTGCCCGATATTCTCGAACAGCCGGCCGCTGCACGACATTTCGAGGTTGCTGCCCGGAGGGCCAACCGCTTGCGACGCCAGGCTGGCGTCCGCCAGGGACACCGGCATCGGCGTCATACGGCCGTAGAGGTCCGCCACCATGATGCTGTTCTCCGGGACGATGCCCGCCGAGACATCGCGCGGCCCGAACGGACTCCGGCCATTAAAGATGTTGTTGGCGCGGCCGTCCCAGAAGTTGCGGAAGTTGAAGATCGCGTTGATCATCGTGGGGGTGTTGCGCGGCTCCACCTGCCGGGTGCTCACGCCGTGCACGTTGAAGGTCGTGGAGAGCGCGAAGTTACAGACCTCCTGTTTCTTCTGCAGCTTCACCCTCGCCACGTTGATGTGGTCGAAGTCGGCGCGGAAAACGCCCTGCGACGAAACCACATCGTTGCTGTCGAACACGACCGCCGAATTGCGATCGAGCGGATCGGCAACCTGGTGGAACGGGAAATCCAGCTTATTGAGCGTATAATTAGGACCGCCCCCGGGGGGAGGACCGACCCGGCTGTTCTTGTTCGAAGCCGTCAGGCCCCAGATGTTCTGCAGTGCCGGATTGGTGTTGCGCAACCCCGGGTCGATCTGGTTCTTGACCCGGTTGTCGGCGCCCGCATGAAAGTGGCAACTGGCGCACGCCAGGCCGTCGCTGCCGGCCTGCTGGTCCCAGAAGAACGCCTTGCCCAGTGCGATCGCGACCTTCTGGTTCACCACAAAATCCCCAAGATTCAGGGGCATCGGAACCGTTACCGAGCTTAACGCGCCCGGCTGCGGTGGACGGTCGTTGGGAAACTGCCCCGGCTGTCCCATAAGAACGTTGGCGCCCGCGAAAAGCATGGCGATAGCCCCACAACGCCAATGCGATCTAGTCTTTAGCTCAATCAAGTGGACCTCCTTAAGGGTCAGTAAGATTGA
>Ga0209847_1000791_pt1 | contig 12096 bp, 8 predicted proteins | sample OrgsoiDNA_201060_FD_185808 | JGI IMG/M metagenome (GOLD analysis project Ga0209847, IMG submission 185808) | Permafrost soil microbial communities from the Arctic, to analyse light accelerated degradation of dissolved organic matter (DOM) -... | ecosystem: Environmental > Terrestrial > Soil >... | reverse complement strand
GTCCGGAGCCGGTGGTTTCTTTGCCATGCCAGCATGATGAACGTGTCCGGAACTGTTTACAACCTTTTTATTGCTGCCATAGCTGCTGAACAGTCACGATTATAGTTAATTCGGCTTTATTAGCTGGCCAGCAAATATGGTGATTTTGCCCAATTTAGGCTGGCAAACCGGCTGAGCATTTGGTTTGGTCGCCCAAGGACTGAGCCTATCAGGAAAAACTGTGGCAAAAATGTTCGTTTAATGCTTTTGTGATAATTCGTGACTTTTATTCATGTAAAATTGTTTATTCTTTCCTATGTAGGAATAATCCTACAACCTTCAAAAGCCGGGAGAGAAGAATGAGAACAACGATTTTGGCCATACTGCTGATTTTCGCTACTACCGAGGTATGGGGGGCGGATGCAGACTGCAAGACAACGGTGCTGCACGAATTACTTAATGGCAAGAATAAATATACACCTGCAGAAATTCATAATGTCATCGCTGACTTGTGTCCGCCTGCCAAAGCTGAGGCCAAAACCGCAGCGGAACCTGCTGCGGAGCCTGCGGCTGCGCCTCCCTCCGCCGCAGCCGCAGCCGCCCCCAAAGGCGACGGTGCGGCAACGCCTCCCAAGAAAACCGAAACACAGATCGGCGCCGACGCGGTGGCCGCCTCGAGTTCAGGCAACTGGGCTGGCGACAAGGTCAACATTCGCATGAATTCCGGCCCGATCTTCCGTAGCACCACCCCTAACAGTCTTCCTCTCAGCGCCGGTCCCCAGACCAAGCTCCTAGTCACCAAGGATGACAACACCACGTTGACGGTAGATGTACGTGAAACGCCGGCATGTCCTACAGGCACTGATTGCGTCAAGCAAGACACCCAGTACACAGCACCCAAGGCCGACGTCATGGCTCTGCACTACAACAAAATTGGCTGGGTGTACGGCGTACTGGTGGCGCCCTACAAGTTCCATCTCAAGGAAAAGACACTGACGGCATCCGCCTCGCTGGGCCCCTACTTGGGCTATTCATGGGGTAAAGACAACCTAGGACTGACGCTGGTGGGCAGCGCGGGTATTACCACGCTGACGTCTGAACAGGTGCAGGCGCCATCGACTTCGGCATCGTCAGGGACAGGATCCGGCGGCAATAGCACGAGCAAGACCAGTTCCCAAGCCGGATTTTCCGTCTCGACTGGGCTGATCTGGACCGTATCCAAAGGCACCGGCCTCCATGCCGGCGTCCTAATCGGCAAGGACTGGGCCGGCAGCGATGCCGCCACGCCTTACAAGTATGAGGGCAAGCCCTGGTTGTCTATCGAAATCGGCATGCCGTTCAATTGATAGCCCCAGAGCCACTTCCAAGCACAGACAATCGGCCAGATTTTTCCATATTGCAATATTTCTCTTATATAAATTCATGGAGCGCCCGTTGTACTTGTTCGGTTATTATATTGCAGTCGTATTAACACTGACCGCAGTGGCAATCATTTGCTTCTCCGTTGGCGGGGTGGTGGCTATTTGTATCAAGTTTTTTAAGTACCATCCATACCGCCGAACTTGGAACGCCACTTGTGGAACGTAGCGTTGCTGATGCCGTGCTCGCGGCACAGCTCTGGGACAGGCGAGCCGCCCTCTGAGGATGGAGATGATCTGGCTATCGGTAAAACGGGACGTCTTCATGCAGAACTTTCAAAAATCTGGGTTTGGAAAATTCTGCTTTTAAACGCGATAATTTGCTGGAGGGATTACCGTACATGTCACCCCCCGTTTTCGTTCGCAATACGCTGAGACAATGCAAGATAAGAACGCGATTATTGAAGAGTTGCTGGGTTCGTTCGATTCGGTTCTTCGAGTGCAGCTATCTGAGCGCTGCCCGGTGGAATACGCCCCTTTGCTGAAACTACCGATCGACGAGCGCTCGCCGATGCCATCGTCGATGTTGAAGATAACGAACTGGTCGCAGTGAGGCACGCGCTGATAACGCCCTGCAGAGGCGCTTCTTTGCATAGCCACGTTCGAACGGCGGCGCTACCGAGATTGGTATTCCGAACGGTGAAGTTCTGGCAGCTGGATGTTGAACCGGTGGAGGTAATCGCAAAGACCTTGTGTTGGCCGTCCTGCGGTCCACCGTCGTTGTCCCCATCGTATATTGGCCCCCCTGAATCGCCATGGCAGGTAGCACTATCGTTGCCCGATGTTGAGAAGAGCCATCCGATCTTGCCTACTCCTTGCGTCAGAGCCCCGCCCTCATGCCAGCCGACCTCGATCGCATTTTGCATTTCCAGGTTTCGCGGGCCACCGAGACCGTTGTCCCCGTATCCAGCCAGGGTTATGTACTGCGGAGGGGCGTCACGAAATTCGATCGAAGCCGTGGTGGCATTTAGCCGCGGGGTTGCCAATATCAGATACGCGACGTCGTTAGTGCTGTCGCTGGCTTTATACAGGCTATGCGTGACCGCCTGCTTTACTTTGACCAAGTCGAAGTCTACGCACTGTTCGTAGCGCCTGCGGGCGTCCAGTGTCCGCTTGCACTGGTCGAGGATTTTCGGGACGAAGGTGGGCAATCTGACTTGGAGACTGTTCGTGGGGTAATCAACGACGCAATGCGCTGCTGTCAGGACAATGCTGGGAGACAGGATCGTCCCGGTGCATGTGCCACCGTCCGGCAAATCGATGATAGCCACCTCCAAGAAGCCAATTGGATTAAAGTCTCTGTCTCGTCGTCCATCCGAGGCGCGGGCACCTCCCTGTTGTCCCGGCCTTTCGGTCGCGTCAATGGCGGCCGGGGCCGTATTGGGTGCCCGTGGCTCCGGCCATCCTGGGTTAATAACGGCGCAATTCTTGCCGCATCCGACTTGCGGTGCCCGCTTGCGAGGAGAAGGAAAATCGTCGTCGGACCTCGGGGGATCGGCAGCCTCGCCCCCCGTGCGCACGAGGAACTGCCGATAGGCTCTGAGTGATGCCGCACCATCGTCCGACGCACCTTCTGTTAAGACGCGGGGATCGATCAGGTGTTTTTGGGTTAGCGCCACAACGGCCTGCTTGTTCGCGTCGTCGCTGGCTTGTTTGAGCGCCGTCTCGATTTCCTGGCTCGATGAGTTCTTTGATGATAGCGCGGTGGCATAGGAGGATAGCAACTGGCGCCTTGCTGGGACATCGAGCTGGGTCCAGGTCATCTGCGGCAAATTCGGCGTCTTGATACCAGCGCTGCTCAACTTCTTACGCAACAGGATCATCGCAGCGTCTGTCTTGGCGCTTGGTGCATTAGGTGGCGGAACCATTCGGAAGGGGCTCTCAGGCGGGTCGCCCCTGGGAGCGTTTGGTGGATTGTTTCCCTGTGAAAGTGCACACGGCGCGATAACAACGGACATAAGGGTACAGAGGATTAAAGCGTACCGGACCGGGCGCATGGCGATACCTCCAAGTTCTTAGATTGCGACACGGGTGAGGATTCGCGCGACAAACGCGTCAAGCAACGGCTGTTGGCGCTCGTCGAGCCAACGGTGCGTGATATAGAAGTCAGTTTTCGCCGATGTCTTGCTATTGATAGCCTGCCGCACAGTGATCGCGAGGCCTCGGTAGGCGAGATAGGGACCGATTCCGAAGTCCTTTTCTTGTTTGCGCAACAGTGCTTCTCGCGCAGTGGTCGAAAGGGGTTTGGTATCTGTCAGCGTGGTCATTTGGACCCAGCATCCAGGTCGGCGCTGCTCAAGACGCGTCCTGAAACCGTGCAAGAGATCCTGCGTTGCGCGCGCAGCCATAGCCATTTTCTCATCGTAGTGCTCGCCGGCATCGACCTGCTCATCTTCGACGAAGTCCCTGAACGAATGTTCCGCATTGGTGATCCCTTCATGGAAGACCAGATCTTGAATCCCATGAAGCGCGTAACCCAGTAGATAGAGCGCCGACTGAGGATGCTTGTCGATGCACATTTGCGCAGCCTTCGTTAGGTACTTGCCCGACCACTCCTCAAAACGGCCCGGGGCATCAGCGATATCCTGTGACACCGGCAACCCTGTCCCTGGGTCGTTTTCAGTTTGAGCATGGGCAAGTGGGTTGCTCCACTCGTAGAAGTCTGGATCTCTGGACGCGTCTTGCAGAATCGCCAGTGCTGCCGGCGACCAAGCGGTTCCATCACTCACGGCTTGTGCAGCTGCGCCATTCCCGGTTATCTCGTAGTGCCCTTTGACACCGATGTGTCCCAGAAATTGGCCAAAAGGTAAGCCCCCGCTTTTGGCGAATGGTATTTCCTCCTTGGTCTGGTAGTCACGGCGCCGGTATATCTGAACGACGCATGGACCTTGATCCGGATTGGCACAGGCATCGCGCGCCGCCTGAGCCATTTGATCCTGATGGCTGGGATCAATCGAGATCTTTTTCATCTCAAGTTCATAGTACCTTGTGAGAACGTCTTCGATAGCGCCGACACGCATTCCAGCACCGATACCATTGCAGATGCTCAAATGCAGGACGTCTCGGGAAAGAATAATCGGACGTAGCTTCTTGTCGGGGGCATAGATGCGATGCTTCAGGACGCTTAAGGCATGCGCGCTGCAATCTGAAAATTGTAGGCGTTGCGCGGAGGCTGGATGGCAAACCGCAGCGAATACCAGGTAGACGAACAACTTAGGAATTCCGCACATATTCTGCTCCCGGGCGCAATAATAGCGTCCTATTGTCCACGTTTCTTAGGGTCAAATTATCACCAATTATCACGCATGGCTGAGCTCGTTGTAGTGAATTTGCAAGGTGGAGCATTGAGTCAGTCCGCAGGACTGGGCGTAGCCGTCATCCAGCGCCCAAGCGCTCGACGTCGCAAAAAGTGTAGCAACTGCGAGGCGAGGAGCAGTTGAAGACTGTTGGCGGCACATCATGAGAATAGCCGGCGGCGACCTATGAGAATCGGTGGCGGCGGCGATGAGAATACTCAAATGGCTCCATGAATCCCTCGGCGGGTCTCGGTAAAATCGGAAATCACTAAGGCAATCCGCTACATGCTCGAGCGCTAGCGAGCGCTCACATGCTATGTCGATGATGGACGGATCGAGGTCGACAACAATATTGCCGAGCGGGCGTTAAGAACAGTCGCTCTTGGTACAAAAACTGGCTGCACTGCGGCTCGGACACCGGCAGCGAGCGTGCAGCGGCTATGTATAGTCTGATACGCGCAGAATCGCTTGGCATATTCACTCAAGCCCAAGTACTGCAATGCATGTGCGCGTACCTGATAAAGTTCGGCAGCGCTGATCGCTGTCTTCGTATTGTAGAGTTTTGCAGCCGCCCACTTCGAGTAGGCTCTACCTCTCAGTACGACCTCTATGCACCGGCGTAAGTGGTGCATCAAGCTGATCAAACGTAATGTTTCGCTTCAATGCGTTTGAAGTCCAACGAATGAACTGCGCGCGGTATGCATTGCACTCCGCTGTCAAGCGAACATTTTCGGCTTTCAACTCATCAAGCTTATCCTGCAGCACATTTACTCGTACATCCTTTGATGCCGGCCGGCACTCTTCGCTTGCTAAGCTGGCTTTGCGGAGAACAAAAGCCGAAGCAATCTTTTCGTGTTTCGATAAAGCCTGACGAGTGTACTCGGTCGCAATGCTTGCCTTGATCGCGACGATAAGCGCATCCCAAGTGAGCCTACCTTTCCATTTGTCCAAAATGTGAAGAACCACTTCCATCACATCCTCATCAATCACACGGCCCCTCGCTTTACCCACGTTTCACCTTCTCTAAAAGTTTGTTTCGGCGACCGTTCACTGATATGGAGCGCTCTGCTCTCTGCGCCTCCGCTTGCTCCAAGTGTGATGCTGGTTTGATCCCTGTTATCTTGACCACGGCCCCATCGGGAAGCGATTCATCGCTGAGAATCGCGATCAACTTGTTGCAATGCTCTAACGTCTGCCGCTGATGCGCCACCCAACGCGATGCACCATATACCTCACTGTTCTCCGCTGCTTCGGCGGCCCGCAACAGCTGTTCCGTTTCATTTCGCAATCTAATTACATTACCTAACTTAACCGAATCACCTTTGACGCAAACGAGCTCGTTACAGTTCAGGCAGTCGCGATGTATCTGGCAGGGAGACGCCGCATAATCATGTGTACACATCCCATAGTCCGTGATGTGTGCGGTCATGTGTCGTAATATTCCCGTCGCCTCATCACGACGAGCTACAACGCGCACCTTTACTTCGTTAAGGTCACCGCCGAAGATTGAGGAATTACTGCTTAACACTGTATTTTTGGTCTTGAGTACTAAGGCATCGGAGGTGACATGATCGTACGCACTGTTTTGTCGAATATCAGCACGACCCGACCATAAAGCGATGTCAATTTGAGACAAACTATTAGACTGAGCCAAAGTGTTCAGGTAATGCCGCAGCTGATGTGACCTCACAGATATTGGATTACCATTTTTTTCGGTTAAATTGAATTTCTTAAAAACAGTTCGAATACTGCGATCTGCTCGCCCCGCAACCCGAACAGTGATTTGATCTGTTGATATGTAATCAACTAGGCAGGCAAATTGTGTAAGCGTCGCATCCAACTCAAAACGATGGGCAATGAACAGCGCCTCACTAAATTTTAAGCCTGGCTGGGCAAATGGGAAGCTTTTGGGAAGCTTGGCCAGCACTTTTTCTTCAATGCGCGCGAACTCATATTGCCCGTCCATGCACGGTATATTATTACTTCTGCACCAGCTCTTGGCGCTAGTTTCTACGTCAGCTCCATAGAGAACGGCGCTTACTTCAGATATCGAGAGGGTCGACTGTTGACGCAAATATTGCAGGGCTTTCGGCAGATAAATCTGATCAGGATTGCGCTCATACCAAATTGCGACTTTTCGTGCTTCAGCTGACGCCTTGGATAAATTATTGATGGCCCTTCGAGCCACATCAGCCATTGTAGGCACTATCCACCGAACAGTGTTTTCAAAGCCTTTTGAGCCTGGCAGTCTAAGACCGTACTGACGCTTCCCTTTGGAGTCTAGCTCCTCCACCTCGCAATCAATCTTTAAGCGTACGGTCTCATTGATCCGTTGGGGCACACAGTGTAGAAGAGCTAGCGTCGAGCCGACATACAGTTCATCTGGCTCCGCCGCATTGTGAAACACATGAGCCATGGCGCTGATAGCGTCTACTGAAGGAAGTTTTTCCTCCCGGGCCCTATCTGCTTCGACACCAACACGATCAATAATACAACGTGCCCTCGAAAAATTTTTCAGCCACCGCGATCTCATCTGAACAAATTCATTCTCAATCAAAAAGTCACTGAGTACCTCTACCTCTCCCAGTATCTTTGCGGCAGCAGTTTGCGAGTAATTATCAATAATAAGATTTCGTACTTGGTCGAAAATTTCACTCGTGATACTAGTGATCTGTACAACAATATCGCGTGCGCTCAGGACATGATCTAGCGCACGCAAAGCCGCCAGACGCCAGTTCCAGGCAGTTGTTGGCCGCAACCCATACCTGTAGCGAAAGAAAGCTTTGGCAAAAGGAAGAAAGTCTTGAGACATTGTGGGCTCAGATCGATCGGCCTTCACTGCCTCGTAAGATGAAAAAATTGCTCTCACCGTCGTTGTCCGGCCCCTCAACTGTATCGTATCGCTGAGATCCCAAATATGCTCATCGAAAGGGAGGTCCTGTCCGAATACGGTGGACTTATTCCGGCACATGTCGATGAACTGACTAAGATTTTCCTTAGCGTTCAACTCAGCACGAGGAGTAAAAATAAAGACGTTGTTCATTTTTTTATTAATCTACGTTTGAATAGTGCTTTTGATACGTGCGCATTCCTCCACAACACGTTGGACTGCGATGATGGTCAAATCATTCACAGCAGCAACTCGAGCGCCGGAAATTTCTTTCAATCTGTCACGATCAGCTATCAGATGGTCTAACAATTTTTCATGTGGGGCATCGAGCCATGCTTCGAAGTTACGGCACGTATAACATGCAATAGGAGCATTAAACTTACACTCATTTCTCGTGCCGCAATTTCCGACACCAGATTTGACGTGGCGATAATCAACAATTTGGCTGGTAGTATCTCCCGCCAACGTCGCGTCCTCCGGGCGAATCAGAATCACACCCAGGAAAGCATTCGCGATAGGAGCTAGTTCACGTGCTAATTTCTTATCGAGCCTATCCGCTATTTCCGGCGTGGCTGCGGTATAGACACGAACATTTTGAGTGTCGGCGTGCCCCAAAATCTCAGCAATTACTAGCTCACCAAAGCCCTCTTGAGCAGCACGCGTTCCTAATGTATATCGGAGTCGATGAGTTCCAATATTCATTTTCTCTTTCGTGCGCAGACTTATCGGTGCGATCTCAGTGAGAGCTTCATGAAAAGCTTTAGACATAGCATTCGCGTCCCAGTGCCCTTCAAACATTGCATTAATCTGGAAGGTTTTTTTACGATTTCGCTTTGAGGGAAACATGGGAGCATCTTCACCAAGTTTTGGGAAGACCGAGCGCGCATGATCACAATAATGCCAAAGTCTCTCACCAAATTGATGATTCAAAGGGCGATGTAAAAACGAATCCCTTGTCGTTTCGCCCCCTTGCTTTGCTCGCGGAATCATAATCTCATATGTTACATCACCAAATGCATCCTCACTCCGGGCGAGGTCTTTTACTTTCAACGCACAATACTGTGATACACGTTGTCCCGTCATAATAGACAACCAAGCCAAATTAAAAAATAGCCCATCTATTTTGTCCGACGCATACGCACTGTTTAAATCTGTAATCAATTCCTGAAGCTCGTAATCCATGAGAGGGCCTGAAACAGGATCCAGTGTCATAACTGGTTCACCTTTCGAGCGCTGCCGTTTCTTACGAGCACGAATGAGTCGAACTGCGGCGTCAGAAATGCCGCCAATCTGCAGCTGATTCCAATAACTCAAGAGAGCACAAAGTTGAAACTCCGTTCCGTGTTTGTCATCAATAGGGATCGCGGATATGTAATTTGATACGTGAGCCTCCTCAATTCTGGAAACATGTTCGTCCGATCCCCGAGTGATCACATCAGATAGCCGCCGAAAAGTATAGAAGAGCGTACTTGCGTAGCTTGGTGAGCGTTTTCCAAGAACTTGAATGAGTACTCGTTTCAGGTTTGGGATAAGTGGAGAGATCTGTAGCGGAAGGTTAGAAAAATTCATCGTGATATAAGTTACACCGTCGACAAATTTCCAGTGCATAGAACGCGGATCAATAACACCTCCGCTTCGCAACGCAATCAGCTCTGGCAGCTCATCGTCGATATGCGCCAATCTTTTAAAAGATGATGTGGCGTTTGTGTCGCTAGAAATTTTTTTTTGACTCAATTTACCCCCCTAAACGCTATGTCCTGTAATTTCAATAACGCACTCTTAGCCCGCTTCTCTACATACCTAGCTGTATAGTTTTCTGCCATCCGAGATTTGTCGGACCAGCCCATAAGGTAATTCCGAAGCTGTCGTTCTTCAGCCTCTGACATGACTCCCTCCACCATTTCAGAAAACCGATCATTCCATGTATGTCGGAGAATGTGCGCAGATGTGGAGGCCAACTCCGGAAAGTGTTCTTTCAGTCCCGAGAATAGGGCATCTATCGAGTTCAGCGCAATGGGAGCGCCGGTACTACTAACAAAAACGAACGGATGCTTCCTCGCTTTAGGAATCACATTACGCCCCACCATATACTTCTTAATCTCTTGTGCAAGAGTTGAGGCAATTGGTAGGATTCGCGATGCCGTCTTTGCCTGCGGCTGGCGTATTCTGGGATCTTCCGAATCATCAGGGCGCCGTGCAACGAATATCGTGTTGTTCCCAAAATCAATATCGTCGACCTTTAGACCAAGTAGCTCGCCTTTGCGCACTCCCACCGCGAGCATAATGCGGATAATTATGGAGTTACGATTTCTCACAAATGTGTTAGTCCAAGGATTTTCCAGCGAGCTGACCGCTGTAACGGCTAAAAGACGTTGCTCCTGCAGCGTTGTCAAACCTTTACGCTTCCTTGCTTTGGGTAAGGTAGGAATTCTATTTTTTATCGCGCCGATCACCTTCGTCGAAACCGCCTGAAACTCCTCTCTATTACTGGGCAACCGAAGTAAATAGACGTAGTCGCAAAACCAGTTCAGGTAGGCAATGATGTAATGCAGGCGGATAGCTGTTGTGGCGCCGGTCACAGTTGCGGTTCTGCGGCCAGTAATTCGACTTCTTCCCAAACCATGATTGATGGCCGAGACGTTAGAAGACCTTGCGACCAAATCAGCCTTCAACAATTCATCACGAACGAATCTACAACGTGCCACAAGGGATTCGACCTCGCCCAGCGTCAATAGTTCGTTTGCACTGGCGCGCTGCATGAGGTTGATACCGTACTCATCGAGCCCATCGTACAAAAATTGAACGGCCGCCATCGCCTGGAGAAGGGTATTGACTTGATTTCCTTTCGAACGCATCGATAGGGAAAAAGCTGTGACCTCAAAAACACCGAGGCCGGTGTGGCTATCAACGAGCAAGGGAATGCGCTCACCACCATCCATCTGAACAGTTTTGATTAGGTATCGTGCAGACAAAGAGCCCCCGTTGTTTACCTTCAGCACAACTAGGTTATATAGAATCTCAGTGTAGTGTCAAAGAAAATTGTGTAAACAAGAAAAAAACCCTGTAAATCAACGATCTACAGGGCTTTGTTTACAAAACAGGGGCTATTAAGCCTCAAAACGGGATGTCGTCATCCATATCCGAGAAGTTCGGCGCCGGCTTCGGGGCCGGGCGTGGCGCCGGAGCCGCTTGTTGCGGACGCGGGGCCGGGGCCTGGCGCGGGGCCGGGGCGTCGTAGCCGCCGTCGTCCATGCCGCCGCCTTCACCCATGCCTTGACGGCCGCCCAGCATTTGCATCTGCTCGGCGATGATGTCGGTCGCGTACTTTTCGACGCCGTCCTTGTCGGTGTATTTGCGGGTCTGCAAACGGCCTTCGACGTAGACCGACGAGCCTTTTTTCAGGTACTGGCCGACGATTTCAGCCAGGCGGCCGAAGAAGGAGATGCGGTGCCACTCGGTCAGCTCTTTTTGCTCGCCGGTGTTTTTGTCCTTCGATTTGAACGAGGTCGCCACGGCAATGTTGGCGATCGCGTCACCGCTAGGCATGTAGCGAATTTCTGGATCGCGACCCAGATTGCCGACGATGATGACTTTGTTAACTGATGCCATTGATAACTCCTGATGAACTGCGTCGACGCGCGGTTGGATTTTTTACTAGACCGACGATTATATATGACTGACTACCCGAAAAGGTATTCAATGTACTCAAAAGGTAGGCAAAAAACGCCCAGGCATGCATGTCGGCGAGGCGCCGCCGGTCGCAGCCATCCCCACAGAAATATTTTTATAGCGCTCCAGAAACGTCCACGCTGAATACTGTTATTATATACAGTATTTAGTACGCGATTCTTGACGCCAGATCAAGGCGGCCGCTGATAGTCCATGGTTCCCGGACGCCGCGCTGTCACGCGCAAGTATTGAATCCCAGCTATAGTATTAGGTTGACCCGTTTTGGCCTGCCGCCGCACGCTGGCGCGCCGCATACATCTAGAAAGCTAGGCAAATAATGGAACAGATCCGCATCCGCGGCGCTCGCACGCACAATCTCAAAAACATCAGTCTCGACCTGCCGCGCAACAAGCTGATCGTGATCACCGGCCTGTCCGGTTCCGGCAAGTCGTCGCTGGCGTTCGACACGCTGTACGCCGAAGGCCAGCGCCGCTACGTCGAGTCGCTGTCGGCCTACGCGCGCCAGTTTTTGCAGCTGATGGAGAAGCCGGATGTGGATTTGATCGAGGGCCTGTCGCCCGCCATTTCGATCGAACAGAAAGCCACTTCGCACAATCCGCGTTCGACGGTCGGCACCGTGACCGAGATCCACGATTATCTGCGCCTGCTGTATGCCCGCGTCGGCACGCCATATTGCATCAACCACCCGGAAAACGCGCTGGCCGCGCAGACGGTGTCGCAGATGGTCGACGCCGTGCTGGCCATGCCGGAAGACACCAAGCTGATGATACTGGCGCCGGTGGTGGCCAACCGCAAGGGCGAGCATTCCGACCTGTTCGAGCAG
>Ga0209847_1000788_pt1 | contig 12099 bp, 12 predicted proteins | sample OrgsoiDNA_201060_FD_185808 | JGI IMG/M metagenome (GOLD analysis project Ga0209847, IMG submission 185808) | Permafrost soil microbial communities from the Arctic, to analyse light accelerated degradation of dissolved organic matter (DOM) -... | ecosystem: Environmental > Terrestrial > Soil >... | reverse complement strand
CAACTTGAAAAAATAAGCTGTGAACGCGAAAGCTGCCAATCCCCTATAATTTGGCTGGCCACTTCTGGCGACCGTGAAATACGGCAATCAGCTCCAGCCGCCCGCGGCGGACCCGGTACGGAATGATATAGGGGGTGTCGGGCACGACAAGCTCACGGGTGCCAGGCACCCGGCCCGGCCGTCCCATCCCGGGCTGGGTCTGCAGCAGATCGACGGCTTCCAGGATGCGCTTTGCAACCAGTGCTGCGTTCTGCTCAGAGTCCTTCTCAATGTACTCTCGGAGGTAAACCAGATGCCGTATCGCCCGGCGAGACCAAACGGCCTTCATCGCGGGGCTTTTGTTTCACCGGGCTTTCCCCAGGATTTGAGCCATTTTGAAACCTTCTCGTGGTCGGCCTCTTGCCCCGATTCCAGGTCCGCGATCCCCGCCCGAATCTCTCCAAGCTGCCACTCTTCGGATAGAACGTAGGCTGCGATGGCCTCCGCCGCCAGGAATGATTTCGAGCGCTTAGAGCTCTTGGATAAGGCATCCAAACGCTTTTTCGTCTCGGCATCGATCCGTATGGAGAGAGTCTCCGTCATCGCTTGTGCTCGCTGGTATACATTTTCGCACAATGGCGGATACTTACGGACCATAAACTCGATCACACGTATTTTAAAAAAACCGCCCCGCCCCTAATCCCCACATCCGCAACGGTTTACAACTCAGCACTCCGGCCATCGCCTCTAGATTCCGCGGGGCGCACCGATAAACTGAAGTCGGCAGGAGGGTTCCGCTCTCAACCGTTGCCCATCCGGGCGCGGGTTTCTGTTTTTCAGGAGGTACGATGATATCCCGTTCGCTCTTCGCGGCCGTGTGGCTGGCTTCCTCGGCGATGGCCCAACCGCCGCTGACAACCATTCAGGACGTTCTCTACAAAGCCGATGGCACGCGCTTTAACGGCACGTTGACCATTACTTGGACCAGTTTCGAAGCCGTCGATACGTCGGCCATCACCACTCAAACCACCACCGTGCCCGTCGTGGCTGGCAATCTTCGAGTGCAACTGGTCCCCACCACTACCGCTGCGCCCGCGGCCACCTATACGGTGAAATACAACAGCGACGGACGCATTACGTTCAGCGAGACCTGGGCCGTGCCGTCCAGCGTTCAGCCGCTTCGGGTTCGCGATGTGCGCATCGCATCCACTCAAGCCGGTTTGGCGAGCGCCGATACAGTCGTGACGCCCGTGCAGGAGTCCGACGTCTTCGGCCTTGTCCCCGACCTGGGCGCCCGGCCGCTCAAGGGTCCCGGCTATGCCGCCGGCCGCGTTGCCCTGGTCAATCCCAACGGCTCGCTCGAAAGCGTTACCGGCAGCCCGTCCGATTGTGTGCGCGTCGACGGATCTTCGGGACCGTGCGGCAGCGGCGGCGGCGGAGGCTCGCAGCCATCCTTCGTGGATGGCGATTCGCCTGCCGGCATCGTCGATGGCTCGAACACCGCGTTCACTCTTTCGGCCGTGCCCAACCCCTCATCCAGCCTGGCCCTCTACCGCAACGGCATGTTGCAGAAGGCGGCGCAGGACTTCACCAACAATGGCAGGGCCATTCAATTCCTTGCAGCCGCTGCGCCCCAGCCCGGCGATACGCTGCTGGCCAGCTACCGTCTCGCCGCTACCGATTCCGGCACGCCACAACTCTTCCCCGCGCCCCAGATTTTGTGTGCCGGCGCCGGTACCGGGAACAACACGGTCACTTTCGCCAGCCTCGGCGCGTGCGCCATCCCGGCCGGTATCCTGCTGCCCGGCGATCGCGTGGAGATCCACGTTGACCTGGACCACCAGGGCGCCCTCGGCGGCTTCACCGTCGAGATTCACTGGGGAGCCGCCATTCTCCTGCATCGCGATGCGGCGGCTTCAGACGCGCAAATAACCGCGCGGGGCGAGGCTGCGATTCTGACAACCGGCGCGCGGCTCAGCGCTCAGTCGTGGGGAACCGTGCTGCCCTTCGCCGCCACCGTGGCCAGTTCCACCGACGCCTATGCCAACGGCCTGACCATCGATTTCCAGGGCAAAGCGATCCAGGCCGGCGATACCGTCACGCTGCGCAATTACACCGTGGTGCGGTTGCCGTAAGAGATGGTGGGCCTCAGGACCCGTTGCCGGGACATAGTGACGATCCGGTGGTGCTAAGGTGAAGAGTTCGATACCTTGAGCGTTGGGGACGCCGGAAATGGCAGACACCATCAAGAAGCTGACGATAGAAGGGTTCAAGTCGATTCGCAAATTGGAGGACTTCCAGCTTCGCGCCTTGAACGTCCTGATCGGCGCCAATGGGGCGGGCAAGAGCAACTTTGTCGCCTTCTTCAGACTGCTGCGGGAAATGATTGAACAGCATTTACAGGTGGCGCTCGCCACTACGGAGGGTGGAGCTGACGCCTGCCTGTATCTTGGCCCCAAAATCACACGCGAGTTCGCTGCTAAACTCTACTTCGGCGATAACGGTTATGAATTCTCTCTTGTTCCTACTCCCGACAATCGGCTTGTTTTCTCGGACGAGACGGTCGTTTTCTACGGTGACTTCACCACCGACCGCTCTTCCTTGGGTTCAGGACATCCAGAAGCCAAACTGAAAGAGAGGAAGGACGATACAACCGGAACGAGGAGCAAAAGACACGACGTTTCGTACTACGTCTTCAATGCCGTTTCGAGTTGGGTGGTTTATCACTTCCATGACACGAGCCTTTTAGCGCCAGTACGGCGCCCCCGCGCGATCAATGACAACGAATTCTTCCGGCCCAACGCGGAGAATTTGGCACCGTTTCTGTATCGCATTCAACAGACCGACCCGGCAAGCTATTCACGGATTCGAGACGTAGTTCGACTTGCCGCTCCATTCTTCGACGATTTCAAACTACGTCCGATGCCAGCGACTCCTGACATGATTCAGTTGGAATGGCAGCAGCAAGGGTCAGACTATCCGTTTCGCGCTCTTCAGCTCTCCGATGGCACGCTTCGCTTCATCTGCCTTGCGACAGCGCTCCTCCAACCCGCGCGCCCGGCAACCGTTCTCTTCGATGAACCTGAACTTGGTTTGCATCCTTATGCCCTTACGCTGTTGGGGAATCTGTTCAAACAGGCCGCCGAGGCGCACGGCAAATACGTCTCAAAGCAGGTCATCATCTCAACACAGTCCGCTCCGCTGCTCAATGAGTTTGCGCCTGAGGACGTGATCGTTGTTGAACGAACGAACGGGGAATCCACGTTTAGGCGGCTTGATTCCTCTCACCTTTCCGAATGGCTCGAAGAATATACCCTCGGCGAACTTTGGCAGAAGAATGTTCTCGGAGGAAGACCGCAGGAAGACCGGCACCGTGAACCGGTACCTGGCGGAGGCGATCGCCATTCGTGAGCCGTGTCATCGTCATCGTAGAGGGGGCTACGGAAGAATCGTTTGTCAAAGGCCCTTTGGCCGAAGCCTTTTGGCCACACCAGGTTTATTTGACCCCAATCATTGTGGGCGTTCCTGGTCATAAAGGGGGTCGAACATATCGAGCGCGCCGTCAAGGATGATATTTGCCAGCGGATTCCCTCCTTCCGTCCCGATATTCGCCTGATTCCATGTCTCTCATTGCACGAATACGAAGGGCTCCTATTTAGCGATCCGGACGCCCTCGCTCAAGCACTCAACCAGCCCCATCGGGCGCCTCGCTTCCATCAGGTTCGGAATGATTTTCCAACGCCGGAGGACATCAATGACGACCCGGAGAACGCCCCTTCCAAACGCGTAATTGCGATTTACTCCGCCTATCGAAAAGTCATCGAGGGAACGCTTGCCGCCAGAGCCGTGGGCATTGAGAGAATGCGCCAGGAATGCGAACATTTTCGGAATTGGCTCGAACAGCTTGAGGCGCTCCCCGACCTTTGAGATCGGTCCGGCAAGCGCGGCGCGTCACGCACCCAGCGCCTGCTCCAGATCCGCGATAATATCCTCCACCGCTTCAATCCCCACCGACAGCCGCACCAGCCCGTCGCGAATTCCCATGCGCTCGCGGTGCTTCGGCGACAGTTCGCGGTGCGAGCTCATGGGCGGATACAGCATCATGCTGTGAACGTCGCCCAGAGAGGTGGCGCGCACGATCATCCGCAAGGCGTCCATGAAGCGGAAGACCTCTTCCCTTCCCGCGGCTTCGCTTCCCACGCCCTTGATCTCAAAACTCACCATCGCGCCGTAGAGGTTCGCCGGGAACAGGCGCCGGATAGTCGCCGCGTCGGGATGCTTCGGGTCCGCCGGAAAATACACGCGCTCCACCCTTGGGTGGGCGCTCAGCCACGATGCCACGCGGCAGGCATTGGCGCACTGGCGCTCCATGCGCAGCGGAAACGTTTTGATGCCGCGCATGGTCAGGTAGCATTCGAAAGGACCCAGCACCGGCCCCATGGTTCGCGAAAGCGCCCGCAGAATTTCGAGGTGCCGCTCGTCCGTGACCACCACCCCGCCCATCACGTCGCCGTGCCCGGCCAGATACTTGGTCAGGCTGTGTACGCTGAAGTGGGCGCCCAGTTCCAGCGGACGCACCAGCAGCGGCGTGGCGAAAGTATTGTCAACCACCAGCGCCGCGCCGTTTTCCCGGGCGATCTCCGCGATCCGGTCGATGTGCCCCACGCGCAGCAGCGGATTCGAAATGGTCTCGATCAGGATGCAACCCGGCTGGGCCTCCGCCACCGCCGCGCGGAATGCATCCAAGTCACACATATCGGCAAACCGGACGCCCACTCCCGCGGCCTCAAACACGGTCATCAGCAGGTTGACGGTGGCGCCGTACATGGCACTGGCCGCCACAATGGATTTTCGCCGGTCCACCAGCGCCGCCGCCACCGCCATGTGGATTGCCGCCATGCCCGAAGCGCAGGCCTGCGCGCCGTACCCGCCTTCGAGCGCGCACACCACCTCCTCCAGCGCGACGCCGGACGGAGTTTCGTGCCGCGCGTAACAGTAGCCGGCTTCCTCATGACCGAAGACGCGGTCGAGCTGTTCCATGGAATCGTAATAGTAGCTGGTGGCCGTGTAAATCGGAGTGGTGACGGGAACGTGGGGGCCAAGTTTCTTGCGGTCTCCCGTATGAACGGCTTTGGTGTCGATCTTCAAATCCTATTTCCTCTTCCAGCGCACGCCGCTCTTGGTGTCCTCCAGGACGATTCCCTGCTCCAGAAGCTGCACGCGAATCTGGTCGGCAAGCCCGAAGTTTTTGGCTTTCTTAGCCGCGGTGCGCTCCGCGATGCGCCCTTCCACCGCTTCGTCCGGGAGTTCGCCCGCTTTCCCGGAGGGCCGCAGGACATCGAATATGGCATCGAAGCCTGTCAGAAACTCCAGCGCCGCGGGCGCGTTGGCCGCCCGGAATTCGCCCGAATCCATGGCGCTGTTGGCGTCGCGCACATACTCGAACATGGCGGCCAGCGCTTCGGCGGTGTTGATCTCGTCGTTCAGGGCGCCGGCAAACGCCTGGGATGCCTCCGCGGTGCGCGTCTCAATCTTCTGGTCGATGCCTTCGTCAAACTTGTCGGTCTGGAGCCGCAGCTTGAAATTCCGCAGCCGCTCGATGGCGATGGCCGCCGACTTCAGCCCATCCATCGTGAAGTTCAGCGACTTCCGGTGCGGCACCGACGCCAGCAGATAGCGGATGGCTTCGGGCTGGTGGCCGAGCGCCATCAAATCGCGCAAGGTGTAATAGTTGCCGAGCGACTTTGACATCTTCTGGCCTTCCACCATCAGGAATTCCGTGTGCAGCCAGAAGCGCGCGAAGGGTTTGCCGGTCAAAGATTCGGATTGCGCGATCTCATTTTCATGATGCGGAAAAATCAGGTCGACGCCGCCGGCATGAATATCCAGCGTCTCCCCCAGGTACTTGATCGCCATCACGCTGCACTCGATGTGCCATCCGGGCCGCCCCGGACCAATCGAGGTCTGCCAGGCCGGTTCGCCCTCCTTGGGCGCTTTCCAAAGGGCAAAGTCGCGCGCGTCGGCCTTCTCATATTCGTCCAGGTCCACCCGCGAGCCCGCGATGTTGCCGCTGAAATCGTTATGCGAAAGCTTGCCGTATCCGGGAAACGTGGCGATCCGGAAGTAGACCGACCCATCGCTCGAGTAGGTATGGCTCCCCACGGTCAGCCGCTCGATGGCTTCCACCATTTCCGGAATGTGATCGGTGGCCGCAACCAGCCGCTCCGGCGCTTCGAGGCGCAACGCCGCGCAGTCTTCCAGGAAGGCCTGGGTGTAAATCGCGGTGTACTCTTTGAGGCTTTGACGCTGGGCCACGGCGTTGCGGATGATCTTATCGTCCACATCCGTGATGTTCATCACATGGTCCAGCTTGAAGCCGTTGGCCCGCAGACACTTGCGCAGGATGTCCACAAACGTGAAAGTACGAAAATTGCCAATGTGCGCAAAGTCGTAGACCGTCGGCCCGCAAGTATACATGCGGACGGTATTAGCGCTCATTGGCGAAAAGTCTTCCACCTGCTGAGACAACGTGTTGTACAATCGCAACGGCATAATTGGCGGGGGAATTTTCATCGTACCAGAAAAGCTCCGGTACATTTCGTACCCGGTAAAAAGTACAATCCCTCACCAGTTTTCAGGAAGTTAGCGAGTGGTTCCCAGATTGCAGTAGCCGGTGAAACCCTAATCTGAATGGAGGGCTGAGATGGCCACGACCGCCAAGGACCGGCGCTTCAACCAACGCTACGGCGTTCACATTCCGATTCTTTTCCGTGTCTCCGAACGCGGCGCCGTGTCGCGGTGGGCCTCTGGAACTACCGGCGATATCAGTTCCAACGGCGTCCGGTTCCGCTGCCGCAAGCCACTTGAAGTGGGCGCCCACATTGAGATGTTGATCGCCTGGCCGGCGAAACAGGAAGGCATTCGGCCGATGCAGCTCCACGCCACCGGGTTCATCGTCCGCCGCAACGGAAATGAGGCGGCCGTACGCATGAACTCGTGCCGGTTTCAAATCGACCAGGCCGCGGCGGCGCCGATGGGCGCTACCGCCTGAACGCCACCCTGCCCCTGTGACTTAATTCGGGGTGATTCGGTACAGGCCGTTTCATTCGCGGCGCAGAACCTTGGCAGGATCGCTCAGATCTGCACGTACACCCGCTGGGTGCCAGGTCGTGGTATAGTCGAGCCAGTCCGCTGCACCAAGCGGATAAGCATGGTGTGTCGAAGAGGCGATTGCCCGCCTATTTCCTTTCGCACACTGTGATCGCCATTCGTTTGCCAACAGTTGGGAGGAGATTTCTCATGCGCCATCTCTTGGCTAACTACACTTCACGTTTTGTGCTGTTCACCGCAGTATCGCTGCTTGTTGCTCGGCCCTTGATGAGTCAACCTCAGGATGTAAAACCACACGAGGCAAGACCCGAAGAGGCAAAGGTACTATCACTAGCTGCCTCCTCTCCGGAATTCAATTTTGCTCAAGGCCCCAGTTTACGCGGGGAGCTCCTTCGTTCTGAAGATCACTCGACTGCTGTTCACTCCGCCATCGGATTACAGGTCGGCACTCCCGATCCCGACCTACGTCCTCCATACGAGCGTATTCGACCTTCAGCGTGTGCAGCCGAACTCATTGCGATTGGTCGCGTTGTTGGCCTGACATCGTCTCTCAATCGTAATGAGACGAGAGTTCTGACACTCTATAACTTCCATATCACAGCAGTGTACAAGGGCGGCGAGCATTTGCTTACAGGTACAACCATCAGCGTGGTTCAGCTTGGAGGCGACCTCGCGATTCCAGAGGGAACAATAAGAGATGAGGACGAATCCTCTCCGCCACTCAGAACCGGAGAACCCTATGTCCTGTTGTTACGCGCGATCAACAACGCCACAGGATACGAGACGGTTGCCACAGCTCCAAGTTTCCATCTCACGCCAACGTCCCTCACCGACGGTCGTCTGAAGCCCTTGTTAGCCTCACAGGAGAAATTCGAATCGCTCGCGCAATTCCGTGATGCGCTCGCCAATTCCCTTTCAACGTGTGGAGGCCGATCCCGGCGCAGTGAACCTCGCATTTAGCGAAGTGTCGCAGATCTGTACGAGGCGATCGGTTTGATAGCCAGGCAAAGGGCGTAGAAGTACCGAATTCACGACTGAAAACATCGTAGTGTTGGCGCCAACCCCGAGTGCCAGCGTGCCTATAGCGGCCACTGTGAATGCCGGACTACGCCGCAGCCCGCGGCCAGCAACGAGCAGGTCGGAGATCATGGGATTGTCCGCCTCGTTCCAGCAATTCTACGCCCATTAGCCCCCGTGCGCCGCTCCACCTACGCAACGCTCAGCGAGACCATGAACTCCATGTCCGACCGCGCCGCGCCGCGATAGGTGCCCGAAACCGGCGCCGCCAGGATGGGATCGGCGGCGGCGGCAACGGCGATGTGGGACGTAGAGACCGCCAGGCCGCGGGAGGGGTCGAAGCTGCGCCAGCCGCCGCAGTGGAGGTAGACTTCGGCCCAGGCGTGCAGGTCTCCGTTCTCTTCGGCGGCAGCCTGGCGCTCGTAGCCGCTCACGAAACGAGCCGGGATTCCTTGGGCGCGGCAGGCGGCGCAGAAGAGCACGGCGAGATCGCGGCACGAACCCGTGCGCCGGCCGAGCGTCACCTCCGGAGCGTTGGGCGCGCCGTCGCGGCGGATCACGTGGTTGGTGGTTTCAAACAGCGACCGGTTCAGTCCCAGGAGAAAAGGCAAAGTCTGCCCGCTGGCCCCGGCGGCTATTGCGGCGGCAAAATCGCGCACCGCGGGGGCTACGTTTACCGCATCCGCATAGGGCGCCAGGGCGGCTCGCTGCGCTTCCGGCAGGAGGGGCGGCAACCGGCTGTCGGCGGTGCAAAGAAGAAAGTCGAAGGGATTCTCGCGCAGGGTTTCAATCTGGAATGCGCTGCGCACCTCCAGCTCCGAGGCCGGAACATCGAACCAGGCTTGCACCACGGCGTTGCCATCCTGGTCCAGGCACTCGGCCAGGCCGGCGGGCCGCGGCGCAATCTGCAACTGGTAGCTCAGAAGGCGCTGCGTGCCATCCTGCCGCGGGCGAAAGCGGAGCGTGTGCGGCTCCAGATAGACCGGAGCGGTATAACGGTAAACGGTGGAATGCAGCACGGAGATGCGCATGGCACGGACTTGGCGAACGGCTCAGCGAACAACCTGGCCGCCGGTGAGCTTGGAGAAGGCGGCTTCGATCCATTCCGAGGGCAGGTCGTGCACGGCGTGGCGCATGTGGTCCTGCCACCACAGGGAAATCTCCCGCAGGTCGTCGCGATCGAAACGATGGTCCACCAGTGTAAAGCTGCCCTTGGAACAAAGAACCACGTCCATGGGGAAATCGACATCGGCGGCGCAGAGGCGCGTGGCGTCGAAAGCCAGCAGGCCCACCTTGAAGGCGTAGACCATGGAATCGCGCCGCGTGAGCGACCGCTCCAGAATGGGTTTGCCGAAGCCGGAGGCGCCGATGATCTGGTAGGGCGTGTCGGGGCCGATCTCCACCCAGTTGCCCGCGGGATAGACCATGTAAAGGCGGTGGGCGGAATCGCCGGCCATCTGGCCCCCGATCAGGGTATGCGCATTGAACCTCAGCTCGGCGCGGTTGAGCGCCTCGCCATCTTCTTCGGCCACGCGCCGCACCTGCTGGGCGTAAAGGTTGACCACCTTGAAAAGGCGGTCGCGCTTCAGAGTCTCGCGCGCAAAGGCTTCCTCAAAATAGAGAAGCATCTTGTCGCGTAGCGAGCGCAGGCCGGAGTGCATCATGAAGAATGCAAATCCGGGGCCCTGGTAGCTGGCGGTCTTCCTGGCTACCAGGCACTCATTGCCGGCAACCAGGCGTGTATCGGCGATTCCGATCAAGCCCTCTTCAACGGTGATTCCAAGACAGAAGGTCATGTGTCACTTTGCTTTACGCGGCGCCCGCGGCAAGCGCCTGCCGGGCGAAGAAGTCGCCGCGGATGCATTCATCAATTGTATTCATTTTTAGCTGCAGGGCGTCGAAGAATTCGTGCAGGCCGCCGGCCAGGATGGAATCGACCTGGGTGAAATCGATTTCGGAGCGCAGCAGCCCCATGCGCTGCTCGGAGTCGCAGGAGAATCCACCGCGGTGCGTCCTGGTGATAGCGTGAAGGGATTGGTCGGCAACCCCGATGCAGTAGCGCAGGGCGCGCGGGAATTGGCCATCCAGCAGCAGGAATTCCACGATGCGGTCGGGAGAAATGCGGCCGAAGCACTTGCGGTACATTTCGAAGCCGCCGACGGATTTCAGCACCGCGGTCCATTGGATATCGTCATAGGGCGTGCCCACGTCGGCCACCGACGGCAGCAGGATGAAGTACTTCACGTCCAGCAGGCGGGTGGTCTTGTCGGCGCGCTCCAGTTTGCGTCCCAGCCGCATGAAGTGCCAGGGCTCGTTGTGGCTCATGGTGACATCGGTGATGCCTTGAAACAGGTGGCAGGCCATGCGCACGCTATAGCAGAAATCCGGCAAAGAACTGGGAGTGGCGCGGCGGCTCTCGCTTGTGATCAGCAAGTACAGGGTGTTGATCTGCTGCCACATTTCCGAAGAAATGATTTCGCGAACCGAGCGGGCGTTTTCGCGGGCGGCGAGCACACAGGAGTGGATGGAGTTGGGATTCTCCGCATCGAATGCCAGAAACTGAATCACACTCTCGCGCGTGGCGTGGCCGAAACGTTTCAGGAAAACGTCGCGATCGCCGGTGGTGTCGACGATGGGCTGCCACTGGTCGTGGTCGCCATGCGGAAGATCGAGCGTCAGGTTGTGGTTGACATCGATGAAGCGGGCCACGTTTTCGGCGCGCTCAATGTAGCGAGCCATCCAATAGACCGATTCGGCAACGCGGCTCAGCAGAGGATTTGCCTGCGTCATGACTGTTGTTGTTGGCCTCCGTTTTGGGGTTCCTCGGATGGCGCCAGGACCCAGGTATCCTTGCTGCCGCCGCCCTGAGACGAGTTCACTACCAGCGATCCCCTGCGCATGGCCACGCGCGTGAGGCCGCCGGGAAGCACGTAGATTTCCTTCCCGCAGAGGACATAGGGGCGGAGATCCACGTGCCGCCCTTCGAAGTGATCGTCCACGATGGTGGGCACGCGCGACAGCGCCAGCGTGGGCTGGGCGATGAAATTTCTCGGGTCGTCCTGAATCTTGAGGGCGAACTCCTCCTGCTCCTGCCGTGTGGAGTGCGGGCCGACCAGCATTCCGTAACCGCCCGATTCATTGGCGGACTTGACCACCAACTGATGGAGGTGCTCAAGCACGTACTTCCGGTCCGCGTCCCGCCAGCAAAGATACGTGGGGACATTGGGCAGGATGGGTTCGGCGCCTTCATAGTAGCGGATCATGTCGGGCACATAAGCGTAAATCACTTTGTCGTCGGCGATGCCGTTGCCGGGGGCGTTAGCCAGGGCCACGCGTCCGGCGCGGTAAGCGGCCATCAGGCCGGGGACGCCCAGCACCGAGTCGGCGCGAAAGGCTTCGGGGTCCAGAAAATCGTCGTCCACCCGGCGGTAGATGACGTCCACGCGCTCCGGGCCCTTGGTGGTGCGCATGAAAACGTCGCCGCCCGCGACCTCAAGATCGCGGCCTTCGACCAATTGCACACCCATCTGCTGGGCCAGAAAACTGTGCTCGAAGTAGGCCGAGTTGTAGATTCCGGGCGTGAGCACCACAACACGGGGCGCGCCGTTAGGCCGCGGCGCGATGGATTCGAGCATTTCCAGAAGACGGCCGGTGTACTCATTGACCGGGCGCACGGAGAGGCCTTCAAAAACGCGCGGGAAGATGCGCTTCAGCACCTCGCGGTTTTCCAGCACGTAGGAGACGCCGGAAGGCACGCGGAGATTGTCTTCGAGGACGTAGTAGACGCCGTCGCGGTCGCGCACCAGATCGGTACCGGTGACGTGGCACCAGACGCGCCAGGGCGGGTTGAGGCCGTGGCACTGGGGGCGGTAGGAGACGGCCGAAGTGACCACGCCCGCGGGGATGGCGCCATCCTTGAGGATCTTCTGGTCATGGTAGATGTCGTCGATGAAGGCGTTGAGGGCGTGGACGCACTGCTTCAAGCCGCGCTCG
>Ga0209847_1000787_pt1 | contig 12108 bp, 7 predicted proteins | sample OrgsoiDNA_201060_FD_185808 | JGI IMG/M metagenome (GOLD analysis project Ga0209847, IMG submission 185808) | Permafrost soil microbial communities from the Arctic, to analyse light accelerated degradation of dissolved organic matter (DOM) -... | ecosystem: Environmental > Terrestrial > Soil >... | reverse complement strand
CGCGATTTCGCCGATCATGTCGCCGGCATGCGTGCCGACGATGGTGCCGCCGATGATGCGGTGCGTCTCGGCGTCGAACAGCAGCTTGGTGAAGCCTTCGGCGCGGCCGTTGGCGACGGCGCGGCCGCTCGCGGCCCAAGGGAAGTGGCCCTTCTCGACCTTGATGCCCTTGGCTTTCGCTTCGTCCTCGGTGATGCCGGCCCATGCCACTTCCGGATCGGTGTAGGCCACCGATGGAATGACCTTCACGTCGAAGTGCGACTTCTGGCCGGCGGCAGCTTCCGCCGCGACGTGGCCCTCATGCACGGCCTTGTGCGCCAACATCGGCTGGCCCACCAGATCGCCGATGGCGAAGATGTTCGGCACGTTGGTGCGCATCTGACTGTCGACCGGGATGAAGCCGCGATCGGTGACGATCACGCCGGCCTTGTCGGCGGCGACCTTCTTGCCGTTCGGGCTGCGGCCGACGGCCACCAGCACCATGTCGTAGAGCTGCGGTTCCGGCGCGGTGGCGCCGGCTTCGGCCGCTTCGAAGGTGACCTTGATCCCTTCCGGCAGCGCTTCCACGCCGACGGTCTTGGTCTTGGTCATGATGTTGTCGAAGCGCTTGGCGTTGAACTTCTGCCAGACCTTGACGGCGTCGCGGTCGGCGCCCTGCATCAAGCCATCCATCATTTCGACGACGTCGATGCGCGCGCCGAAGGTCGAGTAGACGGTGGCCATTTCCAGGCCGATGATGCCGCCGCCGATGACCAGCATCCGCTTGGGAATCTGGCGCAGTTCCAGCGCGCCGGTCGAATCGACGATGCGCGGGTCCTTAGGCACGAACGGCAGGTTCACCACCGACGAACCGGCGGCGATGATGGCCTGCTTGAACTGCACCACTTTTTTGCTGCCGTCGGCGGCCGTCACTTCGATGTGGTTGGCGCTGATGAACTGGCCGACGCCGGTGACCACTTGCGTCTTGCGCGCCTTGGCCATGCCGGCCAGGCCGCCGGTCATCGTCGAGATGACGTCTTCCTTGTGCTTGCGGACGGCGTCGATGTCGATCTGCGGCGCGGCGAAGCTGATGCCATGCTTGCCCAGCGTCGCGGTCTCGTCGATCACGGAGGCCAGGTGCAGCAAGGCTTTCGACGGGATGCAGCCGACGTTCAGGCAGACGCCGCCCAGCGTCGCGTAACGCTCGACGATGACGGTGCTCAGGCCCAGGTCGGCGGCGCGGAACGCGGCCGAGTAACCGCCAGGACCGCCGCCGAGGACCATCATGTCGCAGTCGATATCGACCTGGCCGCTGTAACCGCCGGCCACCGGAATGGCGACTGGCGCTGCCGGTGCGGCAGCGGCGGCTGGTGCAGCGGCGGGAGCGGCTGCGGCTTCCGCCACGGCCGGCGTGACGGCGCCGGCTGCGCCCTCTTCCACCGTCAACAGCAAGCCGCCTTCGGCGATCTTGTCGCCGATCTTGACTGTCACCTGCGTGACCAGGCCGGCGTGGCTGGAAGGAATCTCCATGCTGGCCTTGTCCGATTCCACGGTGACCAGCGACTGGTCGACCTTGATCGTGTCGCCGACCTTGACCATCACTTCGATCACTTCGACTTCCTTGAAGTCGCCGATGTTCGGGACTTTGACTTCTACTGTGCTCATCGATCGCTCCTTACAGCAGAATTTTGCGCATGTCGCCGAGCACTTCGCTCAGGTACACGGAGAAGCGGGCGCCCATCGCGCCGTCGACGACGCGGTGGTCGTAGGACAGCGAGGTGCCCATCATCAGGCGTGGCTGGAAGGCCTTGCCGTCCCAGACCGGCTTGATGGCGGCCTTGGACAAGCCGAGGATGGCCACTTCCGGCGCGTTGACGATAGGCGTGAAGTGCGTGCCGCCGATGCCGCCGAGCGAAGAGATGGTGAAGCTGGCGCCCTGCATGTCGGTCGGTTTCAGCTTGCCTTCGCGCGCTTGCAGCGACAGGTCGGTCATTTCCTTGGCGATCTGCGTGACCGATTTCTGGTCGGCGTTCTTGATCACCGGGACCACCAGGCCGTTCGGCGTGTCGGCCGCGAAGCCGATGTTGTAGTACTGCTTGAGGATCAGGTTCTCGCCCTTCTCGTCGAGCGAGGCGTTAAAGGCCGGGAATTTCTTCAGCGCGGCGACCGATGCCTTGATGACGAAGGCCAGCATGGTCAGCTTGGTGGCTTCCTTGTTCTTGGCGTTGGCGTTGTTGGTGTCGACGCGGAACGCTTCCAGGTCGGTGACGTCGGCATCGTCGAACTGCGTGACGTGCGGGATCATGACCCAGTTGCGGTGCAGGTTAGGACCGCTGATTTTCTTGATGCGCGACAGCGGCAGCAGTTCGGTCGGACCGAATTTGCTGAAGTCGACCGACGGCCATGGCAGCACGCTCATGCCGCCGCCGGACGCGCCGGCCGGTGCGGCCGTAGGCGCGGCGGTGGCGCCGCTCATCACGCCCTTGACGAAGTTCTGCACGTCGACCTGGGTGATGCGGCCTTTCGGACCGGTGCCCGGCACTTTGCCGAGGTCCACGCCCAGTTCGCGGGCGAACTTGCGGATCGACGGCGAGGCGTGCGCCAGCTTGCCGGTGACGACCGAGCCGGCCGACACTGGAGCTGCTGCGGCCGGAGCGGCGGCAGCTGCGGCAACAGGAGCCGATGCGACGGCGGCAGGTGCGGCAGATGCGGCAGCCGCTGGAGCAGCGGCTGCGACTGGAGCGGCAGCGCCGCCAGTCGCCGTTACCACCAGCAGCGGCGAACCTTCATGCACCTTGTCGCCGACCTTGACGTTGATGGCCGTGACCACGCCGGCGTGGCTGGACGGGATCTCCATGCTGGCCTTGTCCGATTCAACGGTAATCAGCGACTGGTCCACCTTGATCGTGTCGCCAACCTTGACCATCAATTCGATGACTTCCACTTCCTTGAAGTCGCCGATGTCCGGCACTTTGACTTCGACCGGGCCGCTGGCTGCGGCGGCGGCCGGCGCGGCCGCAGGGGCAGCGGCGGCAGGCGCCGGTGCCGGCGCGGCAGCAGCCGGTGCGGCAGCGGCCGGAGCCGCGGCAGGAGCGGCTGCGCCGCCTTCGGCTTCCAGCAACAGCAGCAAGCCGCCTTCGGCCACCTTGTCGCCGACCTTGATCTTGATTTCCTTGACGACGCCGGCGTGGCTGGACGGGATCTCCATGCTGGCCTTGTCCGATTCTACGGTGATCAGCGACTGGTCGACCTTGATCGTGTCGCCCACCTTGATCATCAGTTCGATGACTTCGACTTCCTTGAAATCGCCGATATCCGGGACTTTAACTTCCACAATGCTCATAGCGTTTGCTCCGTATTCTAGTTATTGGTTCACCGGATTTGGCTTGTTCGCGTCCAGGCCATATTTGACGACGGCCTGTTCGACGACGGATGCCTCGATCTTGCCTTCTTCGGCCAGCGATTTCAGCGCGGCGACCGTGATGTAGTGACGGTCCACTTCGAAGAATTCGCGCAGCGCGGCGCGGGTGTCCGAACGGCCGAAACCATCGGTGCCCAGCACGCGGTAGGTGCGGTCTTTCGGAATGAAGGCGCGGATCTGTTCAGCGAACAAACGCATGTAGTCGGTGGTGGCGATGATCGGACCTTCGGTGCCCTTCAGCAGCGATGTCACGTACGGCACGCGTTGTTCCTTGGTCGGATTGACCAGGTTCCAGCGCTCGGCGTCCTGGCCATCGCGGGCCACCAGCGTCAGCGACGGTGCGGACCAGACGTCGGCGGCGATGTTCCAGTCGTTCTTCAGCAGCTCGGCGGCGAATTGCGATTCGCGCAGGATGGTGCCGGAGCCGATCAGCTGGACGCGCTGCTTCAGCGACTTGTCGCCTTCCTGCAGCAGGTACATGCCTTTCAGGATACCCTCTTCCTGGCCCGGCTTGATGCCCGGCTGTGGATAGCTCTCGTTCATGATGGTGATGTAGTAGAACACGTCTTCCTGTTCCGTCACCATGCGGCGCATGCCGTCCTGGATGATCACGGCCAGCTCGTGCGAGAAGGTCGGATCGTAAGGCACGCAGTTCGGGATCGCGGCGGCGAACAGATGGCTGTGGCCATCTTCGTGCTGCAGGCCTTCGCCGTTCAGCGTCGTGCGGCCGGCGGTGCCGCCCATCATGAAGCCGCGTGCGCGCATGTCGCCTGCCGCCCAGGCCAGATCGCCGATACGCTGCATGCCGAACATCGAGTAGTAGGTGAAGAACGGGATCATCACGCGGTTGTTGGTCGAGTACGAGGTCGCGGCGGCGATCCACGAGCTCATACCGCCGGCTTCGTTGATACCCTCTTGCAGGATCTGGCCGGCCTTGTCTTCGCGGTAGTACATGACCTGGTCCTTGTCGACCGGCTCGTACAACTGACCTTGTTGATTGAAGATGCCGACCTGACGGAACAGGCCTTCCATGCCGAAGGTGCGCGATTCATCGACCAGGATAGGCACGATGCGCGGGCCGACGCTCTGGTCTTTCAGCAGCGTGGTCAGGATGCGCACGTAGGCCTGGGTCGACGAGATTTCGCGGCCTTCGGCGGTGGCGTCGAGGACGTTCTGGAACGCGGTCAGCGGCGGCACGGTCAGCGCTTCGTCGGCCTTCTGGCGACGCTGCGGCAGGTAGCCGCCCAGCGCGGCGCGGCGCGCGTGCAGGTACTGCATTTCCGGCGCGTCGTCGGCCGGCTTGTAGAACGGGATGTCGGCCAGCTTGTCGTCCGGGATAGGGATGGCGTAGCGGTCGCGCATTTCGCGCACCGCTTCGTCGGTCAGCTTCTTGGTGTTGTGCGCGGTGTTGCGCGCTTCGCCGTGCTTGCCCATGCCGAAGCCCTTGATGGTCTTCACCAGCAGCACGGTCGGTTGGCCTTTGTGCTCCTGCGCGACCTTGAAGGCGGCGTAGATTTTGTGCGGATCGTGGCCGCCGCGGGTCAGGCGCCAGATGTCGTCGTCGGTCATGTTGGCGACCATTTCCAGCAGCTTGGGATGCTTGCCGAAGAAGTTCTTGCGCACGTAGGCGCCATCCTTGGCCTTGTAGTTCTGGTATTCGCCGTCGACGGTTTCCATCATCACGCGTTGCAGGATGCCGTCCTTGTCTTGCGCCAGCAGCGCGTCCCAGCCCGGACCCCAGATGACTTTGACGACGTTCCAGCCGGCGCCGCGGAAGTCCGCTTCCAGCTCTTGAATGATCTTGCCGTTGCCGCGCACCGGACCGTCCAGGCGTTGCAGGTTGCAGTTGACGACGATGACCAGGTTGTCCAGCTTTTCACGCGCGGCCATGCCGATGGCGCCCAGCGATTCCGGTTCGTCCATCTCGCCGTCGCCGCAGAAGGCCCAGACCTTGCGGCCGGTGGTGTCGGCGATCGAGCGGGCGTGCAGGTACTTCAGGAAGCGCGCCTGATAGATGGCCATCAGCGGGCCGAGGCCCATCGACACGGTCGGGAACTGCCAGAAGTCCGGCATCAGTTTCGGGTGCGGGTAGGAAGACAGGCCCTTGCCGCCGACTTCGCGACGGAAATGGATCAGCTGCTCTTCGGAGATGCGGCCTTCGAGGAAGGCGCGCGCGTAGACGCCCGGCGAGGAGTGGCCCTGGATGTACAGCAGGTCGCCGCCATGGTTTTCGCTAGGCGCTTTCCAGAAGTGGTTGAAGCCGATGCCGAGCATATTGGCCAGCGAGGCGAAGGAGGACAGGTGGCCGCCGAGGTCGCCGTCGACGCGGTTGGCCTTGACCACCATCGCCATCGCGTTCCAGCGCATCCACGAGCGCAGGCGCTCTTCGTATTCCAGGTTGCCCGGACAGTGGACTTCTTGATGCAGGGGGATGGTGTTGACGTAGGCGGTGTTGCTGGAGAATGGGATGGTGGCGCCACGGCGGCGGGCCAGATCAACCATGCGTTCCATCAGGTACTGTGCGCGTTCCGGGCCTTCTTGCTGGAGCACCGCTTCCAGCGCGTCCATCCATTCTTTGGTTTCCTGGGTATCAGGGTCGGCGGCGGTGAGCGCCGTGAGCTGGTCAAGTTGAGCTGACATTGTTTTGAGTCTCCTGTGTGAGCGCCCGAATTCCGGAATGCTGGCGGACGTGTTTCGCTGATTATTTACTAATACGGGTTTTAAGTGTGGGAGATTCTAACAGCAGTTTCAGGCTTTTTCAAATTACGATACGTCATTTCATATAGTGAAAAATTGTGTCATTTGCCCAGTAGGCATATGCTGCATCGCAACAGAAAATACTGTCTTTGCGGCACTATTCCTGCCGGGTCGGCAGGCTGCACCGCGGCGCAACATTTGCGGCGCGAAGGCACGCCGCAGCGCGCTGGCGGCGCGGCGGCTTTATAATCCTGCTTTTACCTGCCCACAGAGCACACCATGCCAGCCCAACTGATCGACGGAATCGCCCTCTCCCAAAAACTGCGTAGCGAAATCGCAACGCGCGCCGCCGCGCTGACGGCCAAGGGCGTCCAGCCCGGCCTGGCCGTGATCCTGGTGGGCGAAGACCCGGCCAGCCAGGTCTATGTGCGCAACAAGGTCAAGGCCTGCGGCGACGTCGGCTTCCACTCGGTGCTGGAAAAGTACGAGGCCGACCTGTCCGAGGCGGCGCTGCTGGAGCGCGTCGCCGCGCTCAACGCCGACCCGGCCATCCACGGCATCCTGGTGCAGATGCCGCTGCCCAAGCACATCAACCCGCACAAGGTCATCGAGGCGATCTCGACCACCAAGGACGTCGACGGCTACTCGGTACTCAGCGCCGGCGAGCTGATGACGGGCCTGGAGGGCTTCCGTCCGTGCACGCCCTACGGCTGCATGAAGCTGATCGAATCGACCGGTGTCGACCTGCGCGGCAAGCACGCGGTCGTTATCGGCCGCAGCAACACGGTCGGCAAGCCGATGGCGCTGCTGCTCTTGCAAGCCAACGCCACCGTCACCATCTGCCATAGCGCGACGCCGGACCTGGGCCTGTACACCCGCCAGGCCGATGTGGTGGTGGCCGCCGTCGGCCGCCGCAACACGCTGACCGCCGACATGGTCAAGCCGGGCGCCATCGTCATCGACGTCGGCATGAACCGCGACGACGCGGGCAAGCTGTGCGGCGACGTCGATTTCGCGGCCATCAAGGACGTGGCGTCGCACATCACGCCGGTGCCGGGCGGCGTCGGACCGATGACGATCACCATGCTGCTGATGAACACGGTCGAGGCGGCGGAACGTATCTAATAGCAAGCGCAACGACTCACATTGGAATGACTATGACCACTGACGTACAAAATCCCCTGCTCGATTTCTCCGGCCTGCCGCGCTTCGACGCCATCACGCCGGACCACATCGGTCCCGCCATCGACACGCTGCTGGAGCAAAACCGCGCCGTCGTCGCCACGCTGGAAGCGCCGATGGCGCAGGTCACGTGGGACAACTTCGTCGCGCCGCTGGAGAACGCGACCGAGCTGCTGGGCCGCGCCTGGGGCATCGTCAGCCATCTGAACAATGTGGTCGACACGCCCGAGCTGCGCGCCGCCTACAACGAGAACCAGCCCAAGGTCACCGAGTTCTGGACCGCGCTGGCGCAGAACGAGGCGCTGTTCGACAAATACAAGGCCATCAAGGCCGACGCCGGCTTCGCCAGCCTGTCGCCGGCGCGCCAGCGCATCATCGACAACGCCGTGCGCGACTTCCGCATGGGCGGCGCCGAGCTGCCTGCCGAGCAGAAGGAACGCTACGCCGACATCCAGGAAGAACACGCGGCCGTCTCGACGCGCTTTTCGGAAAACGTGCTCGACGCGACCAACGACTACAAGCTGCTGATCGCCGACGAGGCCAAGCTGGCCGGCCTGCCGGACGACGTCAAGCAGGCCGCGCGCGCCGCCGCCGAAAAGGATGGCAAGCAGGGCTACGAGTTCTCGCTGCACTTCCCGTCCTATTTCCCGATCCTGCAATTCGCCGACGACCGCGCGCTGCGCGAGACCATCTACCGCGCCAACACCACCAAGGCGTCCGAGCAGGGCGAGGTGTTCAGCAAGCGCGACGAGTGGGACAACACGCAAAACATCGTCACGCTGCTGAAATTGCGCGACGAGGAAGCCAAGCTGCTCGGCTATAAAAACTTCGCCGAAGTGTCGCTGGTGTCGAAGATGGCGCAGGACCCGGAGCAGGTCATCAGCTTCCTCGAAGACCTGGCCAAGCGCGCGCGTCCGTTCGCCGAGCAGGACCTGGCCGAGCTGCGCCAGTTCGCCAAGGAAGAACTGGGCCTCGATCACCTGGAAGCATGGGACCTGCCCTACGCATCGGAAAAACTGCAGGAGCGCCGCTACGCCTTCTCGGCCCAGGAAGTGAAGCAATACTTCCCCGAACACAAAGTCATCGACGGCCTGTTCCGCTTGGTGCAAAGCCTGTTCTCGGTGACCATCGCGGCGGACACGGCGACGACCTGGCACAAGGACGTGCGCTTCTTCCGCATCGAACGCGACGGCAAGCTGATCGGCCAGTTCTACCTCGACCTGTACGCGCGCGCCGGCAAGAGCGGCGGCGCGTGGATGGACGACGCGCGCGGCCGCCGCGTCGAAACCACGGGCGCGCTGCAAACGCCGGTGGCGTATTTGACCTGCAATTTCACCGAACCGGCCACGGTCGACGGCGTGGTCCAGCCGTCGCTGTTCACGCACGATGAAGTCATCACGCTGTTCCACGAATTCGGCCACGGCCTGCACCACATGCTGACGCAGGTCGACGAGATCGGCGTGTCCGGCATTTCCGGCGTCGAGTGGGATGCCGTTGAACTGCCGTCGCAGTTCATGGAAAACTTCTGCTGGGAGTGGGACGTGCTGGAGCATATGACGGCCCACGTGAAGACCGGCGAGCCGCTGCCGCGCGCGCTGTACGACAAGATGCTGGCGGCGAAGAACTTCCAGTCCGGCTTGCAGACGCTGCGTCAGGTCGAGTTCTCGCTGCTCGACATGCACCTGCATTACGACTACGATCCGGCCGGCGCGAAATCGGTGCAACAGCTGATCGACGAGGTGCGCGCGCAGTTCGCCGTCGTCGTGCCACCGGCGTTCAACCGCTTCCTGAATTCCTTCGGCCATATCTTCGCCGGCGGTTACGCGGCCGGCTATTACAGCTACAAGTGGGCCGAGGTGCTGTCCGCCGACGCCTACAGCGCCTTCGAGGAAGCCTCCGCGCTGGGCGGCGGCGCGCTGACATCGGCAACCGGCAAGCGCTTCCAGCAAGAGATCCTGGCCGTCGGCGGCTCGCGTCCGGCGCTGGAGTCGTTCACGGCCTTCCGTGGCCGCGAGCCGAGCATCGACGCGCTGCTGCGTCACAGCGGCATGGCTGCCTGAGCCTGCGGAGCACGATGATGAAACGGATGCTGGCCACGCTGATGCTGCTGTGCGCCGGCGCCGCCAGCGCGCAAGTCTACAAATGGGTAGACGAGAAGGGCGTGACGCATTACAGCGACATGCCGCCCGCGCCGACGTCGAAGGCGCGCGTTGAAATCAAGTCGTTCTCCGGCGGCGGCGGCAATGCCGAGCTGCCGCCCGAGCTGGCCGACGCCGTCGCCAGCCATCCGGTGACGCTGTACACCACGCTGCCTTGCGACGCCTGCAACGAGGCGCGCGCGATGCTGATGGAACGCGGCATTCCGTTCAGCGAAAAGACCGTCAACACGCAGGCCGACCAGGCGGTGCTGAAAAAGGCCGGCAGCGCCGGGCAACTGCCGCTGCTGCTGGTCGGCCGTGGCAAGCAGATCGGCTACGACCGGGCCACCTGGGACGCGCTGCTGACCGACGCCGGCTATCCGAGCGCGCGGCTGCTGCCGTCCAACTATCAATTCGCTGCCGCCGTGCCGGCCGCGCCGCCACCGCCGCCCAGCCCGCAAGCGCTGGCGCGCGCCGCCGCGAAAGAGGCGGCCCAGGCCGCCGCCGACGAGGCCGCGCGCAAGCAAGCATTGCCGCCGCTGAATGCCCCGCCGGGCTTCCAGTTTTAGCATGGCGGCCGGACCAGTTAAAATAACGGTTCGCGCCCCTACTTGAAGCTGGATTATGACCCGTATCGATTTCCACAGCAATGTGCCGGACAAGCTGGCCTACGCATGCCGGCTGGTGCGCAAGGCCCACGCGGCCGGCAAGCGCATCGTGCTGATGACGGACGACGCCGGGCAGATGGCGGCGCTGAACACCGCGCTGTGGACCTTCTCGGCCACCGATTTCCTGCCGCACGTGGCGGCCGGCGACGCGCTGGCCGGGCAGACGCCCATCATCCTGGCCGACAGCGACGACGCGCCGCTGCCGCACCACGAGCTGATGGTGAACCTGTCGCGCCGCATTCCGGCCCACGTGGCGCAGTTCGAGCGGGTGATCGAAGTCATCTCGTCCGACGAGGACGACGCCGCCGCCGGCCGCCAGCGCTACGTCGCCTATAAAAAGCAGGATTACCCCCTCACCCACTTTGTCGCAGGCAAAACATGACCCCAGCCCCGTCGTTCGACGCCAGCATTCCCGTCCTCACCGAAGTGTTGAAAGATGAGCCAGCGTTTGTCGTTAGCGCTGCCGTTGCCGCCGTCGAACCGGCCGCGCAGCTGGAAGCCGAGGCTGTCAGCGGCTGGGACGAGCGGCAATGGTCGCTGCTGGAGCATCGTTTGTCCGACCGCATCTTGCACCAGCTGCAATCGCGGGTCGACTTCGTGCTGGAACAGCGCGTCAAGGACAGCATGGAGGCCGTGCTCAACAGCGCGCTGCATGAGCTGACGCGCGAAATCCGCAGCGGCCTGCACGACACCATCCAGAAAATCGTCACCCGCGCCGTGGCGCAGGAGTTGACGCATCTGCAGGCACAGAAGAAATAAGCCGCGTTTGATACAGCGGAATTAAAAACATGATGATCGCCCTTTGCGCGGCGATTATTTTGTTGTACCTTCTGGCCTTGTGCCAAAATTTCAAGCCGGCGCCTTTGCTTCGTTCCCACCATTGGAGAATCTATATGCTGTTCAAGACTAAGTTCATTCCACTTGCCGTCGCCCTGGCTTTCGCCGGCAGCGCCGGTGCGCAAGAAGTGATCAAGATCGGCCACGTGGCGCCGATCTCGGGCGCCTCGGCGCACTTGGGCAAGGACAATGAGAACGGCGCAAAAATGGCGATCGACGAATTGAACGCCGAGAACTTCAAGATCAACGGCAAGGTCGTCAAATTCGTGCTGGTGCCCGAGGACGACGCGGCCGATCCGAAACAGGGCACGGCCGTGGCGCAGAAACTGGTCGACGCCAAGGTCAACGGCGTGATCGGCCACCTGAACTCCGGCACCACGGTGCCCGCCTCGAAAATCTACTTCGACGCCGGCATCCCGCAAATCTCGCCGTCGTCGACGACGCCGCAATACACCAAGCAGGGCTTCAACACCGCCTTCCGCGTGGTCGCCAACGACAACAAACTCGGCGGCACGCTGGGCGCATACGCGGTCGGCAAACTGGGCGCGAAGAAAATCGCCGTCATCGACGACCGCAGCGCCTACGGCCAGGGCGTCGCCGAGGAATTCGTCAAGGGCGCCAAGAAAGCCATGCCGGGCGTGCAAATCGTCGGCAAGGAATTCACCAACGCCAACGCGACCGACTTCAACGCCATCCTGACCAGCATCAAGGGCAAGAATCCCGACCTGGTCTTCTTCGGCGGCATGGACTCGGTCGGCGGGCCTATGCTGCGCCAGATGAAGGCGCTGGGCATTACCGCCAAGTTCATGGGCGGCGACGGCGTTTGCACCGAAGCCCTGCCTAAGCTGGCCGGCGACGCCGCCGGCGCCAACGTCACCTGCGCCGAAGCGGGCGGCGTCACGGCCGAGCAGCAAAAAAACATGGACGACTTCGTCGCCCGCTACAAGAAGAAATTCGGCTCGGACGTGCAGCTGTACTCGCCGTATGTCTACGACGCAGTGATGACGATGGCCACCGCGATGGCCGACGCCAAGTCCGCCGATCCGGCCAAATATCTGCCCTATCTGGCCAAGGTCAAGTATCAGGGCGTAACGGGTCTGATCACCTTCGATCCGAAAGGCGATATCAAGGACGGCGCGCTGACCTTGTTCACCTACAAGGATGGCAAGAAATCCAAGATCGAAGT
>Ga0209847_1000781_pt1 | contig 12171 bp, 12 predicted proteins | sample OrgsoiDNA_201060_FD_185808 | JGI IMG/M metagenome (GOLD analysis project Ga0209847, IMG submission 185808) | Permafrost soil microbial communities from the Arctic, to analyse light accelerated degradation of dissolved organic matter (DOM) -... | ecosystem: Environmental > Terrestrial > Soil >... | reverse complement strand
GAGCGTTAGCTTTGCAGTGGTTTTAGGGCCTCTTCGCGGGCAAGCCTCGCGCCTACAGGTACAGATCGTGCGCGATACCTGTAGGCGCGAGGCTTGCCCGCGAAGTTTTTGACTTTAATTCGGCCCTGGATCCGCCACCAATCGCCCCGCATCCCTGGTCAAGGACTTGAGGAATTCGGTCTGCAATTCAGGATCGTTGCGCGTCAGTTCGATCAGGCTCTGTTCCAGCTCGCTGGCTTCTTCTTCCAACCCGAGTTCCGACAAGCGTTTGACCCGGTGTACCCACTGGCTCACTTCGTCGTCTTCGAGATCGTCGTAAATCAGCCCGTGCGCTTCGAGCAGCTTGCTGCGCAAGGTACTGCTGATCGCCAGGGACGAATCGGTGTGCACATCGTCCTGGCCATCTTCGACCGTGATCAACAGCCGGGTCAGATGATTGATGTCATGTTCGGCGAACGGGCTGTCCAACAGGTTCAGGCGCAATACGCCGTTCTTGTCGGTGGTCAGTTCGAAGGTGTCCTTGCCGGCCTTGACCTGCACCGGGCGCTCGCTCCAAGGCAGGCTCGAGTATTCCGTGCGTTTATCACGCTGGACTTCGTCGATGCCAGCCAGGTTTTGCTGCGCGCGACCGTGGGACTGCACGTTCATGAACGGGTTGATCCCGGCGAAACCGTAGCTGAGCCAGTCCTTCGTCACACTGTCCGGCAAGGTGCCGAAGGCAAACACGTTGACCACGTTCGCGCCGACGCCTGCCACTATCGCCACCATGCCCAGCGGGATCTCGTAGATCTCCCGCCAGGGTTGGTACGGCGTGTAGCGGTCATAGCGACGGGTCACTTCGTATTCAGTGACTTCGAAGGTTTTTTGCTCGTGGATTTTCACCCGTCGTTGCGGCAGCTCAAGTGTCTTGGGCTCGCCGACATCGATCAGCAGGCTGTGATCGAGCAATTTGCGCTCGACCCGTTCCTCGTGCTCGCTGCGTTGTGACATCTGATTGGCACAGCCGCTGACCAACAGGATGCCGCAAAGTGCGGCACCACCGAGGCCTAAGGTGTTTCGCTTGAACATGACTTCTCTATCTGGTGTCAGCGGCGGATACGGGCCTGGAGGAAGGACAGCACGTCAGCGACCGGCAGCGCTTGCGCCTCGGCCTCGGTGCGGCTCTTGTATTCCAGATTGCCATCGGCGAGGCCGCGGTCACTGACCACGATCCGGTGAGGAATGCCGATCAGCTCCATGTCCGCGAACTTGATGCCTGGGCTGGTTTTCTTGTCGCGGTCGTCCAGCAGCACTTCGAAACCGGCCGCAGTCAGTTCTGCGTACAGCTTGTCGGTGGCTTCGCGAACCTGTTCGTTGTCGTAGCGCAGTGGCACCAAAGCGATCTGGAATGGTGCGAGGGTGTCGCTCCAGATGATCCCTTTGTCGTCGTTGTTCTGCTCGATGGCCGCAGCCACCACGCGGGACACGCCGATACCGTAGCAACCCATTTCCAGGGTGACCGGCTTGCCGTTCTCGCCCAGTACTTCGCACTTCATCGCTTTGCTGTACTTGTTGCCCAGCTGGAAGATGTGCCCGACTTCGATGCCGCGCTTGATTTCCAGGGTGCCCTTGCCGTCCGGGCTTGGGTCGCCGGCGACAACGTTACGCAGGTCAGCGACGGTTGGAACCGGCAGATCACGCTCCCAGTTCACGCCGAAGTAGTGCTTGTCGTCGATGTTGGCGCCAATCCCGAAGTCGCTCATCAGCTCGACCGAACGGTCGATGATGATTGGCAGCGGCAGGTTCAACGGGCCGAGCGAGCCGGCACCAGCGCCAATGGCGTCGCGCAGTTCGGATTCGGAAGCCATGACCAGTGGGCTGGCAACGCCTGGCTGTTGGGCGGCCTTGATTTCGTTCAACTCGTGGTCGCCACGGATGATCAGGGCAATCAGCTTGCCTGCTTCTTCGGCGTGAACCACGAGGGTCTTGATGGTTTTTTCGATCGGCAGGCCAAAGCCTTCGACCAGTTGCGCAATGGTCTTGGCGTTCGGGGTGTCGACCAGGCGCAGCTCTTCGGCAGGCGCAGCGCGGGAAGTTTCGCGCGGTACGGCTTCGGCTTTCTCGATGTTCGCGGCGTAGTCGGAGCCATTGCTGAACACGATATCGTCTTCGCCGGACTCGGCCAGTACGTGGAACTCGTGGGAGCCGGCACCGCCGATGGAGCCGTTGTCGGCTTCAACAGGGCGGAACTTCAGGCCCAAGCGAGTGAATACGTTGCAATAAGCCTGGTGCATGCGGTCATAGGTGACCTGCAGCGATGGCTGATCGGCGTGGAAGGAGTAGGCGTCCTTCATGATGAATTCGCGACCGCGCATCAAGCCGAAGCGTGGACGGATTTCGTCACGGAACTTGGTCTGGATCTGATACAGATTGATCGGCAGCTGTTTGTAGCTGCTCAACTCGTTGCGCATCAGGTCGGTGATCACTTCTTCATGGGTCGGGCCGGCGCAGAAATCGCGACCGTGACGATCCTTGAAGCGCAGCAATTCCGGGCCGTATTCTTCCCAGCGACCGGATTCCTGCCACAGCTCAGCCGGTTGAGTGCTCGGCATCAACACTTCAAGCGAGCCGGCGGCGTTCATTTCTTCACGAACGACGGCTTCGACCTTGCGCATTACTCGCAAGCCCATCGGCAGCCAGGTGTACAGGCCCGAGGCGAGTTTGCGGATCATGCCGGCGCGCAGCATCAGCTGGTGGCTGATCACGACCGCGTCGGAAGGCGTTTCTTTCTGTGTGGCGAGCAAAAATTGACTGGTGCGCATGGTTGGCCGTTGTCGGTTGCTGATGACGAGAAATGACGGAGCATTGTACGGGCGAGATCTGCTGACGTACAGAAGTGCGGCCGGCGGTGAGGCCGCAAGGGCGGATTTCTCCAGCCCTTCGGGACGTTTCCTACGACTCTTCCGCGATCGGGGTTTGTACCCGTTCGGGTGTTGGCGTGGGGCCGGCGCGGCGGTTTTCCTGATACCAGTGCAGCGCGATCAGCAGCAGTGTCGGCACGCCGAGCAGCGCGGTGATGATGAAGAAGTTGTGGTAGCCGAACTTCTCCACCATGACTCCGGAGTAACCACCGATCAGGCGCGGCAGCAAGAGCATGATCGAGCTGAGCAGGGCGTATTGGGTGGCCGAGAACTTGAGGTTGGTTAGGCTCGACAGGTAGGCAACGAACGCCGAGGTCGCCATGCCCGAACTGAAGTTGTCCAGGGAAATGGTGACAATCAGCATCTGCAGGTTGGCGCCCATGTCGGCGAGCATCACGAACAACAGGTTGGTAGCGGCCGAGGCCACACCACCGATGAACAGGATCGGCAGGATGCCGAAACGTACGATCAGCAGGCCGCCCATGCCGGCGCCGAGCAGCGTCATGATCAGGCCGAAAATTTTGCTGACGCCGGCGATCTGATCCTTGGTGAAGCCCTGGTCGATATAGAACACGTTAGCCATTACGCCCATGACCGTGTCGGACATTCGATAGGTAGCAATCAGCCCCAGCAGCAGGAAGGCCTGCCAGCGGTAGCGCAGGATAAAGTCGTTGACCGGCGTCAGCACCGGCGCCAGGCCGCGGCGACCCATGGTCGAAAGGCACAGGGCGGTGAGCAGGGTGTAAAGGATCGCGCGCAGGAAGGCGCGGTCTTCGAGCAGCAGGTCGAGCAGGCTTACGCCGCCGAACAGCACACTCGCAAAGTCGGTGTTATAGAGCTGGGTGAACATGGCGGGCACGGATACCAGCAACACGATCAGCACGAACACCGACATCAGTTGATGCGCAAAGCTGTAGCGCCCGGCCTGAAGCTGCGTGCGCAGTGGCACCGGCGGTTCGCGCATAAAAAAGGTGGTGAGCAGCGCCGGGATCATCAAGGCGCCAAACAGCACATAGGTGCCGGTCCAGGCCGAGTGCTGGTAGTTGAAGCCGGTAGAGCCGAAGCCTTCCGCGAAGAACAGCGCACCGGCGGTAGCCAGCAACGCCGCGATCCGATAGCCGGACATATAACTGGCGGCCAGCGCAGCCTGGCGACTGTCTTCCGCGATTTCCAGGCGATAGGCGTCCACCGCGATGTCTTGTGTCGCGGAGGCGAAAGCGACGACCACGGCAATGGCGATCAGCCAGGACAGGTGCTTCTGCGGGTCGCAGAAGCCCATGCCGATCAGGCCTAGGATTACCAGCGATTGGGCCAGCACCAGCCAGGAACGTCGGCGGCCCAGTTTTCCGAGTAATGGCAGGCGCCATTGATCGAGCAGGGGGGACCACACCCATTTAAAGGCGTAGGCCAAACCGATCAGGCTTGCATAGCCGATGGTTTCGCGGGCCACACCGGCCTCACGCAACCAGACCGACAGCGTCGAAAACACCAACATGTAGGGCAGGCCGGCGGCGAAACCAAGCAGCAACAGCACGAGTGTTGAAGGGCTGGCATAGGCGGCGAGCGCGGCGCGCCAGGTTTTACGGGGCATGGGCTGAAGTCTGCCTCAAGATTACGGAAACAAAGCGCGCACTCTAACCGCTGTGCTCTACCGGGCGCCAGCCATGACGCTGAATATCAACACGATTGTTCAGGATACTGATGCCCTCGGTGCGTAAACGCGCGCGTTGCTCGTCCCCGGAAGGGCTGCCGACAGGCAGGCTGATCCGACCGCCGGCACCCAGCACGCGGTGCCAGGGCAGCTTGGTGTCGCCGGGCAATTGGCTCAATGTACGTCCGACCCAGCGAGCGGCGCGGCCCAGGCCGGCCAGTTCGGCCAGTTGTCCGTAACTCACGACTTTACCCTCAGGCACTTGGGCCAGCGTCAGGTAGAGCGCCGTGCGTCGGATTTGGGCTGGGCTTTCGGTTTCGGTGGTCGTGTCTGTCACGTCCGCGGTTCCTGAAGAAATTTACTTTGCTGTCAGTAGATTAAGTCCTGGAGTGTCAATTGAGAAATGAACTCAATAGAAATAGTCGGGTCAGTCCTTGCTAGCGCGTTATTCCTACGGATAATGCCGACTTTTTTTCGCAAACCAGAGCCTTTGATTCGCTTATGTTGTCCAGAACCTTGCTGTGCCTCGCTGTTTTCAGTGCTTCCACGCCTTTGCTCGCCGACACCGTGTGGTTGAAAAACGGTGACAAGTTGAGTGGCAAGATCACCCTGTTCGATGGCGGCAAACTGTTGATCCAGACGGCCTATGCCGGTGCTGTTCCGATTGACTGGAAACAGGTCAAAACCCTGGAAAGCGATCAGGAATTGCTGGTCAAGCAGGATGCCTATAACGGCGAGAAAGCCAAATCATTAAAAGCGGCCGAAGACGGCAAGGTCACCTTGGCCAATGGCGAAGCGCCGAAAACGGTCGAGCTGGCGAGTATCCAGCAGATCCTCAAGCCCAAGCCTGTGGTCGAAGACCTGGTGTGGAAGGGCAATGTCGACATGGCGCTGGATTACCAGCGCGCAGAGAAAGACACTGACGACTACGACATCGGCTTCAAAACCTCGGCCCGGCATGGTCGCTGGCGCCATACGGCGGAGGGCGAGTACAACCGGGAATTCCAGGATGGCGAGGTCACTACCGACAACTGGCGTGCCGAATACTCCCTTGACCGATTCCTGACGGATAACTGGTTCTGGCAAGGTCGAATCAATTACAAAAGCGACCACGTTGAAGAGTTGGCCCGTCAGCGCGTAGTGGGTACAGGTCCGGGGTATCAATTCTGGGACAACGAACTCGGCGCATTCTCGCTCGGCTCGCTGCTCAACCGCACCGATTACGAATACCGGGATGGCAGCAAGGACAACTTCTATTCCGTGGCCATGAAATGGGACTACAACCGCTACCTGATTGGCAAAAAGGTCGAGTTCTTCACCAATGGCGAGCTGGGCAAGCCGCTGTCCGGCGTGGCCGACTACGCGCTCGATGCCGAGATGGGGTTGCGCTACAAGGTGACGGATTGGGCTTCGCTTAACCTGAAGGCCGAGCGGGATATCATCAGCGGGACCAATGATGCTGATTTGAACAAGACGCGCTATACCGCAGGGTTTGGCGTGGCTTGGTAAGTGTCGTAATTGCACAAAAAAAAGCCCCGCAACCGTAAGGTTGCGGGGCTTTTTCTTGGAAGGGCGATTAGCTGGCCGTAGGCGCCGGTGATTCGGGTCGGGTGCATTCACCCAGGCGGACCCCTGCCTCGTATCGGCATTCGCCGTTCGGGCTACCATCCTGTTTCCACATGCGCATGACGCCTTGCTCGCGTCCTTCGACGTAATGGACAGACGTATTCATCTGGCCGTTTTGCCACCAGGTGATGGACGGGCCTTCAAGTTTTCCGTCCTTGTAAGTTTTTTGTTCCTTGATCTGGCCGTTGGCGTACCACTCTTTGAAGTCGCCTTGTTCGCGGTGCTGTTCATCCCACTGCCATTGCACGGTTTGTACGCCCTGGTCGTTCCAGCTGGCATGACTGCGCTGCACAGAGTGCTCGTCGACAAAGACTTTCTGTTTCACCGTTGCGTTGGGGTGATACTCGATTTGCCAGCCCTTCGGTGCGTTGTCGACGTAGTCCGTGCTGCTTTGCAGCGAACCGTCCGGAAAGTAGGAAAGGTTGGGGCCGACCATTTTGCCGTTGACGTACTGAGCGCGTGACTTGACCTTGCCGTCGGGGTAATAGCCGAGAATAGGGCCGTCCAGAACATCATTGTGATAAGTGAGGCGGCCGATCACGGCGCCGTCTTCGTCGTACTCCAGATACTCGCCATCCACGTGTTTGCCAGCGTGCCAGTTGTAGGACTCTGCTTTTTTTCCGTTATCGTGGTAGGTGGTCTCCCAGCCTTCCCGCTCGTCATTTAGGTAATGGGCACGCTTGGTGACAATCCCGCTTTCTGAATAAGTGATTACCTCGCCCTGGATTTGGCCTTTGGCATCGTTCTGATAGCTTTGTCCGAGTTTTCCACTTGAATAGTAGGTCTTTGATGCAAGGACGGGCTTACCTGACACGAAGTCCTTGGCGTCGACGTAATAGTCGCGGCGCACGGTGCCTGATTCGACGTAAAAGACTTTGGCGTGCCAGGCTTTGCGTTTGCTGTCGTGCGCCAGAGGCATCGGCAGGAAAAAAGTGGCCTGACCCTTTGTGGTAGGTGCGTACTCTTCATCCAGATACAGCTTGCCGTCCACGAGTGATGCCGTCAGTTCACCGCATTCTTCGGGCGTGCAGGCGCGTACCTTTTCGAAAAAAGCCCGTTTGCCGTCGCACGCCGAGAGCGTTAGCAAGAGCGGTGTTTCGTCGTCGATCAGTTGCTGGACTTCTTCGAGCAGGCGGCCAAACGATTCGTTGGGTACGCCCACCGATTCCGGTGTGAGGTAGACCTCGTTGCTACCACAGGCGTGTGCCGTGGAAAGTTCCAGTAATGCTGCCGCCCGCAGTTCTGCCTGAGGGACGCCTTGAATGGCTGGGCCCTTGGCGACATAGGTGGCGTGGGTATCCATGCCGACAATGATGGTCGGATGGTCGGGGCGGGGATTGGCGTGAGTGGAGAAGGGGAGTGCGAGTGTGATCAGCGCTGCGCCCAGGGCTTTCCTTTGGTTGAACGGCATCCTGCTGTTTCCATGTGATTTTCCAGGTGGCGAATCATATAGAAGGACGGGTGGCTGGCGTAAGGCAAAAACAAGCGCTCACAAAAAAGCCCCGCTTTTAAGGGCGGGGCTTTTTACTAAAGCAAGTACAAGTTAGATAACTTGAACTTCTTCAGCTTGCATGCCTTTCTGACCGCGGGTAGCGATGAAAGAAACCTGTTGGCCTTCTTTCAGGCTTTTGAAGCCGTCGGATTGGATAGCTTTGAAGTGAACGAACAGGTCGTCACCGGATTGTGGAGTGATGAAGCCGAAGCCTTTTTCATCGTTGAACCACTTAACGGTACCAGTTTGGCGATTAGACATGGTGTAACTCCTTGAACAAAGATAACTGCGACGCAGGAAGAACCCTGGCCGAGACTGAGTGCAAAGAGCAGGAAAAATTCTTGTAGATGGTTGGATCGAAATTCAACATATCGTGTAGAGATTCTCAGTGACACAAGCAGCACAGTGGCGCCACCTTAACCCTTTTTCCGGGACGTGCCAATGCTTCCTGCGAAGGTTTCTCTGTTTTCGTGACTGACGGTGCATCGGATCGGCCCAAAGGCCCGGGAATCAGGGGGGATTGCCGAGAATTATGCCTCGCACTTTGAACCCGAGGCGCGCGCCTAGTAAGATGCCGGACAGAATTTTTCCACCTCGCTATTCAGGACACCCCGCCATGAGCATCAAATCGGACAAGTGGATTCGCCGCATGGCGCAAGAGCACGGCATGATCGAACCGTTCGTCGAGCGCCAGATGCGCGGCGAAGGTGCCGAGCGGCTGATTTCCTACGGCGTGTCGAGCTACGGCTACGACGTGCGCTGCGCCGGTGAATTCAAGGTGTTCACCAACATCAACTCGGCGATCGTCGACCCGAAGAACTTCGATGAAAAGAGCTTCGTCGACGTGACCAGCGATGTCTGCATCATCCCGCCGAACTCCTTCGCCCTGGCCCGCACCGTGGAATTCTTCCGCATTCCGCGCAACGTGCTGACCATCTGCCTGGGTAAAAGCACCTACGCGCGCTGCGGCATTATCGTCAACGTGACGCCGCTCGAGCCTGAGTGGGAAGGCCACGTGACCCTGGAATTCTCCAACACCACCACCTTGCCGGCGAAAATTTACGCCAACGAGGGCGTGGCTCAGATGCTGTTCTTCGAATCCGACGAAGAGTGCGAAGTCTCCTACAAGGACCGTGGCGGCAAGTACCAGGGCCAGCGCGGCGTCACCTTGCCGCGCACCTGATCCATTCATCTGGCAGTTCGCGGGAATTCTTGGGCGGGTAGACACTCTACTGGGTGTACTGCCCGGTTCGCGTACAGCGGACGGGGCCATCGCTCAGGAGTGCTCTATGAAGATCGATCCCCGAATAAGTGCCGAACTGGCAAGGCTTGAGCCCAATCAGATTGGCGTTTTGGCCTGGTCCTTGTTGGCACATCCGTCCGTCAGCATGGCCGGGGGCATCCCCGGCCAGCCTGATCCCGATACCCCCAACGAACAACCCACCGAGCCCGGCGAACCCACCCTGCCGGACGAGCCGCCTCCGGCGCCGGTTGCTTGATACCTGTTTCTGCCCTTTTAGGAGCGAAGCTTGCTCGCGAAGACGGCGGTACATTCACCTCAGATGTGAAGTGAAAACCGCTTTCGCGAGCAAGCTTCGCTCCTACACGGGTCATATTTCTTTGTCGCCAATGACAAAGATCCGACAGCTTTCATCACGGTCGACCTGATACCCGCCGGTAAAGCCGCCGAAAGCAGACAACAGCCAGAGTTTCTAACCCGCCAGGCGAACCGGATAGGGCGTGCCCATCAGGTTTTTCCGGTTTCAGCGGTTTTTTTCAGATCACCGACCATTCGCTTGATTCGGTCCGCCAGTTTCTCGGAACTCATGCTCTCGCGCATCCACTCCACCAACAGCGGAAAGACCAGCGGAGTAGGGCGTTTGATCTGATGCAGGTCGAATCCCAAGCGGTTGATGCGGGCCAAGGTCTGCTCCAGTCGCCGAATATCCAATTAGAAACCCGTCGCCGGGCTTGAACCGGGCAACTAAGTCCTTCTCGATACTTCCCCGTTGCTTGCCGCGGTCCTGTAGGAGCTGCCGAAGGCTGCGATTTTTTGAACTTCAGCACTCTGGAAAAAGATCAAGATCAAAAGATCGCAGCCTTCGGCGGCTCCTACTGGGGATGGCGGGTTATTTCAGGTTGCCGCTGAGCAGCGGCACTATTGACTCAATCGAATTTGGTTCTTTATTCCTGAAATTTTAACTTGTCAACTGTCAGTGCTGACAGTTGTTGGATAGGTGCGTACATGATTTCCTTGTTTGGTCGGCGGTCGGTCTGAGAGCAATTCGCCGATCGTTATTCATTAATCAATTGGAGATGTTGAAATGACGGATGCTAAAGCAGCAACTCTGGTGGAAGTTCCCGGGAGCCTGAGGGCCACGGCCACTCATGGCGGGCAACAGGAGGAGTTTAAGGAAGAAGGTACCGTTTCCTACCGCTATGTCAGTGACGCAGGCCTGCGGTTCCTGGATTCCCGTCCTGTGAACGGTTTTCGGATGAATATTGGGGTGAGTGTGGATACAGGCACTGGCGTACACGTCATCAACAATGTGACCACTGATGCACTGGTTATTTTCAGGGGAAGTCGAACTAATACAGTGGCGGGCGTTATGCGAGTGGATCAGAACGATGCAGATGGCTTGTCAGGTGCTTTTAATGGGACAACGACGCTTAATGGTATTGAATTTGAGATTAGCTGTACTGAGTTCAAGATTGATACAACAGGCAATAAGTAACCGCGGTGAACAATAGCGGGTCGAGATTACGACCCGCCAAGTTATTAGTACGAGATGAATATTATTTGAGGTTGCCGCTGAGGAACTGCTTCAACCGCTCACTCTTCGGACTCCCCAACACATCCTCCGGCGCCCCTTCTTCCTCCACCAACCCTTGGTGCAGAAACAACACCTGGCTCGACACTTTGCGGGCGAAGCTCATTTCGTGGGTCACCATGATCATGGTCCGGCCTTCTTCAGCCAAACCCTGAATCACGCGCAGTACTTCACCCACCAGCTCCGGGTCGAGTGCCGAGGTCGGTTCGTCGAACAGCATGACTTCCGGTTCCATCGCCAAGGCGCGAGCAATCGCAACCCGTTGTTGCTGGCCACCCGAGAGAAACGCCGGGTATTGGTCGGCGACGCGTGCTGCCAGGCCAACTTTGTCGAGATAACGCCGAGCACGGTCTTCGGCTTCTTCCTTGCTGCAACCCAGCACCCGGCGCGGGGCCATGGTGATGTTTTCCAGGACCGTCATGTGGCTCCACAGGTTGAAGTGCTGGAACACCATCGCCAGGCGAGTGCGGATCCGTTGCAGTTCATCGGGATCGGCCACGTGCATGCCGTGGCGATCGCTGATCATGCGGATGTTCTGGCCGTCCAGGCTCATGGCGCCGTCGTTCGGCTGTTCGAGGAAGTTGATGCAGCGCAGGAAGGTGCTTTTGCCCGAGCCGCTGGCGCCGATCAGGCTGATGACGTCGCCGGTCTTGGCCTTGAGCGAAACGCCTTTGAGCACCTGGTGATCGCCGTAGCTTTTATGCAGGCCTTCGATGGTCAGTTTGTACATGGGGCATGCATCCTCAAGGCGAAAGTAGGTAGCCGCTGCGATAGGCTTCGGTGCCCGCGACATGGGCGATCACCATGCCGGCAGTGGCCATGCGTCGCAGCGAACGGGCGTACATCAGCCCGGCGGCGGTGCAATGGATAGGGGTGACACGATCATGGATCGGGTCGATGACTTCGGCGATCAGTTGCCCGGCTTCCAGGTATTGCCCTGGCACCGCAGTGAACACCAGCAACCCGCCCACCGGCGTGGCCACCGGCTCCACTCCGGCCAGCGGCGTGGCCGGGTAGGGCAGTTCGGGCAATGACGTGGGTTCGCCGGCAATGGCGCCGAAGTGAATCAGGTAATCGATCAACGCCTGGCAATCGGCGCTGGCCAGCGGGTGATAGACGTCGCCCTGGCCACGCAACTCGACGGTGACCGATAAGCTGCCCAGCGGAATATCGAAGTGCTCGCCGAAGCGTTCCTTCAACTGCCACCAGAGCAGGGTGAAGCATTCATCAAACGACTGACCGCCAGAGTCGGTGGCCAGCAAACTCGCCTCGGCACCGATGTAGCGCGCCAGCGGCTCAACCTGCGGCCAGGCCTCGGGCGTGGTGTAAAGGTGCGTGACGGCTTCGAAATCGCAATGCAGGTCGAGCACCATGTCCGCGTCACAGGCCAGCCGTTGCAGGGTCAGGCGCTGGGATTGCAGTTGAGTGCCAGCCGTTTGGCGGGCGAGAGCATTGCGCAGGCTGGTACGAATCAGTGTGAGGTTGTGCTGCGGATCGTCGCCGAGTTGGCCTTCGATCTCATTGCCGACTTCTTCGCTCAAATCGACGAACCAGCGGTTGAAGTTCTGGCCGCTTTCCAGTTCGTAGCGGCCCAGAGGCACATCCATCAACACCTGTTCCAGGCCGACCGGGTTGGCCGCGGGCACCAACACGATTTCGCTGCGCAGGCGG
>Ga0209847_1000775_pt1 | contig 12254 bp, 9 predicted proteins | sample OrgsoiDNA_201060_FD_185808 | JGI IMG/M metagenome (GOLD analysis project Ga0209847, IMG submission 185808) | Permafrost soil microbial communities from the Arctic, to analyse light accelerated degradation of dissolved organic matter (DOM) -... | ecosystem: Environmental > Terrestrial > Soil >... | reverse complement strand
TCGCCGTCCGTCTCGGGCAGGATCATGGCGAATTCCTCGCCGCCGTAGCGCGCCATCATGTCGCACGGCCGCTTGAGCATGCCCGCCAGCGCGGCCGCCACTTCGATCAAACACTGGTCGCCCTGCTGGTGGCCGTAGTGGTCGTTATAGGCCTTGAAGCAATCGATGTCTATCATCAGCAGCGTCAGCGCGGTGCCGTTGCGCTTGGCGCGGCGCCATTCCTTTTCTATCGTCACGTCGAAATGGCGGCGGTTGGCGATGCCGGTCAGGCCGTCGGAAAAGGTCTGCGAGCGCAGCACCATGGCCTGCTCGCGCAGCAGTTTTTCGCGCGCGACGGCGATGCTGACGTCGGTGATCTGGATCAGGCAGTGGTGGGCCGCGCCGGCGATGGCGATCGGCGTCACTTCGACCGCCTGCTGCAGGCGCGGGCCGGGCTGCTGGGCCGTGGCGCCGGCGGCGTACAAGGGGAAGGGCGCCTTGTTGAGCGACTGCGACAGCAGCGACGGGAAATGGTTGTGCAGCGCCTGCTGCACGGCCGATTCGACGCGGCCGCCGCGCAGCGCCGGATACAGCGCGAACAGGTCCTGCCCCTGCGCGGCGGCGTGCTCGATGCCGCTGTGCCTGACCATCCAGCTGTTCCACAGCACGATGCGGCGCTGTGCGTCGAGCACGATGGCGCCCAGGTTGACGGCGCACAGCACGCCGTGCAGCAGGCCGAGACGGAAGGCCGCGTCGCCGGGCGCTTCGTCAAGGGGCTGCGCGCCGCTCATGATGTCAAGCCTGGCCCATCGCGCGGGCGATGTAGCGGTTGATCTGGTCCTTCAGGTCGTGCAGGGCCGAGATGTCGAGGATGAAGGCGACGTAGCCGTGGATCTGGTGCTTCTCCAAAATGAAATCGATGTGCAGCATCAGCACCACCGTGTCGGAATGGCTGCCGCTGGCGGTGAGGATCTCGTCGCTGGTGCCGACGTGGTAGACCGGCAGCGAACCTTGCAGCTCATGCTGGAAGATGTTGGCCAGCGTGCCGACGCAGGAATTGAGGATGATGTTGCCGATCTCGCACATGGCCTCCTGTTCCATCTCCGTCAGCTCTTGCAGCGGCACGGCCTCGCCGACCATCAGGCGGACGATTTCCAGGCTTTTATCCTCGGGGAACATGAGGATGGCCTCGGTTTCGAAGGCGCCCTCGTAGTGCTGGCTGACGCCGCAGATGCGCGCGTGCTCGTGGTCGCCGCGCCCCAGCAGCACGGCCGCGGCGGCGCGGTGCATGAAGCTGATCGACGGCACCGACATCGTCACCTCCTCGTGGACGATGGCGCTCATCGACGCGGCCGCCTGGCCGACGCCGATGTTGAAGATTTCGACCAGGGCGTCGTTTTCCAGTTCGCTCAGATTGAACATGTCAGCCCGCCACTTCCAGGACCGCCACCAGTTCGGCGATGCGCGCCTCGGTGATCGGTTTTTCCATGAAGCCGATGCCCAACTCGGCGGCCCGTTCGCGCGTGGCGCTCTGCACATTGGCCGTCAGCAGCGAGATGCGCAGCGTCGGCAGCAGGCGGCGCAGCTGCTCGGCGGCGGCGATGCCGCCCATGCCGGGCATGTTCACGTCCATCAGCACCAGGTCCGGCGTGAGCGTCTTGACGCGCTCGATGGCGTCCTCGCCGGTGCCGGCTTCCTCGACGATCCAGTCGGCGTGCTTGCCCAGGATGTACTGGCGTGCCATCAGACGCGAGACGCGGCTGTCGTCGACGACCAGGATGGTGGTGGGGGTGGTCATGGGCTTTCCTGCGGATCGATGACGATGAGCCATTTTCGCACACTTGGCGGCGCTACTGGCAAGGAAGCGGGCTGATGGCGCCGGGAGGCAACAAGCGGCGGGCGAAGTGTTGTCTTTGCGCAATTTTCGCCCTGCCGCGCCGCCGTGGCGCCGTGCCGGCCGCGCGATCCGTTAAAATAGCCGCCATCGCGCCGCTGTCCACGCACGGCTGCCCCGCCATCCCACCACTCTTAGATAAAATCCGCCATGAGCACAGCACTGACCCAGGACCAACTCAAACAAGCCGTCGCCCGCGCCGCCATCGCCTACGTCGTCGACGGCCAGATCATCGGCGTCGGCACCGGCTCGACGGCCAACTTCTTCATCGACGAACTGGCCAAGATCAAGCACCGCATCGCCGGCGCGGTGGCTTCCTCGGAAGCGACGGCGGCGCGGCTGGCCGGTCACGGCATCCCCGTGCACGACCTCAACGACGTCGCCGAGATCGCCGTCTACATCGACGGCGCCGACGAAATCACGGCCGGCGGCGCGATGATCAAGGGCGGCGGCGCGGCGCTGACGCGCGAAAAAATCGTCGCCTCGGTATCGAAACAATTCGTCTGCATCGCCGACGGCTCCAAGCTGGTCGACGTGCTCGGCAAGTTCCCGTTGCCGGTGGAAGTGCTGCCGATGGCGCGCAACGCCGTGCTGCGCCAGCTGGCGGCGCTGGGCGGCCAGCCCAAGCTGCGCCTTAAAGCCGGCAGCAACGAGGCCTTCATCACCGACAACGGCGGCGAGATCATCGACGTGGCCGGCCTGGCGATCACCGATCCGGCCGCGCTGGAGCAGCAGATCAACCAGATCGTCGGTGTCATCGCCGTCGGCCTGTTCGCGCGGCGCGGCGCCGACGTCTGCCTGCTCGGCGCCGCCGAAGGCGTGCGCACGCTGACGTTCTAAAGAGCCGCCCCTGCTCGATCGGCCCGGAAGCGCAAGCCGGGATCGGACCCGTCGCGGCTAGGCGGGCGTCCGACCCCGGCGCCACGCTTGCGGGTTCGGCAGGTTCATAGTCCACTCACCGAAGTTCCATATGAAACCATCGCTGTTGCTGCTGTCCGCCAGTTTGTTGTTGAGTGCCTGCTCCGTCTTCCATACGCCGTTCGGCCACAGCGATGCGCCCGCGCCGCTGGCGCGCGCGCAGCCGCCGCGCACCACGGCCAGCGACGGCAGCCCGCTGGCGCGCATCGACGGCGTCGAGATCGAGAAGGTGGAATTCCGCCCCGGCGTGTCGTCGGCGACGGTGGAGAACCTGGCCAAGCTGCGCGGCTGCACCAGCGGCGTCGGCGCCGGGCTGGTGTCGCAAACGGGACCGGTCGAAATCTACCGCATGGCCTGCGACAACGGCCAGACCTATCTGGCCAAGTGCGAGCTGCGGCAATGCAAGGCGATGTGACGCGGCCTGAAACGGTATAAACCATATGCCGGGTTTCGTCTTCAGCCAGCCATAAAAAACGGCGCGCGCCAGTACAGGCCGCGCGCCGCTTCATGGCGAACCGGATGCTTACTCGGTCGGCGGCACGTAGCCCATGGCCGCGTCGGCGCCGTCGCCGAAGAAGTGCTTTTCCATCTGCGTGGCCAGGTATTTGCGGGCGCGCTGGTCGGCCAGGTTCAAGCGGTTTTCGTTGACCAGCATGGTCTGGTGCTTGAGCCACGCGGCCCACGCCTCTTTCGAGACCTGCTCGTAAATCTTCTTGCCGAGTTCGCCCGGATACGGCGGGAAGTCCAGCCCTTCGGCTTCTTTATTCAGTTTGATGCAGTGGATAGTGCGGGCCATCGGGTGCTCCTAAAGCGGTGTCGAAAGACGTGATTATAAAGACTTCACGAGAACCTGTGATTTGCGCTGCCAGTTGTACATGCGCTGGCGATCCTTCGGCAGCGCATCGACGGTGGCCGGCACGAAGCCGCGCTTCTGGAACCAGTGCGAGGTGCGCGTCGTCAGCACGAACAATTTGGTCACGCCGATGGCGCGCGCGCGGTTTTCCATGTGCTTCAAAATGCGCTCGCCATCGCCCTGCGCCTGCACTTCCGGGTTGACGGTCAGGCAGGCCATTTCCGCCATCTTCTGCTCGGGGAAGGGATACAGCGCGGCGCAGCCGAAGATCACGCCATCGTGCTCGATGACGGAGAAGTAGTCGATCTCGCGCTCGATCAATTCGCGGCCGCGCTTGACCAGCGTGCCGTCGGCCTCCAGCGGCTCGATCAATTTGATGATGCCGCCGACGTCCTCGATGGTGGCCTGGCGCAGGCTTTCCAGGTTCTCGTGGCTGATCATGGTGCCCACGCCATCGTGGGTGAACAGTTCCAGCAGCGCCGAGCCGTCGGTGGCGAAGGGCACGATGTGGGCGCGCGGCACGCCGCTGTTGCAGGCCTTGATCGCGTGTTCCAGATAAAAGGCGGTATCGGCCGGCAGGAAGTCGGCCAGCAGCACGGCTTCGGCCTGGTGCGACGACAGCTCGCGGATTTCGGTGCCGGCCGCGTCGCACATCATCGGCGTTTCGCTGATGAAGACCAGTTTATCGGCGTGCAGCGCGATGGCGGCCGCCACGGCCACGTCTTCCATCGTCAGGTTGAAGGCCTCGCCGGTCGGCGAGAAGCCCAGCGGCGACAGCAGCACCAGGCCGCCCGCGCCGAGGATGGAATGGATGGTCTCGGCGTCGATCTTGCGGGTGATGCCGGTCAGTTCCAGGTCGACGCCGTCGATCACGCCGAGCGGACGGGCGGTGACGAAGTTCCCCGAGATGATGCGGATCGCCGCGTGCGCCATCGGCGTGTTCGGCAAGCCCTGGCTGAAGGCGGCCTCGATATCGAGCCGCAGCTCGCCGGCCGCCTCCTTGGCGCATTCCAGCGCGGCGATGTCGGTGATGCGCACGCCGTTGGTGAAGCGGCCCTCGACGTTACGCAGCGCCAGCTGCTCGGCCACCTGCGGGCGCGAACCGTGGACCACGACGACCTTGATGCCCAGCGCGTGCAGCAGCGACAAATCCTGCGCCAGCACCGGCAGCGCGCCGGCGGTCACGAGTTCACCGGGGAAGGCGACCACGAAGGTCTTGCCACGGAAGGCGTGGATGTAGGGCGCGACGGAGCGCAGCCATTGGACGAATTCGATAGGGTTTTCCATTAGCCGCATTATAATTCGCTGCGCGACCCGCGCGCCAAATTCAATGTAAAAAACAATGTCAGAAGCCAGTAACAAAAACACCACGCCCGACGCCACGTCCAACACCACGCCCGCGACACCCGCCGCAACGCCCGCCAAGAAGCCCGATCAGCGCCAGCGCGGTCCGCGTCCGCCGGCCGATGCGCGGGGGCGCGCGGCGAATCCGGGACAGGGCGGCGCGCGTGCGGCGGGTTCGCCGCAGCCGTCGGCGCGTCCGCAAGGCGCGCAGCCGGCGCGTGGTCCGCGTACTGAGCGTACTGATAATGACAACGCGGCGCGTCCGCCACGCGCGGCCCGGCCGGAGGGCGCGCGTGACCAGCAGCCGCGCGCCGCGCAGCAGCAGCAAGCGCGTGGTCCGCGTCCTGAAGGCGCGCCAGGCCCGCAAGCACGTGGTCCGCGCCCCGATGGCACAGCAGACCAGCAACGTGGCCCGCGTCCCGACGGTGCCCCGCGCGGCCCACGCGGGCCGCGCCTGACGCCGGAGGAGCAGGCCGCCAAGGCCGCCGAAAAGGCCTTCCGCAATCCGCTGCCGCCGATCACCTATCCCGAGGATTTGCCGGTCTCCGGCCGCCGCCAGGAAATCGCCGAAGCGCTGATGAACAACCAGGTCGTCATCGTCTCCGGCGAAACCGGTTCCGGCAAGACCACGCAGCTGCCCAAGATCTGCCTGGAACTCGGTCGCGGCCAGTCGGGCATGATCGGCCACACGCAGCCGCGCCGCATCGCCGCGTCGTCGACGGCCAAGCGCATCGCGCAGGAACTGGGCACGCCGCTCGGCGTCACCGTCGGTTTCAAGGTGCGCTTCGCCGACACGCTGCAACGCGGCGCGTCGGTCAAGCTGATGACCGACGGTATCCTGTTGGCCGAAACGCAGACCGACCCGCTGCTCAAGAACTACGACACCATCATCATCGATGAGGCGCACGAACGCAGCCTGAATATCGATTTCCTGCTCGGCTACCTGAAACAGCTGCTGCCGCGCCGTCCCGATCTGAAAGTCATCATCACCTCGGCGACCATCGACGCCGAACGCTTCGCGCGCCATTTCGGCACGCCCGAAAAACCCGCGCCGGTGATCGAAGTGTCGGGCCGTTTGTACCAGGTCGAAGTGCGCTATCGCCCGGTCGACCGCGATCCGGTCACGGTCGGCGGCGGCGACAGCGGCGCCGCCAAGCCGCTGCCGAAAGCGGCCGCCGCGCGCGAGAAGCGCGACCTGATGGACGCCGTCGTCGAAGGCGTCGACGAATTGTGCCGCCTCGGTTCCGGCGACGTGCTGGTGTTCCTGCCGGGCGAGCGCGAAATCCGCGACGCCGCCGAAGCGCTGCGCAAGCACCATCCGCCGCACGTCGAAATTTTGCCGCTGTTCGCGCGCCTGTCGGCCGAGGAGCAGGAGCGCGTCTTCAAGGTGAGCAACGCGCGCCGCATCGTGTTGGCCACCAACGTCGCCGAAACCTCGCTGACCGTGCCCGGCATCCGCTACGTGGTCGACGCCGGCCTGGCGCGCGTGAAGCGCTACAGCTACCGCAACAAGGTCGAGCAATTGCAGATCGAGCCGATCGCGCAGTCGGCCGCCAACCAGCGCGCCGGCCGTTGCGGCCGCGTCGCCGACGGCGTCTGCATCCGCTTGTACGAAGAGCAGGATTATCTGCAGCGGCCCAAATTCACCGAGCCCGAAATCCTGCGTTCGTCGCTGGCCTCCGTCATCCTGCGCATGAAGTCCTTGCACCTGACCGACGTCGAGACCTTCCCCTTCATCGAACCGCCGCTGGCGCGCGCCATCGCCGACGGCTACCAGCTGCTGCAGGAACTGGGCGCGGTCGACGAATACAACCAGCTGACGGCGCTGGGCCACAAGCTGGCCAAGCTGCCGCTCGATCCGCGCGTCGGCCGCATGATCCTGGCGGCGCTCGACAACGTCTGCCTGAACGAGATGCTGATCATCGCGTCGGCGCTGTCGGTGCAGGACCCGCGCGACCGGCCGATGGAGCACCAGCAGGCGGCCGACGAGGCGCATAAAAAATTCGCCGACGAGAAGTCCGAATTCCTCAGCTACCTGAAAATCTGGAGCTGGTTCGAGAACGCCATCGAACATAAGAAGACCAATCGCCAGCTGCAGGACAACTGCCGCAGCAACTTCCTGTCGCAACTGCGCTTGCGCGAATGGCGCGACGTGCACTCGCAGCTGCTGACCATCGTCAAGGAACAGGGCTGGCGCACCAACGAGAAACCGGCGACCTATGAAAACCTGCACCTGGCCTTGTTGACCGGCCTGTTGGGGAATATCGGCTTCAAGGGCGAGGACGAACCGGGCGCCGGCTTCCTCGGCGCGCGCGGCATCAAGTTCAATATCTGGCCCGGCTCCTCGCTGTTGAAGAAACCGGGCAAGTGGATCATGGCGGCCGAACTGGTCGACACCACGCGCCTGTACGCGCGCGGTATCGCGCAGATCCAGCCGGAGTGGCTGGAAAAAGTCGGCGACCATCTGCTGAAAAAAACCTGGGGCGAGCCGCGCTGGGAAAAACGCTCGGCGCAGGTGACCGCGTCCGAGCGCGCCACCTTGTACGGACTGGTGGTCTACAGCCAGCGCCGCATCAACTACGGCGCGTTCAATCCGGCCGAAGCGCGCGAGATCTTCATTCGCGACGCGCTGGTCGGCGGCGATTATGAAACGCGCGCGCCGTTCTTCGCCCACAACCACAAGCTGATAAAGGACATCGAGAACCTGGAGCACAAGTCGCGCCGCCTCGACGTGCTGGTCGACGATGAATTGATCGCCGCCTTTTACGACAAGCTGATACCTGCCGATGTCGTCAACGGCGCCGGCTTCGAAAAATGGCACAAGGACGCGACGGCGCAGGAGCCGAAGCTGCTGTATCTGGTGCGCGACGAATTGATGCGCCACGAAGCGGCCGGCGTGACCACCGACCTGTTCCCGAAAATGATGTCGGTGACGGGGCTGGAGCTTATGCTGACGTATCACTTCGAACCGGGCAGCGTGCGCGATGGCGTGACGGTGGCCGTGCCGCTGTACGCCTTGAACCAGCTGCCGCGCGAGCGCTGCGAATGGCTGGTGCCGGGCATGTTGAAGGAGAAGGTGCACCTGCTATTGAAATCGCTGCCGCAAAAGCTGCGCCGCCATTGCGTGCCGCTGCCCGATTACGCGGCCAAGTTCTGCGAGCGCGTGCACGAAGCGGGCGTGTTCGGGCGCGGCGATTTGATCGACGCGATCATCGCCGACATCCGCGCGCAGATCACGATTTCGGTGCTGACCACCGACTTCAAACCGGAGACGCTGCCGGCGCATCACTTCATGAATTTCAAGGTGATCGACGAGCACGGACGCCAGCTGGACATGGGCCGTAACCTCGCGACCTTGCAGGCGGAGTTTGGCACGCAGGCGCGCGAGAGCTTCCAGAAAATGGCCGAGGTCTCGGGACCGCAGGGCGTGACCTTGCGGGCTTTGGGCACCGGCGGTGCGGTTGCGGGGGCCGGCAATGCCGCTGGCGCCGGCCAGCAGAAGGGCGCGCCATCGAAAGGCGGCGCGGGCCAGGGCGCCAGCAACGGCGGGGCGCAAGGTGCATCTGCTACGGCGGCCAGCGGCATCACGCTCAACGGCTTGACCAGCTGGACTTTCGGCGAACTGCCCGAGCTGCTCGAAATCGCCCAGGGCAAGCTGACGCTGATCGGCTTCCCGGCGCTGGTCGACAAGGGCACGCACTGCGACCTCGAAGTGTTCGATGATCCGACCGTGGCCGCGCGCACGCACCGCGTCGGCTTGCGGCGTTTGTTCGCCTTGCAGTTGAAGGACCAGATCAAGTTCATCGAGAAGGGCATCCCGGGATTGCAGCAGATGGGCATGCAGTTCATGGCCATGGGCACGCAGGAAGAATTACGCGACCAGATCATCCACAAGGCGCTCGACATCGCGTGCCTGCAAGACCCGCTGCCGACCGACGCGGCCTCGTTCGGCAAGCGCAAGGACGAGGGCAAGTCGCGCCTGGTCTTGCTGGTCAACGAGATCGCGCGCCTGCTGTCGCAGGTGCTGACCGAATTCCACGGGCTGCCGAAACGCCTGCAAGGCTTGCCGGCGCAGGCCGCGGCCGATATGCAAAGCCAGTTGCAAGGCCTGGTCAACAAGCGCTTCCTGTCGGAGAACGAGTACAGCCAGCTGGCGCACTTCCCGCGCTACCTGAAGGCGATGAACGTGCGCATCGAGAAGCTGCGCGGCGATCCCGCGCGCGACGCCAAGCTGATGGCCGAGTGGCAGCAGGCGGCGATGCTGTATCAACGCGCCACCAAGGATAGGCAGGCCGGCAAGAACACCGATCCGAAGATCGTCGAATTCCGCTGGATGCTGGAAGAGTTGCGCGTGTCCTTGTTCGCGCAGGAGCTGCGCACGCCGATGCCGGTATCGGCCAAGCGGCTGCTGAAGGTGTGGGAGTCGATGCAGCGCTGATGTAGCGTCGTTTTCACATCAGAAAAAACGCGGCGTATCGTTACGCTGCGTTCTCTTCCTTCATCGGAGCGACCTGGAGTTGCAGGCCAAGTGCGCGCATTACTTTAATGATGGTCGCAAAACTCGGGTTGGCATCGCCCGATAGCGAGTGGATCAAATCTTCGTGATTGAGTATGGGCTCGTCTGCTGGCTGCATCATGCTCTGGGCGCGTGCAACTATAGCCAGCGATTCGATGATAAAAGCGGTATCGTCTTCTGCTTCTTCAATGCATGTGGCAAGATAGAGCGCCATATCTTCTTTCGTATGTAGATGTTGCGCGCTATCCCATTTGTTTAGTTTCAGTGCCATGTTGGCCTCCTAGAGTTGTCGAGCAAGTTCTTGTGCGGTTCTTATATCGATGAATTGCGTCGATTTGTTTCCACCAGCGAGAAGTATGACCAGGTCGGCGGCTCGGATGGTGTCGTAAATTCTGTATCCGGGACCGTGAGTGATGCGCATTTCTGCGATGCCTTTCCCTACACTTCTGTGATCGCCAAAATTTCCTCGCTGTGCACGGTCGATACGTGATTGAATTTTTATCCGCGTTACGCGATCTCCGAGTTCACCGTAGCATTTATCGAAAGCATCCGTGGTGAGGATCTGGTTCATAAAAATCCAGTGTATGTTTGGTGAGGGGAAATACAAGGCGCGGTCCTGTATCGTGTGTGCCGCGATGAATCGCGTCTTTGGGATAACTCAGTGAACCGGCGTGCGCCAACGTACTAAAGCTCGACCTGCTCGCGCGTTATACTGCACCGCAACATGGAGGTGATTGTGGTCAAGCTCACTACGGGAACACGCTTACTGCGCAGTTTGGTTCGAAACGGCAAGGCGCAGCGGCGCACTGTCAGCAAGCTGGTCTCGCAGCTGTTCGCGGCGCCCAAACCGAAGCGTCAAGCCAAGGCCAAGCCGAAACTGAAACCGCTGGCGAAATCGGCGGCGCGGGCGCCGGCCGTGCATGTGCCGTCGCTGCCGCTGGCCGCGCCGCATGTGTCGCCGGCGCCGGGCAAGTGGCTGGCCGCGCATTACACGCCGCCGCCGCAGATTGGCGCCATGCCGGGCCGGCGCATGAGCTATTGGCTCTATCTGCCCGACCACGTGTCCGAGCAGGCACGCAATCAGGGTTTGCCGCTGGTGGTGATGCTGCACGGCTGCCGGCAGACGGCGACCCAGTTCGCGCAGGGCACGCGCATGAACCAGCTGGCCGAACGTGCCGGCTATGCGGTGCTGTATCCGCAGCAGCTGGTCAGCGCGCAGGCGCAGCGCTGCTGGAAGTGGTACGACAAGGCCACGCAGGACGGCGGCGGCGACGTGCCCACCATCGTCGGCATCATCGACAAGGTGTCGAGCCAATATCGCATCGACCGCAGCCGCGTGTATATCGCCGGCATGTCGGCCGGCGCGGGCATGGCCAATATCGTCGCGCTCAATCATCCGCAATTGATCGCCGCCGTCGGCCTGCATTCCGGGCCGATGTTCGGCGCCGGCCACAGCACCCTCGGCGCGCTCGGCGTGATGCAGCATGGCGCCGCGTCGCGTGTCGACAGCGCCATTCTCGAAGTGATGCAACGGCAGCCGCCGTTCCCCGCCATGCCGACCATGCTGATACAGGGCCAGGGCGACAAGGTGGTGCGGCCGGTCAATCAGGTCCAGTTGGCGCAACAGGGTTTGCTGTTGAATCGCTTGTCGGCCGCCGCGCCGTCGAAGCTGGCGCTCAAGCCGGCGGCGCGCGGCCGCAACGCGCACGAGATCCGCGACTTCTATGCAGGTCGCAAGGTGCTGCTGCGGATCGCGCGCGTCGCGCATCTGGAACACGCGTGGAGCGGCGGCGATGCCAGTCTCGCGTTCAATGATCGTGCCGGACCGAATGCCAGCAAGATGCTGCTTGATTTCTTTGCGCGGCATCGGCGCGTATTGAAGTAAGCCTTATAGCATCAGGGCTGCCGCCGCGACGATGGTCGGCGGCAGGGCGCCCAGCAGCAGGCCGAGCGCACCTATCGATTCGTCCTGGAAGCCGCGTCGCAGCAGCGATACACCGGCCGGATTGGGCGCGTTGGCGATCACCGTCAGGCCGCCGCCGGCGACCGCGCCGGCCACCAGCATGTACTGCGACTGCGCCGAAATCCCGTCGATCAGCGAACCGAGATAGGTCAGCGCGGCGTTGTCCGTCACCGCCGTCAATCCCAGCGCGCCGAAGAACAGCGCCATCGGCGCCAGGCCGGAGACCATGGGCTGCAACCACCATTGCTGCATGCCGCCCAGGACCACCAGCCCGGCGAGGAAGAAGCCGACCAGCAGTGCCTCCTTGAGGATCAGCGGATTCTGGTAGCGCGGATACGCCGTCGTGAAGCCGAGGAACAGCAGGAACACGCCGAGGAACAGCACCGGGTGATGGCTCAGCATCACCACCGCCGCCAGGAAAGCCAGGTGGATGGCGGTCACCGTCAGCGGGATTGCGGGCATTGTGCCGATATCGTCATCGATGCTCGCCGGCCGCAGATGTCCGCGCAGCGCGAAGCACAGTGCGCTGGCATTGAGCAGCACCGCCAGCGCCGCCTTCCAGCCGAATTGCGCGGCCATGAAGGCGCTGTCCCATAGCCAGGTGGTCGCCACCATCAGCACCGGCGGCGCGGCATAGGCGGTCAGCGTGCCGCCGATCGAGACGTTGACGAACAACACGCCGAGCGCGCCGTACTTGAGCCATTCCGGCATGCCGGGCCGGAAAATCTGCGGCGCCAGCATCAGTGCGGCCAGCGTCATCGCGGCCGGCTCGGTGATGAGCGAACCG
>Ga0209847_1000774_pt1 | contig 12293 bp, 12 predicted proteins | sample OrgsoiDNA_201060_FD_185808 | JGI IMG/M metagenome (GOLD analysis project Ga0209847, IMG submission 185808) | Permafrost soil microbial communities from the Arctic, to analyse light accelerated degradation of dissolved organic matter (DOM) -... | ecosystem: Environmental > Terrestrial > Soil >... | reverse complement strand
GAAGCGCCCGCAGTCCCAATCCTACTCGGATGCCGGAACTTACCGGCAGGTCGACAGCGGCGATCAGCAAGTCCACCCGCCCTTCATGCTCCTCGAATCGCTGCAACGCTTCTTCCGCGGTCGCCGCTTCCACCAGGGTGTGTCCCGACGGCTGAAGGATCAGCCGCATCAGGAAACTGACCGAAGGATCGTCTTCGAGAATCAGAATCACCATCACAATCTTGTGAAGCGGTTTCGGCGGTTGCGCCAAAGCGTCACGAACCGTCCTGACGATCGCGCTGGGCAGGCAGGGCTTCTGAATAAACCCGCACTCGCTAAACGACAACAGCAATTCGGCACTGTAACCGGACATGAATATCACCCGTACATTGGGGCGAACGGCCCGTAGCTGTTCGGCAAGGTTTGGACCATCCAGTTCAGGCATCATGACGTCCGAAAGCAGAAGGTGAATCGGTCCGTCGTACGCTTTGGCAATCTCCATCGCCACCTTGCCGTTCGCCGCTGCTAAGACGTTATATCCGTGCTTCTTGAGAATCGACAGGACAAGATTGCGTACGGCCGCCTCGTCTTCGGCGTATAGGATGGTCTGTTGTTCAGGCTGGATATAACTCAAATCGACCTCACCTTCAAGCACAGGAAAGCGTCAGTCCAGGCGATATCCGCTCTGTGCTTACATCGAGTGTGCGTGCCTGCGCACTTCATCGATTTGTCTATAATAACACAGAAGATAGGTTACATTAGTTACAGAATGCTTCGGAAAGAGTGGAGGGTGGAAAAGGATAGGCCGCCGATGAACCGTCATGGGCCGCGTCCCCGCGGCCCATGACGGTTCATCCGCGGTTCAATTCTTAACTTAGACGAACGACCAGCCCTTACGGAACGTCGGCCGGATGTACTTATTGGCTTCGGCGTTATTGGTGATCCGCATCTTCGCCGGGTCCCACTCCAGCTTGCCGTCGAAGTGCAGCGAGATCACACCCAGGGCGATCCATTCCGTGAAGGGGCCGGCCACGTTGAAGTTCGAGCAGGCCGCCTCGCCGCCTTTGCAGGCGCGGATCCAATCGTGATAGTGACCCGGCGACCGCGTCAAAATCGGTTGCGGGAAGGTGTAGTCCTTCATCTTTTCCACCGGCAGCAGGCGCGTGCTTTCGCCGTAGGTACCGGTGGTGATCATGCCCTTATCGCCCACGAACAGGCTTCCATCCGGCGTGGCCGCGCGGGTTGGAGGGTTCTGTTGCAGCGCTTCCATCATCGACCATTCGAAGGTTCGTCCCGTGCCCTCGTTTCGAGCCATCTGGGGGCCGCTCTGGCCCCGACGGCCGCCGCGCCCGCCTTGGCCGGCTTCGCCCTGAGGACGGGCGGGCGAAGGCAGGTCGCCCAGATACTCGCCCTCGGGAACGCCTTCGATTTTGGGCGTCTCCTTCAATCCGTCGTGCCAGAACAGTTTCACCGCCGGCATGGAACCGCGGGCCGGGAAATCGAACCGGATGACCGATTTCTTGGGGAACTGGAAGGGGCTCGTGCCTTCCTTCTTGATGCACTCCACACTGGTGGGCGCCCCCAGTTTAAGCGCCATGTTGGGAGCGCCGAAAATGTGGCACGCCATATCGCCCAGAGCGCCGCAGCCGAAATCGTAAAATCCGCGCCAGTTGGACGGCTGATAGAAGCCGCCATTGGCGTAGCCGGCCGGGTAGCCCGTCCCTCCGGCAGTGTAGGGCCGCATGTTGGCGATGCCCAGCCAAAGATCCCAATCCAGCGTTTCGGGAACCGGCGTCTCGGCCGGAATTTCCGTCACGCCTTGCGGCCAGATGGGGCGGTCCGTCCAGGCGTGGACCTCGGTAACATTGCCAATCTCGCCCGCCCAGATCATCTCCGCGCACTGCCGCGTGCCTTCATTCGAGTAGCCCTGGTTGCCCATCTGTGAGGCCACTTTGTATTTGGCGGCGGCCTCGGTCAACTGGCGGCACTCCCAGATCGTGTGCGCCAGCGGCTTCTGCACGTACACGTGCTTGCCGCGCTCCATGCAGTGCATGGCGGCCGTAGCGTGCATGTGGTCGGGAATGGTCACGATCACCGCGTCGATGCCGGCGCCTTCCTTGTCCAGCATCTTGCGAAAATCTCTATACTTCGGCGGCTTCTCGAACTGCTTGTAGATGTTCGCCGCGCTCTTGTCGTCCACGTCGCACAGCGCCACGATGTTTTCAGACGCCGCGCATCCCCGAATGTCGCTGGACGCCTTGCCGCCGGCCCCGATGGAGGCGATGTTCAGCTTCTCATTGGGAGACTTGTAACCCAGCGCCTTCAGTGAGGGAGTGCTGCCGAATCCTGCCCGCGGAATAGCGCCCGCCAGCAGGGAGCCAAAGAAGAAATGTCGTCTGGAAAAATCGTTTGCCATACGTACGAACCTCGCCTGTATGTTAACAGGATTCACCGTAGGGTAGGCCTCCCGGCCTGCCTTCTAATTCAAATTGCCGCCTCTTGGAAGAACTCGAGCGACCGCGCCGCGCAAGTTTCCCATCTGAATTCCTGGGCTCTCAATCGGCCGCGTGCCGCCAGCTCCGCGCATAGGTCGGGCGACAACAGGAGCCGGGCAAGCGCGTCGCGCAACTCGCCCTGGCTGCGGGGGTCGATAAGCAGTGCGGCGTCGCCCGCGATCTCCGGCAAAGACGACACGTTCGACGTAATCACCGGGACGCCGGCCGCCATGGCCTGCGCCACCGGGAATCCAAAGCCCTCGTACAAAGACGGATAAGCAAAGACACTGGCGGCGGCCGTCAGCGCGGCAATGTCGGGTTCCGGCACATAACCCAGATACCGGATCGTATTCATCCGCGCCATGGTTTCGGCCCCGGCCCATCCTGCGGGCCCCGCGACCACCAGTTCGAACTGGTCTTGAATCGAAGCCGGCAGAGCCTGGAAGGCATCAAGGAGTGTGCCCAGATTCTTGCGCGGCTCGATGGTCCCGATGCAAAGCACGAAAGGGCGGCGTAGACCGTAACGATTGCGGACTTCGGTGACCTTCCCCGGCGGGGGATCGAAAAAAGCCTCGCCGATTCCAGGGTGGATGACGGTGATTTTTTCCGCGGCAATGCCAAGCACGCGAACCGCATCGTTTTTCGTGCACTCGGAGATGGCGATCAGCCGGTGCGCGCGGCGCAGCAGTTCGGCAAAGCTCTGGTCCGCCCTCAGGTTCGAAGCCGCGTGCAGTTCCGGCATCAGAAAGCACGTCATGTCGTAGATGGTGGCGGTGAGGCGCGGGCGGCGCGGAGGGCGCCGGCTCAGGGCGCTGGCGTGAAAGATGTCGGCACCGCGGCTGAGCAGGTCCATCACCGGCAGCGGGGTGTAGTTGGCCAGCGCCAGTTCGGCCAGGCCCGTGCCGGTGCGCCAGAAGCCCGCCACCGAAGCATCGTGATTCAGCGGGCGGAATACCTTAAGTGCGGGGAAGGTGCGGATCGCGCCTGGCGCCGCGGCACGGCGCAGGTAGCCGATCCAGTAATAGAGGTAGTTCTTAACGCCGGCGCTGCGGATGAGCAGAGGCGCGGCATCGATCACGACGCGCATTCCCATTCAGCATCCCACCGTTCTTACGTACGAATTCAGCCTCTTTCCACAGGGCAGCGTGAGGGCAACGGCGTGCCCGGCCCCGGAGGTGCCAGAAAGGCGATCAACACAACCGTCAGCAGAAGGGCGAGAATGGCTAAATCGGAATCGATCATTAGTTTCCTTTACCGAATAGTTCATTTTAGCACACTTCCCGGTCACCGGGCTTTGCATCAACCAAATCAGTCACTTCCATTCAGAGCCCATCTCCCGCGAGCTACACTGTGGATAGGGAAAGGGGAATTGGCTTCGTTCCGTCATTTCATCCGTCCCGTTCGTCCCTGAACCGCGATCTATTGATTAAATTGGAGTTATGAATCTGGATTTTCAAAAGTCTGACGGCCTCGTCACCGCCGTGGTTCAGGACCACGCCACCGGACGCGTTCTGATGGTGGGCTATATGAACCAGGAAGCCTTCCGCAAAACCGTCGAAACCGGCTACACCACGTTCTACAGCCGGTCGCGAAAGAAGTTGTGGATGAAGGGCGAAAGCTCCGGCCACCGCCTGGCGGTCAAAGAGATTTCCACCGATTGCGATCTGGACGCGGTGCTGGTGCGCGTGGAAGCCATCGGCCCCGGCGTTTGCCACGAAGGCTATGAAAGCTGCTTCTTCCGGCGCCTGGAGAACGGCGAGTGGAAGGTCTCCGAATCCCGCACCTACGATCCCGCCGCCGTGTACGGAGGCAAGCCATGATGCTCAAGCTCGGAATTCCCAAGGGCAGCCTGGAAAACGCCACCATCGACCTGTTCCGGCGCGCGGGCTTTGCCATCACCACCAGCAGCCGCTCGTATTTCCCAAGCATTGACGATCCGGAAATCGAGTGCATGCTGATTCGAGCGCAGGAGATGGCGCGCTATGTCGAGGACGGAATTCTGGATGCCGGGCTCACCGGGCGCGACTGGATCGAAGAAAACGAAGCCGACGTGGTGGCCGTGGCCGACCTCATCTACGCCAAGCAGAGTTTCGGCAAAGTGCGCTGGGTGCTGGCCGTGCCCGAGGCTTCCGTTTTCCAAACCGTCAAGGACCTGGAGGGCAAAATTATCGCCACGGAATTGGTGGCCACCACCCGGCGTTACCTGGCCGGGCACGGCGTCAAGGCCAAGGTGGAGTTCAGTTGGGGCGCCACCGAAGTCAAGCCGCCGGTGCTGGCAGATGCCATCGTCGAAGTCACCGAGACGGGGTCGTCCCTGCGCGCCAACAATCTCAAAATCATCGACACGGTGATGGAGTCGAACACGCAGCTCATCGCCAATAAAGATTCGTGGCATTGCGCCGTCAAGCGGCAGAAGCTGGAAGATATCCGTATGCTGCTGGAAGGCGCCATCAACGCGCTGGGCAAAGTGGGGCTGATGCTCAACGTCCACAAGGACAACCTGGCGGCGGTGCTGGCGGTGCTGCCGGCGTTGAAGCGGCCAACAATTTCACATCTCAGCGATGAGGAGTGGCTGGCGGTGAATACCATTTTGGATGAGTCCACGGTGCGCACCATCATTCCGCGGTTGAAGCACGCCGGCGCGCAAGGGATTGTCGAATATCCGTTGAACAAGATAGTTCTGTGACCAGCCCGGTAGCGCCGGCGATCTTGTCGCCGGTGTTTTTGTGACAATGATACGAATTCTGCAAATCGACGAAGTCGGCCCCCTGTTCGCACGCAAAGCGGCGCGGTTCACCGAAGCCGAAGCCGTGGTGCGTCCCATTCTGGAAGCGGTTCGCAAGCGCGGCGACCGGGCGTTGATGGAGTACGCGCGCCGCTTCGACGGCCTGGAGCGCAAAAGCGTTCGCGTGCCCCAAAAGGAACTGGAAGCCGCGCGCCGCAGCCTCAAGCCGGAGTTTGCGCGCGCCGTCACCACCGCATCCGCCAACATTCGCGCCTATGCCGAACGCCAGATGCCGCGCCAATGGATGTCCCACACGCGGCCCGGCTTGCGTCTAGGGCAGATCGTGCGGCCGCTCGATACCGTAGCCGCATATATACCGGCGGGCCGTTATCCGCTGCCTTCCACCATCATGATGACGGTCGTGCCGGCGCAGGTGGCCGGAGTGCCCAACATCTGCATTGCCTCGCCCAGGCCGGTGGCTGAAGTCTTCGGCACGGCGGAGCTGTTAGGCGTCCGCAACGTATTTCAGATGGGCGGAGCGCAGGCCATCGCGGCTTTCGCATTCGGCACCCGCACTGTCCCGCGCGCCGACCGCATCGTGGGGCCGGGCAACATCTATGTGGCGGCGGCCAAGAAGCTGCTGGCGGGCGAAGTGGGAATCGACTTCGTCGCCGGGCCCACCGAGATCCTGATCGTCTCTGACGATGGCGATCCGCGCCACCTCGCGGCCGACATGCTGGCGCAGGCCGAGCACGATGTGGACGCCTCCGCCGTGCTATTGACCACCTCGAAGCGGTTGGCGGCTGCCGTGGCCAAAGAAGTAGAACGCCAGCTTGCGATGCTGCCGACGGCGGCCGTGGCAGCGAAAGCCATTGCCAGAAATTCGGCGGTGATCCTGGTGCAGTCGCTCGAAGAAGCCATGGAGCTTTCGAACCGCTTCGCCCCCGAGCATCTGAGCATTCCCGATTCCGCGCTGCTGCCTCTGGTGAGACATGCGGGCAGCGTCTTCATTGGTCCGTTCAGTCCCGAGGCCGCCGGAGATTATGCGTCCGGCCCCAATCACGTGCTGCCCACCAGCGGCGCAGCCCGCCAGCGCGGTGGACTGTCCGTGACTGACTATGTGAAAGTGATTTCGGTGCAGGAACTAAGTGAATCGGCACTCAAGAAACTGGCCCCCGCCATCACGACCCTGGCCCGCGCCGAAGGCCTCGAAGCCCACGCGCGCTCCATCGAAGTGAGGACCTCCAAATGAAGCCCCCCAAGCTTCCCAAAGGCGCCATCAAACCCCGCCCCGCCGTCCTCGCCATGGCCCCTTACTCCCCGCCCACCGGCGGCCGAGCCAACAAACTCCGTCTCGACTTCAACGAGAACACCGTCGGCTGCTCCCCCGCCGTCATCGCTGCCTTGAAGCAAAACCTCGACGCCGGTCAACTGGCCGTCTATCCCGAATACAGCGAAGCCAAGGAAGCCGTCGCCCGCTATTTCCACGTGCGCCCCGAGCAATTCGTCTTCACCAACGGTACCGATGAAGCCATCCAGGTTTTCATCAACGCCTACGTGGATGACGGCCAGGAAGTTCTGCTCCTGAAGCCCGCCTACGCCATGTACCGCTTCTATGCTCAGGTGGCCGGCGCGTGCATCCGGGAAGTGGAATACCCGCGGCCCGGAATGGAGTTTCCGCTGCAAGCCGTGCTTAGCGCCATCACGCCCGAAACCCGCGCCGTCATGATCTCCAACCCCAACAATCCCACGGGCACCGGTCTCGAGCTGCTCGCCATCGAGCGCATCCTGTCGCGCGCCCGCAAGGCCGTCGTCATGGTGGATGAGGCTTACTTCGAATTCTCGGGCGTCACCGCCATCGCCGAAATCGAGCGCGTTCCCAATCTCTTCGTTTGCCGCACGTTCTCCAAAGTCTTCGGTATGGCCGGGATGCGGCTGGGGTGCCTGTTTTCGCATGAGGCCAATATCGCGTACCTGCACAAGGCGCAGTCGCCATACTCGGTGAACTCGCTGGCCGTGGTGGCGGCGCAGGCGGCTGTCCGGGATACAGCCTACGTCGAGAATTACGTGGCTGAGGTGCTGGCGGCGCGGGAATTGCTCTGCTTTGGTTTGGAAAAACTGGGCATCCGCTACGTGCCCAGCTCGGCCAACTTCGTGCTCGGCCATTTCGGGAAACGGGCCATCGAGATTCGCGATGCCTTGCGCGGCCAGGGGATACTGGTGCGCGACCGCAGCTACGAAGCGCCCGGATGCGTCCGCATCACGGTGGGCACCCGCGAGCAGACGCGCCGCCTTCTAGCGGCACTTGAAGGAATCTGGAAGCCATGAAGCCGCTGCTGGTTTTCGACATGGACGGAGTGCTGGTGGATGTTACGGAGTCTTACCGGGAAACCATCGCCCGCACCGTCGAGCATTTTACCGGCGCACAGGTAACCCGCGAGCAGATCCAGGACCTGAAGAACCAGGGTGGCTGGAACGATGACTGGAAACTTTCCCACCACATGGTCGCCAGTGCCGGCGTGGACGTGCCGTTCGACCACGTCAAGGACTACTTCCAATCCATCTTCCTGGGCGACGCGGTAGCGCCGGCGGTCTCGGTAGCGCCGGCGGTCTCGGTAGCGCCGGCGATCTTGTCGCCGGTAGGTTCCTCCGGCCTTATTCTTCATGAACAATGGGTTGCGCATCCCGGAATGCTGGAAAATCTCAACCAAAACTACCGATTCGCGGTCTTCACCGGGCGCCCCAGGCCCGAAGCCGATCTCACGCTGCAGCGCTTCGCGGGCGGCCTGGTCTTCCATCCGCTGATCGCCATGGGCGACGTGACCCATCCCAAGCCCGCGCCCGACGGCCTGTTGCAGATCCTGGAACAGAACCCCGGCTCCAAGGTCTTCTACATCGGCGACACCGTGGACGACGCCCGTTGCGCCCGCGCCGCGAAGGTCCCGTTCATCGGCATCGCGGCCCCCGCCAATCCGCGCTACCTCGACCTGGTCTTTCTGTTCCAGGCCGAGGGCGCCTACGCCATTGTGGACGACATCAACTACCTCACCGAGGTCTTCGCATGAGATCCGCAACCATCGAGCGCGATACCAAAGAGACTCGCATCGCAGGCGCTCTCAAAATTGAGGGGCGCGGCAAGTACGACGTTTCCACGGGCGTTCGTTTCCTCGACCACATGCTGGAGCTGTTCACCAAACATGGCGGCTTCGACCTGAAGCTGAAGGCCTCGGGCGATCTTGACGTGGACCAGCACCACACCGTCGAAGACGTAGGAATTGTTCTGGGCCAGTTGTTTGCCAAGGCCTTGGGCGACCGCAAGGGCATCAACCGCGCCGGTTACTTCGTTCTCCCGATGGACGAAACGCTGGCCGTCGTGGCTCTCGATTTGGGCGGCCGGCCGGCGCTGGTATATAAGGACCTGGTGAAGGTGCGCCTCGTGGGCGACCTGCAGACCGAACTCGTGGAAGATTTCTTCGGTGGCTTCGTAAACCACGCCAGCGCCAATCTGCACGCCAGGGTGCTGTACGGCCGCTCCAATCATCACAAGCTCGAAGCCATTTTCAAGTGCTTCGCCCGGGCCATGAAGTACGCCTGCTCCAAAGACGCGCGGTTGAAGAATGAGCTGCCCTCCACCAAGGGGTTGTTATGATCGCGATTTTCGATTACGGCGCGGGCAATCTGCGGTCGGTGCAGAATACCCTCGACGAATTGGGGTCGCAGTACACGCTGGTGCGCGATGCCGCGGGTCTGCGCGAAGCCGCGAAGATCATCCTGCCGGGGGTGGGCCATTTCGGGCAGATGATGCGGGCCCTGGACGCGCTCGCGGTGCGCCAGACGCTGGTTGACCGAATCCGCGCCGGCGTGCCGTTTCTCGGAATCTGCCTGGGCCTGCAAGCGCTCTTTGAAACCAGCGAGGAGGCGCCCGAAGTGCGTGGCCTGGGGATTTACGAGGGCTCCGTGAAGCGCTTTCCCATGGATGCCCGCGTTCCGCACATGGGTTGGAACGAACTGGAAGTGCGGCCCGAATCCAAGCTGATTCGCAACCTGGAAGCCCGGCCCTTCGTGTATTTCGCGCACAGCTACTACGTGCCGGAGAATCCGCGGGCATCGGCCACATGTACCTACGAAGTGCGCTACACCGCCGCCCTGGAATCGGGCAACGTGTACGGCGTGCAGTTTCACCCCGAGAAATCCGGACACGTCGGCTTACGGATCGTCCGCAATTTTCTGGAGCTGCCGTGCTAGCCAAGCGCATCATTCCCTGCCTGGACGTCACCGCCGGCCGCGTCGTCAAAGGCGTCAACTTCGTCAACCTGCGCGATGCCGGAGACCCCGTCGAACTGGCTGACCGGTACAACCGCGACGGCGCCGATGAATTGGTTTTCCTCGACATCACCGCATCGAGCGACGCGCGCCAGATCATGGCCGATGTAGTGGCCCGCACCGCGCGCAAGGTTTTCATACCGCTGGCCGTCGGCGGCGGCATTCGCTCGGTGTCGGACGCACGCCACATTCTGATGTCGGGCGCCGACAAAGTATCCGTGAATACCGCCGCTGTCCGCCGCCCTCAGCTCATCACCGAACTCAGCCATGAATTCGGCGCGCAGGCCGTGGTCCTCGCCATCGACGCCCGCAGCCATGGGCCGAACAAATGGCACGTCTATACGCGCGGCGGCCGCGACGAGGAAGGCATCGATGCCGTGGAATGGGCCGCCCGCGGCGAATCGCTCGGCGCCGGCGAAATTCTGCTGACTTCGATGAACACCGATGGCGTCCAGGAAGGTTTCGACTGCGCGCTCACCAGGGCCGTCTCGCGCGCCACCCACGTCCCCGTGATCGCCAGCGGCGGGGCGGGCAAGCCGGAACATTTCGTGCGCGTCCTCACCGAAGGCTGTGCCGATGCCGCGCTGGCGGCTTCCATCTTCCACTATGGAACCTATACCGTGAACCAGCTCAAAGAAGAACTCGACAAGCGCGGCATTCCCGTGCGGATGATGTCATGATCTTCCCGTGCATTGACCTGATGGATGGCAAGGTGGTGCAGTTGGTCCAGGGCCGCCGGAAAGCTCTCGAAGCTGAAGAATCGCCTGAAGAAATGCTGCGCAAGTTCGCGGCATTCCCAGAGATCCAGGTGATCGATCTGGACGCCGCCATGGGCCGCGGCTCGAACGACGATCTGGTGCGCCTGCTGGCACTGAAGGCCGTAACCCGCGTGGGCGGCGGCGTGCGCACCGTGGAGCGCGCCCAAACCCTGATCGCTCAAGGAGCGCACAGAGTAATCGTAGGCACGTCCGCGTTCACCAAAACCGGCATCAACCAGACACTCCTGGAAGCGCTCCGCGACGCCATCGGCCGCGACCGCCTGCTGATCGCCGTCGATTCGAAAGGCGGCCGAATCGTAATCAAAGGCTGGCAGGAGGCCACCGACTTCACCGCCGAAGAAGTGCTGCGCTCGCTCGAACCCTACTGCTCCGGCTTCCTCTGCACCTACGTCGATAAAGAAGGCATGATGCAGGGCACCGACCTGGAATGGTTTCGCCGGCTGCGTGCCGCCACCTCGCTCGAACTGACCGCCGCCGGCGGCATAACGACAATGGATGACGTCCGCGCGCTGCGGGCCATGAACGTCCACGCCGCGCTCGGAATGGCCATCTACACAGGCCGGCTCTCGCTCGAAGAACTGGCTGCCTTACAGGGTGTCACAAACCCGCCGGCTATCTCGTCTTAACCGCGGGAGGCAAAGCAAAATGGAATCCTACGTCGTGATCGGAGGCGGAATCGCCGGACTGACAGCGGCCAACGCCCTGGCGGGCGCAGGCCGCAAAGTAGTGCTCATGGAGCAATCCGGCCACCTGGGTGGCCGCGCGATTACGCAGCAGGATCGGGGCTACTTTCTGAATCTTGGCCCTCACGCGCTCTATGCGGGCGGGGCCGCCGCTCGGACACTGCGCCAGTGGAACATCCCGTTCTCGGGCAAGCCTCCGGATACCCGCTCCGGAGCATTCCTGATGCGTGACGGAGCTATGTATCCGCTGATCCTCAGCCCGCTGCAGCTCCTTGGGACGCGGCTGTTCGGCGCCCGCGAGAAGCTTCAGGCGGCGCGCATTTATCGGCAGTTTCTGGCGGGGCACGCGCTCGATGGAGAAAGCATGGACGCGTGGATCGCCCGGCACGCGCAGTCAACGCGCGTTCGGCAGTTTGCGGCCATGCTGGTGCGGGTCACTACTTACTCGGCGGACTTGACGCAGTTGAGCGCGCGCGCGGCCCTGGACCAATTCAGGCTGGCCACCCGCCAGGGCGTGCTCTATCTGGATGGCGGCTGGCAAACTCTGATCGCCGGCCTGGCGGAACGCGCGCAGTCTCTGGGAGTGGAGATTCGCTGCGGCCAGTCCGTGGCCCACCTCGCAACCATAGAGGCCGACGGCATAGTCCTGGCGGTTTCTCCGGCCAGCGTCGAGAGCATCACTGGCCGCAAGCTGCCGTTGCTTCAGGCGTCGCGGGCTGCGCGCATGGCGTGTCTGGATCTCGGCCTCCGGAAACTGCCCGATGGCTCGGCCCGCGTCGTGTTCGGTTTGGACCAGCCGCTGTACCTCTCCGTTCATTCGGCGGTCGCGAAACTGGCGCCGGCGGGCGCCGCCCTGGTTCATGTGGGAAAGTATCTTGGCTCGGCCGACGCGGACCCGGTAGCCGACCGTGAAGAGCTGGAGCAGTTCGCCGACCGCGCCTTGCCCGGGTGGCGCCGCCAGGCGGAGGTGATTCGTTTTCTGCCCAACATGACCGTAACACCCGCGGTGGCCGCGCCGCTGGGCCGGCCGGGAGTGGACGCGCTTGGTCTGAACGGCGTGGCCATCGCAGGCGATTGGGTCGGCGCCGAGGGAATGCTGGCCGATTCCGCCGTTAGCAGTGCGCTCCGCGCAGCCGCCATAGTACAACGGCAAAAGGCCCGTGTCGCTTCATATGGAGAGTGAGACCCAGTTTCAGGAATTGCGGCCGCTCCTGTTTTCGCTGGCCTACCGCATGCTCGGCACGCGGGCCGATGCCGAGGACGTGGTCCAGGACGCCTACCTGCGATGGCAGTCGGCCGCCGCGGAACC
>Ga0209847_1000772_pt1 | contig 12299 bp, 13 predicted proteins | sample OrgsoiDNA_201060_FD_185808 | JGI IMG/M metagenome (GOLD analysis project Ga0209847, IMG submission 185808) | Permafrost soil microbial communities from the Arctic, to analyse light accelerated degradation of dissolved organic matter (DOM) -... | ecosystem: Environmental > Terrestrial > Soil >... | reverse complement strand
CCACATCTGCTCACTGCTCAGCGAGCCGCTGAACCCAGGCATCCCGGTCAGCCGGATGCCATTGGCGACTTTCCAGTAAGTGACACCCGCCGAATCGTCAGTAACGCCCTTACCCTTGAAAAGATCCGGCGGCTTGGGGAACTCTCCCTTGGCGATCGCCGTCTGATCCCGCCCCGGCAACCCATGACAAACAGCGCAATGGTTCCGGTAGATGTGTGCGCCCGCCGCGTAAGCCTCATCCGATGCCGGAATCGGCGATGATTTCGGGGCTTCTTTATTGACGCGCGCGTCTAACGCGATGCCGGTGATCAGCTTTTCGAACGGCAGCGGCGCCGACGCGGTCGCAACGGGCGCCAGACCTAGTGCAACGTAACCCAAACCTGCGGCTGCGATCAACACAATCGCCGCAATGAACCCGAATATGAATTGCCTCATAGCCGTTTTCGTCTCCTGCACCTACCGCAAGCTTACCGACTTTCCGCCCTGCTCCTTGCTCCGCTGCGCCGCATCCATGAACGCGAACATCTCGAGCGTCTCCTCATTGGCCACCGGAGGCTGCCCCGTCCGGAAGAACTTCACCATCTCGATGACCAGCGGCCGGTAGTCTGTCGCCGCCTCCGCTTTCGGGTGGCTCTCCACTACCGCGCTGCCCCGGAACACCAGCGCTCCGTAATCGCTATAGGGCCGGATCGCGTTCACCGTGCCTACGCGCCCGTCCTTCCACCGGCCCACGATCGCGTCCATATTCTGGCCGGCGGTCCTGGTGACGCTCTCGCAACCGCGACCCATGATGGTGTACAGCAGTTCGATGGGATGAACCGCGTACCAGGAGAGGTCCAGGTAGTGGTGCGGTTCGAACGGCCCCGGCCCCCACGTGATGGCGCCCGTGATGTCCGAAAATTTCATGGTCGCGCCGATGGCGCCGTACCGCAGGCTCGAAGAACTGAACCACGCCACGCCCGCTTCCCTGGCCAGGCGCGCAATCTCACGCGCATCCTCCAGCGTAGCCGCCAGCGGCTTATCGAAGAACAGCGCCTTGTGCGACGCGATCACCGGCTTGGCCTGCGCCAGGTGTATGCGCCCGTCGATGCTGGTCAGCAGCACGCCATCCACCTTCGAGAGCAGCGTGGCAATGTCCGGCACAATTTCCACACCATATTTGGAGTGGATCTCTTCCGCGAACTGCTCCACCCGGCTGGCGCTCTCCGCGATATCCTTACTGCCGCCTTTGTAAGCCGCCACCACGCGCGCGCCAGGTATGTGGCCGGGTTCACCCGGGTCGCCATTCAGCAGCTTCGTAAACGCGGGAACGTGCGAAGTATCCGTCCCGATGATTCCCAACCGCAAATCCGCCGCCGCGGCGCAGTCCGCACACCAGGCCGCCGCCAATAGAACAACCGTTAGTTTCACGATGGCATTGTACACTGGTACCGCGCCCCGCATGGACCTCACCACGCCACTCACCTTCGTCAAAGGAATTGGCCCCGCCCGCGCCGCCATGCTGGAAGCCAAGGCGCTGTTCACCGTGGAAGACCTGCTTGGCTACGTCCCCTTCCGCTACGAAGACCGCAGCAACATGAAGACCATCGCCCAACTGGCCCCCGGCGAAATGGCCACGGTCATAGCCGAAGTCCGTTCCACCAAGCTCTCCGGTTTCCGCCGCCGCAATCTGGGCCTCTTCGAAGTCCGCTTCACCGATTCCTCTAAGGCCATTCTGATGGGCAAGTGGTTCCACGGCGGCTATCTCGCCAATGTGTTGGGCGATGGCCTCAAGGTCGCCCTCTTCGGCAAGGTCGAGTTCGACAGCTTCTCGGGCGAGCTCACCATGCTCCACCCCGAATTCGAAATCCTTTCGGGCGACGATGACGATGGCGAGTCCTCGCTGCACACCGGCCGCATCGTCCCCATCTATCAGGCCGCCGGCAAACTCACCACCCGCATCCTCCGCACCGTCACCCACCGCATCTTTCAATCGCTCGGCCCTGTCGAAGACCACCTGCCGCAGTTTCTCCGCGGCCCCCTGAAGTTGGCCGACTACTGGACCGCCATTCGCCACATCCACTTTCCGCCGCCCGAAAGCGACCTCCGCCTGCTTAACGCCTTCCGCTCCCCGGCGCAGTTCCGCCTCATCTTCGAAGAATTCTTCTGGCTGGAGTGCGGCGTCGCTCTCAAGCGTGCCAAGGCCCGCGCCCTTCCCGGCATCGCCTTCGAGATCGACGATCGCGTGCGCGAGCGCGTCAAGGCCATGCTGCCATTCAAACCCACCGGGGCGCAGAAGCGCGTGATCAAGGAAATCGCCGACGACATGAAAGAGCCGCGTCCCATGAACCGTCTCTTGCAAGGCGACGTGGGCAGCGGCAAAACCATCGTCGCCGCCGAAGCCGCCGTCATCGCCATCGAAAACGGCTACCAGGTGGCGGTGCTTGCCCCCACCGAGATCCTGGCCGCGCAGCACGGCGTCTACTTCAAACAGATTCTCGGTAAACTCGGGTACGTCACCGCGTTGCTCACCGGCTCCTTCACCGCCCGCGAGAAATCCCAACTAAAGAAACTGCTGGCCGAAGGTTTGGTCCAGGTAGCCGTCGGCACTCACGCGCTGCTCGAAAAGGACGTCGAATTCAAGAAACTCGGCCTCGCCATCATCGATGAGCAGCACCGCTTCGGCGTCCTTCAGCGCCTGGGCATGGTGCAGAAGGGCGTCACCCCCGACGTCCTGGTCATGACCGCCACTCCCATTCCCCGCACCCTTGCCATGACGCTCTACGGCGATCTGGACGTATCCGTTATCGATGAACTCCCGCCCGGCCGCAAGCCCATCAAGACCAGGCACTATACCGCCGACCAGATCGAGCAGGCCCTCAGCTTTTTGAAAGGCCAGATCGATGAAGGCCGCCAGGCGTACGTGGTCTATCCCCTTATAGAGGAGTCCGAAACCCTCGCCATCAAGGCCGCGCAACAAGAGTACGAGCACCTCTCGCGCGAAGTCTTCCCCGATATTCCGGTCGGTCTGATGCACGGCCGCCTCGGCGCCGACGAGAAGGAATCCGTGATGCAGCGGTTCAAAGAGGGCCATATCAAGATCCTGGTTTCCACCACCGTCATCGAAGTGGGCGTGGATGTCCCCAACGCCAGCGTCATGCTGGTGGAGCAGGCCGAGCGATTCGGCCTCGCGCAATTGCATCAGCTTCGCGGGCGCGTGGGCCGCGGCGCCGCCCAAAGTTACTGCATGCTGGTCACCGAAAAAATGAACGACACCGCCCGCCATCGCATCCGCACCATGGTGGAATCCACCGACGGGTTTTATATTTCGGAGATGGACCTGAAGCTCCGCGGCTCCGGAGAATTCTTCGGCACCAAACAATCCGGTATGCCCGCGTTCCGCCTGGCGGACATACAGCGGGATAGCGAAATCCTGGAAATCGCGCGCCGCGAGGCTGTCAGTTTCATCGCCCGCCCGCCTTCGGAAGACGAACTCCGCCGCGCCGTCGCCTACATCCGCGACCATTGGCAGCGCCGCTATGCCCTGGTGACGGTGGGCTGATGCGCGTCATCGCCGGAGAATTCCGTTCGCGCCGCCTGAAGACCATTCCCGGAGATGCCACGCGCCCCACGCCCGACCGCCTGCGCGAAACCCTCTTCAACATTCTGGCCCCGCAACTCCAGGGCGCCACTTTTGTCGACGCCTACGCCGGAACCGGCGCAGTCGGGATCGAAGCCCTCAGCCGCGGCGCCAGCCACGCCTGGTTCCTGGAGAAAAACCGCGCGGCCTTGCAGGCCATCCGCGAAAATCTGGCGTCGCTCCAACTCGAACCGCGCGCCACCATCGTCGGCGGCCCGGCGCTCCTCAGCCTCTGCGTCGGCCTGGCTGGTCAACCAGCCGGCATCGTCTTTCTCGATCCGCCTTACTCCCTCGAACGCGAGTACGCCGCCGCCCTCCGCCTGCTGTCGGAAACTCCGCCACCGCTCACCGTCATCCAGCACTCCGTTCGCTTCGCCCTCCCGGAAACCCAAGGCGGGCTCACCCGAACGCGCCTTCTCAAACAAGGAGACAACGCCCTCAGCTTTTACACCGGCTGCAGGCAAGCGCTAGAATAACTCCACTATGCTGCGACGCTGTCTCCCGCTCCTCCTGGCCGCGGCCTTCGCCGCCTCTGCCCAAAAGTACACCGGACCGCGGCCGCCCAAAGCCGACGTCCCTTACCTCAAGCACGCCGCCGACCTCATCCCCACCGAGTCCACCGAGGCCAAGGAAGAAAAGGGCAAGAAGGACGACGTCGTCTTCGCTATCGCCGGCCTCAACTCACCCGTCCGGACTCCGCTCGCCTCGCCTATATTCCTTTTCGAGTCCGACAAACTCGCCCCCGATAAGCTGCAGCTTTTCAAACTGGAATCGCGCAACGGCCGCCGCGAAATCCTCTTTGGCCCTAAGAAGCAGCCCCAGGCCATCCTCATGAAGGTGATGCATCTCGATTCCGCCAACCTCTACCGTATCGAAGTCGATGAGGGCCTCGAACGCGGCGAATACTCCATCACCCCTCAAGGCTCCAACCAGGTCTTCTGCTTCCAGGTTTTCTAGCGAAGCCGGCGTGACCGGAAGTCGCTCCGTATGGTTTAGAACACTCGCCGCGCCACCCCCACGGCCTTTCGTGCCTGTGGTATTCTGTGTACGTATCAAAGAGATTAAGAGAAGACAAGGAGCATTACCTCTAGAATGGCACTGGCGATTGAAGCAAAGCGGCAGGTTTTCAACACAAATCAGCGCCACCAAACCGACACCGGGTCGCCGGAAGTACAGATTGCCCTGTTGAGCGCGCGTTTGCGCTACTTGCAGGAGCATTTCGAGACGCACAAGAAGGACCATGGTTCCCGCAAAGGGCTGTTGACCATAGTTGCCAAGCGTCGCCGGCTTCTGACTTACCTGCGTAATACGGACCCAGAGCGCTACAAAGGGGTTCTGCTCAGGCTGGGCATCCGCCGCTAGTCCATTCGTCGGAAGCGGCTGGTCTCAGACGTGTGGCGGCGCTTCCGAGTTATACCCATTTGGCCCAAACGGGGCTCAGGCCTTCAGGGCTTACTCATCCTGTCAACTCCACTCTCAAACGGCGACCCCAAGCGGAGCGCCGGTTCGTGACCGGCCGGAACTGGTTTTCGGTCGAGTTGGAGGTTTTAAAAAAGAATGCATCACATAGTTGAAGTTGACCTGGGCGGCCGCAAGATTACGCTCGAAACCGGCAAAATGGCCAAACAGGCGAACGGCGCCGTTGTCGTCCGTTCCGGTGACTCGGTTGTCCTGGTGACCGCCTGTATGGCCGATCAAGCCAAACCCAGCGCCGCTTTTTTCCCGCTCACCGTTGACTACCGCGAATACACCTACGCCGCCGGAAAGATTCCGGGCGGCTTTATCAAACGCGAGGGCCGTCTCTCCGAAAAAGAAGTTCTCACCAGCCGCCTGATCGATCGTCCCATCCGGCCGCTTTTCCCGGAAGGTTTCATGCATGAAACCCAGGTGATTGCCATGGTCCTCTCGGCCGACCCCGAACAGGATCCCAACTCTCTGGCGATTTGCGGCGCCGCCGCTGCGCTGGCCATTTCCGATCTCCCCTTCCACTACGTCCTGGCGGGCGTTCGCGTGGGTATGCGCGACGGCCACTACACCGCCAACCCCACCTACACCGAAGGCCGCGAATCCAAGATGAATATCGTGGTCGCCGGCACTGAAGAAGGCATCGTCATGGTGGAGGCCGGCGCGCAGCAGGTTTCCGAAGCCGAGGTTTTGGGCGCCATCGAATTCGGCCACGAATGCTGCAAGAAGATCGCCGCCGGCATCCGCCAGCTCATGAAGCTGGCCGGCAAGCCCAAGCGTGAATTCGTTTCCCCGGCTCTTGACGCCGATCTCTACGAGCAGGTCGCCAAGGAAGCCCGCGTTGACCTGACCGACGCTCTCAATACCGAAAAGCATCCCAAGCTCGAAAGCTATTCCCTGGTCGCTACGGTTAAAAAGCGCGTCATCGAGGCCCTGCCCGAAGACAAGCGGCTTGAAGCCGCCAAATGCTACGACGCTCTCAAGGAGAGCATCTTCCGCGATGAGATGCTCAAGAATCATCGGCGCCCCGACGGCCGCGCCTTCGACCAGATCCGACCCATCAGCATCGAAACCAGCGTCCTGCCGCGCACCCATGGTTCCGCCCTCTTCACCCGCGGCGAAACCCAGTCTCTGGTCACCATCACGCTTGGCACCAAGGACGATGAGCAGCGCATCGAGCTCCTGGAGCCCGGCGAAGCCTCCAAACGATTCATGCTGCACTACAACTTCGCCCCGTTCAGCGTCGGCGAAGTGGGCTTCATGCGCGGTCCCGGCCGCCGCGAAATCGGACACGGCGCTCTGGCCGAGCGCTCGCTCACCGCTCTCATCCCCGGCGAAGACAAGTTCCCGTACACCATGCGCATAGTCAGCGACACGCTGGAATCGAACGGTTCCAGCTCCATGGCCACCATCTGCGGCGCTTCGCTCGCGCTCATGGATGCGGGTGCGCCGATGACCTCTCACGTCGGCGGCGTTGCCATGGGTCTGGTTATGGAAGGCAAGGATTACGCCGTCCTGACCGATATCGCGGGCGCCGAAGATCATTATGGCGACATGGATTTCAAGGTTGCAGGCACGCACGAAGGCATCACCGGCCTTCAGATGGATATCAAGATTCCCAACATCACCACCGCCATCATGAAGGAAGCGCTCGAGCAGGCCCGCCGCGGCCGCCTCTTCATCCTCGACAAGATGTATGAGGCGATCCCCGCGCCCCGCGCCAGCATGTCGCAATATGCGCCCCGGATTTACACTCTGCATATTCCGACCGATAAGATCCGCGACGTGATTGGACCAGGAGGCAAGGTGATCCGCGGGATCATCGAGCAGACCGGCGTCAAGATCGATGTCGAAGACGATGGCACCATCCACGTCGCCTCGGCAGACGAGGCCTCGGCCCAGAAAGCCATCCAGATTATCTCCGACATTACGGCCACGGCCGAGATCGGCAAGACGTATCTGGGCAAAGTGGTCCGCCTGGTGGACTTCGGCGCCTTCGTCGAAATCTTCCCTGGCACCGACGGTCTGCTGCACATCAGCGAAATCGCCGAAAACCGCATCAAAGACGTCCGCGATGAGCTCAAGGAGGGCGACCAGATCCTGGTCAAGGTACTGGCACTTGAAGGCAACAAGATCAAGCTCAGCCGCCGCGCCGTCCTTAAAGAGCAGCGCGAAAAGCTGAAGCCGGTCACGAAGTAAGTCACTCCATCGCGGGGCGGGTCACTGGCCTGCCCCGTTTAACCGTCGAGTTTGGCATTGCCGTCCGCGGGCGAGGTCCGGTAAGATCATGGTATGAGTAAGCAACAGCTCCATCAGTTAGTCGAGTCACTGCCGGATAGTCAGGTACCAGCCGCGATCGCACTGCTCTCGGAACTAGGCGACGAAGAGATCATTGACACTGAAACCGCGGCACGGCTCGATGCCGCATTGGCCGAGCCAGGCGATAACATCTCGTTGGAAGAGCTTCGCCGGCGTTGCGCGGCGTGACACGCGGCGTCGAATTCCGCCCTGCGGGAGCACGCGACCTGCTGGCTCTCGATCGTCTCGTCCGATCCCGAATTCTCGCAGCGCTGACGCGGTAAGCAACCACCGGTCACGGCGATATCAAGCCGCTGCGCGGACGCCCGGGCGATTTCCGTTTGCGCGTCGGAAAGTGGCGGGTTTTCTTCCGCCAGGATCAGTCGGACCTGGTGCTCGTCACCGGAATTGACAACCTCAAACAATTTTCTTCAGATTTGTTTGGGCGTTGAGACCTGAGTTTTGCAACTGGCTCGTGTTGTGAACGACACGTTGGTGTAACATATGCTAATGCGAAATTCGAGATTGCCATTCCTGTTTGCGATTGCGGTTTGCCTGGCCGCCCAGAGTTCAACGCCGATAGATAACGACCAGGTGCGGGTTATTCTGGTCACCGACCAACCGCACGCCAAGACGCAGCCGCACCAGCACAAATTGAATCGAGTGATGATTTATCTGACCCCCGGCAGCCAGTCCATCACTCCGCAGAATGGTAAGAAGGTGGATCTGAAGTACAAGGCGGGCGAAGTGAAATGGAGCCCGGCCGGCGGCATGCACGTTTCGGAAGTCACCAGCGATGCTCCGGTCCGGATCGTTGAAGTGGAAGTGAAAAAAGAGGGCGACGCGAGCAAGGCCGTAAGCAATCCACTGGACCCGCTGAAGGTGGATCCGAAAGACTACAAGCTGGAGTTCGAGAATGCCCAGGTGCGGGTTATCCGTGTGAAGATGGGGCCCCACCACAAGGTTCCGTTGCACGAGCATCAACTGAATCGGGTGGTGGTTTATCTGACGGACCAGAACGGCAGTATGACCGCGGATGGAAAGACCGACACGGCCCAGCACAAAGCCGGTGAAGCAAGTTGGGGCGCCCCAACCAAGCACAGCGAAGAGAACCTCCAGGACACCACGTTCGAGGCGGTGGTTGTGGAATTCAAGAACTGACGGCAGACGAAATCCGCCAGATCCGGATTATACACCTTGACAGAAACGACACAGGCGGGCTATTATATCCGTAACGGATGCATTTATGCCCAAGCCCCCATCACCCCGCGAATTGCTGCCGCTCACGCCGCCGGTGTTTCACATCCTGCTAGCCCTGGCAGATGAGGAATGCCACGGTTACGGCATCATGCAGGACGTCGCACGCCAGACCGATGGCGCCCTTCAGCTTGGCCCCGGTACTCTCTACGGCTGCCTGAAACGGATGCTCGCCGCAGGCCTGGTAGAAGAGTCCGACGAACGGCCCGACCCCGCCTTGGACGATGAGCGCCGCCGCTATTACCGCATGACCGCCCTGGGCCGCCACGTGGTTCGGGCCGAAGCGCAGCGCCTGGCGGGCGCCGTCACCGCGGCCATATCCAAGCGGCTCCTGGACCGCGGCAAACCCAGCTTGGCCGGAGGCAGAGCCTGATGCCGAACCCGATGGCGAACCGGGCGCCCACCTCAGTCAACATCAGCCGCCTGTGCCGCATCTACTCCGCGCTGCTCTACGGCTATCCGCGGGAATTCCGTCTGCAGTATGGGGGCGCCATGCAGCAACTCTTCCGCGACCGCTGCCGCGATCTGGCGCGAACCCCCGGCCGCCTCTCCCTGCTCCAGTTCAGCCTCAATCTGGCAGCCGATTGGTTTGGCTCCATAGTCCGTGAAAGAATCGCCTCCCAATCTGTTGAATTTCTCGCACGGCAGGCCCGCGCTATCTGGTCTGCCGGCCGCAAACAGACGCCGCGCGGCTTGGTGACCGAGTGGGCCCTGACGATCGTCGTGTACCTGTTCGCCACGACCACTCTGGTTCAGGCCTACGTGGTTCCCACGGGTTCGATGGAGGGCAATGTCATGATCGGCGACCACATGCTGGTGGATCGCGCCGCCTTTGCGAATCCCGGCAGTCTGGGCCGCCGCCTGCTGCCCTATCATGACGTCCAGCGTGGCGACATCGTAGTTTTCCTCTATCCCGAAGACATCCGCCAGACCTACGTTAAACGCGTCATCGGCCTGCCTGGCGACCGCATCCACTTAGTGGACAAGCAGGTGATCCGCAATGGCCGCCGCCTCATGGAACCCTACACGCAGCACATGGCATGGCCCCCGGACGCTTACCGCGACGGTTTCCCCACCGCGCCCGAAGCCTCCACCACGCCGCGCGGCCGCGACATGTTCCAGCATCACGTCATCCACGGAGAGGCGATCGTGCCCGCGGATTCGCTCTTCGTGCTGGGAGACAACCGCGAAAACTCCGAAGACAGCCGCTACTGGGGCTTCGTGCCCCGCAACTACGTGGTCGGCAAGCCGCTGATCGTTTACTGGTCCTATGATGCGCCCACCGCCGACCTGGAAGAGTGGAGCCTGGCGCACGCGCTCGATGTTGCCCAGCACTTCTTCACCAAAACGCGCTGGGAACGTACGCTGCTGGTGCCCCGGTCCCAGCGCGCCCAAGAAACTGGAAGCGTGGAATGAGGCGCGGAATGAAGCCTGCCATGATGGCTCTATTCGGATGGCTGGTGCCTGGAGGCGCCTACCTCTTGCTGCGGCGGTACACGCAATTCGCGCTCTTCCTGCTTCTGGTTTCGAGCGCATGCGCCGCCGGAACCGCACTCCAGGGAGGGAATCAATGGCCGCACCCCGCGGAACTCCAGGGGCTCGACGGATTCACAGTCATCGTGGCCCAAGCCGGCGCCCTGGCGAAAATGCTGGCCGGCGGCGCATACCTGGCGGCCCGGTTCCTTGACGGCAACCATACCTTCCTGACGGGCCGCCTCCACGAGTATGGAACCACGCTCCTGACCTTGGCGGGTCTCCTCAACCTGCTGGCGCTCGCCGATGCCCTGGAGTTAAGAAGGGCGATGCCGCGAAAGGTGAACCAAGCCTGATGTCCCATTTCCCGTTCACCTTGCTGCTCGCCGTCCTGATCTCGGCGGCCACCGCTCTGCTCGGCAATCGATCCGCCCGCGACCGCGTCTACCACGCCGCCTACCTGCTGCTCTCGTGCCTGATCGCCACTCTGGCCGGCAGTTGGATCATGTACCTGATCCACGGCTGACAGGCTCAGCGAGCCCTTGGCCGGCGAGGTAGCGGCATCTGTATTTTTCAGTTAGACTCAATGTTTGGCGTGAAGAACGCCAAGTGTGCATGGTTCCGTCCGCCCGCCAAAAGGGCGCGTAGCTCAGTTGGTTAGAGCGCCTGCTTCACACGCAGGAGGTCGCAGGTTCGAGTCCTGCCGCGCCCACCACAAAGCTCATTGATTTCAAAAGACTTGTTCCAGCTACATCTCATCGCTTTCGCCTATCCTTTACCTCAACTGTGCCAAAACTGTGTCAAAAACCCATTCAGTTTGGCTTGACTGTGCCAAAACCAGATCCGCCTTCATTGGCCTGGCGGTTTAGTTTGGCCAACGCTTCTCTCTTCATCTGAAGTTTCATTTGCGAGTACTTCTTGAACACTTTCGCATCGCCACATTCAGCATGCGACGCAGCACTCGCAACTCCTGATGTACCGTCGTTGCCTTCAGCAGACCTTTCTCCACGGATCCACTCCTCGTCTTGATGACCACTCGCTGCTTGAGCCGCCCGCGAAGGTACATCTCGATATCGTCGGCGGTCAGTTTGGCGAGTTTGGTATTCTCGAACACGGTCCTCAGATGCTTCAGAGCGCGCTGATTGACCCCGTGGGTCTTCTGCGCGCGGAACGGGGACTTGGAAAAGTTCTCCAGATAAAAATCCGCCCATTCCCCAAACGCGAGATCCTGCCCACGGCGTAGCGCGGGCAGAATGTTGTTATCTCGGGCTTGCAAACGCTCTCTGAGGCACTTCTGGGCTTCGCCCCAGTCTTCAGTAAGTGTCGATTCCCGTCGGCGAATACCGTCCTTGTCGCGGTACCCCATCCACCAAACCTTCGACTCGTCGCGTTTATACAAGCCCCCATCATGCTTCACTGGTCTTGCCAATTCTCCACCTCCTGTTTGAACTGCGCGCGGAAGGGCTGCACTCCGATTTCAAGAATCGGATGTTGCGGCCCATCACGCGGAGATGGGGAATCTGCTTTCGCTCAACCCAAAGATACACTGTTTGCGGGCTGACGCCAAGGAAAACCGCGGCTTCAGGCACGCGGATGGGCAGCTCGTTGAGGGGGGCGGGGAGTGGCACTCTGATTGTCGCATCCATGAAAAACCTCACGGCTCCACGAGCGGTGCTCAACTATAAGGGAATGGCGAAGGCAATTGGGGACGCGCCACTGTGGGGTTCTTAGAAAGGACGGCGAGTACCTATCTCGCAGACCGCTACCGCCGCGCCCTCAAGAGCGTGGGAAAAGGCAGCGCCAGCACGCGCCGATTCTTTCCCCTCGGATGTTGCAGATTGTTGCAAACTGTTGCACACACCCGCCAGCGAACAAAACCTGTTGCAGACAGTTCACAAACGGTTGCATTCTGTTGCAGGCCATCTGGAATTGCTTCACTTCATGGTGGCGCCTTGATGTTAGCACGACGATATTTTCAACAAGTTACGACTGTTTTCGACATATTTCGACACCATCGACAACTTTCGACAGATTTCGACACTTCGCAGCCCGCATAAAGCTCAAAAGCGCGGTTCAGGGGCCCAAAACATTGGTAGTGGAACATAAAGGATTGTCCGACGAGGTGGTTGATTTCGTCTTGTACTTTGCAGGCGGCATGCCACTTTGGGCGTCTGACGATTCCGAACAG
>Ga0209847_1000771_pt1 | contig 12320 bp, 8 predicted proteins | sample OrgsoiDNA_201060_FD_185808 | JGI IMG/M metagenome (GOLD analysis project Ga0209847, IMG submission 185808) | Permafrost soil microbial communities from the Arctic, to analyse light accelerated degradation of dissolved organic matter (DOM) -... | ecosystem: Environmental > Terrestrial > Soil >... | reverse complement strand
AGCGCGCCGCCGTAGCCGCCGTCGACCAGATTGGCCAGCACCCGCGCGCCGATGCGCTGCGGCTGCGACGACGCGCCGACCACCGCCACCGAGCGCGGATCGAACAAATGGTCCAGATTACGTATGCTCACGGTGCCGTCCTCCTGACGTCGCGTTTACCTGACATGATGCGCCGCCTACCAGCGCGACGTGTGGTCCTCGGTCACGCCGGCGAGCTGCGTGACGATGCGTTTCGGTGCATCCGGAGCGCTCCTGACCCAGCCGCTGAAGGTGCCGATGGGTTGCAGGTAGCGGCTGGCGGCGATCACCAGGTTCTTGTTGTCGCGCCGCGCGCCGTCCGGCGTGAACCACAGTTCGAGCTGATCATCTTCAGTGAAGATATGCCAGCGCGACAGCGGATCGGTGGCGTCGTAAATAAAGTGTACTGGTCCCAGCCCGTACACCTGCCCGTCGAGCCACAGCGCGTTCTCGTTGGCGCCAAAATAACCGGCCTGCAAATTGAAACCCAGTTCCAGAGTATGCGCCGAAGCCCAGCGCCACGACGTATCGCGCGCCAGCAGGCCGTTGGAATAATCGAAGCTGGCCACGCCGCCGGCCAGGTCGTAGGGATCTTCGCGGAAGGTGCGCACCTCGCCCGTCACCGGCAGGCCGGACGACTTCTGCGTCGCGTGCACCGAGCCGCCGTCGACCGGCCCCGTCGCCAGCAGCAGCGGCGCCGCGCCGGGGCCGAATTCGGCGTCGATTTCCAGATAGGCGCAGCGCAGCGCCACACTGTAGGTGCCGGCGCCGGTGGCAGCGATGGCGATACTGCTGGCGCCCGCCTTGAACGTGCTGGAACCGCCGGCGTGGTCGGCCAGGCGAGCCGACACGACGGGCAAACCATCCTGCGAAAAATTGGACAGCATGTCGCCGTCGTCGCGGTCGAAGGCATAGGCGAAGGCGGTGCTGGTCCAGCCCAGATCGACGATGGCGACGGCGCAGAAAATGTGCTCGGTGGCCAGCGCCACGTAGTGCCAGCGCTTGTGATGGAAGCGCCGCCAGATGCGGCCGCGCGCGTAGGGCCGGGCCAGCGCGCTCCAGTCGATGGCGCCAACCTGGCCGGCGTAGCGGCCGAAGCGCGGCTGGCCGTCCGGCCCGATCACGCCGTCAGGGGCGGCGGGCAGCATCATGTCCGCCTCCCTTGCACGGTCGGCTCAAGTTCACGTCGGCGCCCACCCATGGCAGATTCCAACTGCTGCCGCACTGCCGCGCCGGCGCCGCAGCAGCGTTGATCACGCCGGCTCATGCCGCCCGCTCCTGCTGCGATGGCTGCGCTGCCTGCGATACCTGCGATACCTGCGCTGCCACCAGCGCCGCTTCCAGCAGCGCGCCGAAAGCGGCCGGTTCGGCCTGCGTCACGCGCACCCGCGGACAACCGTGCCAATCGGCGCAGCGCTGCACGGCCGCCGCCACGTCGCGCACGAAACGGTCGCTGAGCCGCTGCCCCGGTTCCAGCGAAATCGCCTTCAGCTCGAACACGCCGTCGCCGCGATGGGCCTTGGCGTCGACCCGCCCCACCAGCGCGCCGCGCCGCAATATCGGCAGCACGAAATAGCCGTGGCGGCGCTTCTCGGCCGGCGTGTAGCATTCCAGCCGGTAGTCGAAATCGAACAGCTCCAGCGCGCGCCTGCGGTCCCACACCACCGGATCGAACGGCGACAGGATGGTGCACAAGGTCGGCGACAGCAAGCCGGCAGCCGCCTGCGCCAGCAGCTGCGCGTGGTCGGGATGGACATACACCGGCTCGTCCCAGCCGGCCACGCGCGCGCGCAGCAAAGCGCCCTGCGCCACCAGCGTCTCCGGGTCGAGGCGCGGCGGCTTGGTGCGGAAGTAGTCGCTGATCCAGCCGGCCTTCGCCAGGCCTAGCGCCTTGACCGCCTTCAGCACCAGCGCGCGTTGCGTCTCCTCGGCCGGCGGCAGCTGGCTGTCGTCCCAGTGCGGCAGCACGCGTTCGGCCAGGTCATAAATGCGCTGGAAGTTGTGGCGCCTGGCGATCATCAGCGCGCCGCTGGTGAACAGCACTTCCAGCGAACGCTTCTCCGGCTTCCAGCCCCACCAGCCGCCGCCGGTCTGGCCGTCGCTGCGTTCGAAGTCGGCCGAACGCGCCGGCCCGTGGTCGCGGATGTGCGCCAGGATGGCGTCGACGTCGGCGCGCCGCTCGCGCATCCACGTGGCCGAATACTTCCAGCCCATCGCCGCCGGATCGAGCATGCGATGGCGGTACAGACGGTAGTCCTCGATCGGCACGAAGCAGGCTTCATGCGCCCAGTATTCAAACAGCGCGCCCTGCTCCAGCAGCTGCTCCAGCCAGGCCTGCGGATAGTCGCCAAGGCGGCTCCACAGCACCAGATACGGGCTGCGCGCGACGACGTGGATGGTGTCGATCTGCAGCACGCCCATTTGCCGGATCGCCTCCAGCAGATCGTCCTTGCGCGCCTTGCGGCGGCGCGCTTGCAGCAGCCCTTGCGCGGCCAGGTGCAGCGCGCGCGCGGCGGCCAGGCTCAAAGTCAGTTCGGTCAAAACCAGCATCCCTTCGTGATCGGCGGCCGCGGCCGCCAGGTGAACGACTATTCTAATCGAATGAAGAACGCTCCATCCTGTGGCGCACAGTCCGGTTTACGCCACCGCCCGCCGCCGCCCCGGGCAGCGGGCCGACTATTTTTCACGCTACGGGACTCAAACGCCAACTTTCCGTGCAGAATATAGGAAACGACCAGCTTAGGCATCTCGGCTATCATAGGGCGTGCCGACCTATTCGATAACTTTAGACTGACCGCGCCCAATTGATCACCTCCATACGCCACGCCGTCCGCTTCCTGCGCAAACTGTATCGCTTGATACTGTTGCCCGGCTTTGGTCTGGCGCTGCTGGTGGCGATGTGGGTGACGACGGCCTACCAGGTCAACCTCGAACGCGACAACGCCCATTACGACGCGGTGCTGCATTGCCAATCGCTGGCGCGCACGCTGTCGGAGCATTCGAGCCACATCCTGCGCCAGACCGAGCACGCCACCCAGCTGTTCAAGCTCAAATACGAGGAAACCGGCGGCGCGCTGCGGCTGCCCGAATTCACGCGTCCCGGCGGTCTGCTCGATTCGCTGCTGCCGTCCAAGCTGGACCTGCCCATCGTGCTGCTCGACGCGCACGGCGACCAGGTCGACGTGCAGCACGGCGTCTTCCCGACGGACATCGGCAAGCAGACCTTCTTCCAGACGCTGGCCAACAACAACGAGGACGCGCCGCTGGTCACCACGCCGGTCGTCGAGCCGCGCACCAAGAAGTGGATGATCCAGATCGCGCGCCGGCTCAACGACCGCGCCGGCCACTTCGCCGGCGCCGTCGCGATCATGATCGACCCGGCCTACTTCGTCGAAGACTATGACCGCCTGAACGTCGACGACCAGGGCGTGGTGCTGCTGATCAGCCGCGACACCGGCCTGTCGACCGGGCGCCTGAACGAGGAGGTGGTGATCAGCGACGCGCTCGACTTCAGCGCGCCGGCCACCGCCCACCTGGCGCCGGACGAATTGCAGCTGTCGCATCCCTTCGACGCCGTGCCGCGCATCTACAGCTATCGCGACATCCCGCGCTACGCCTTGATGGCGGTGGTCGGCATCAGCTCCGACGCCGCGCTGGAGCGTTTCGTGCGCCAGCGCCGCATGTACTACGGCGCCGTCAGCGTGGCCTCGGGGATCGTGCTGGCCTTCGTGTCGCTGATGATGCAGCAGGCCGCGCGCCTGCGCCGCAGCATGCGCACCACGATAGAGGCCCAGCAGCGGCTGCGCGCCGCCTCCGACGCCAGCCTCGATGCCAACTTCCTGCTCAAGGCCTGCCGCCCGAAAACGCGCGGCGGCGCCGTCGACGACTTCATCTTCGTCGACCTCAACGAGCGCGGCGCGCGGCTGCTCGAACGCGAGCGCGACGCGGTACTGGGCCAACGCATCTGCGAGCTGATACCGACCTGGCGCGAACAGGGCTTCGTCGCCAAATACGCCGCCGTGCTGTCGACCGGCCAGCCGCTGGAAGAGGAGTTCGCGCTGGCGCGGCCGGGCCAGCGCCCGCGCTGGCTGCACCACCAGATCGTCGCCATCGCCGACGGCGTGGCCATCACCACGCGCGAGATCACCGAGCGCAAGGAGGCGGAGCTGGCGATGCGCCAGCAACAGGCCGAAATGGCGGCCATGAACGACGCCTCGCCACTCGGCCTGATCCACGCCGACCCAAGTGGCCACTGCACCTACGTCAACCGCACCTTCGAGACCATCACCGGCCTGACGCGCGCCGAGGCGCTTGGCGACGCCTGGATGCGCGCCGTCCATCCCAACGACCGCGCCGTGCTGGAAGAAGCGCTCAAGCACATCAGGGAAACCCAGCAACCGTTCCAGAACACGCTGCGCTGCGTACACCTGGACGGCACCATCGTCTGGATCTCGTTCAAGGTCGCCGCCATCGTCCTCGACGGCGGCATCGAGGGCTATGTCGGCACCGTCGACGACATCACGCTGGTGCGCAAATCGGTGATGGCGCTGCGCGAGAGCGAGGCGCGGCTGCGCACCATCGCCGACACGCTGCCGGCCATGATCGCCTACATCGACTACGACGAAATCTACCGCTTCCACAACCTCGCCTACGAGCGCGAATTCTGCGAGGCCGATTTGCAGGTGCGCGGCCGCAGCGTGCTCGAAACCATCGGCGAAGAACGCTACGCCGTGCTGCAGCCCTACATCAAGAGCGCGCTGCGCGGCCAGATCGTCAGCTTTGAAGAGGAGGACGCCAGTTGCGGCTACGAGCGCGTGTTCGAGGTCAACTACATCCCGCAGTTCGACGAGGACCGCGCCACCGTGGTCGGCTTCCACGTCATGCGGCAGGACATCACGGCGCAAAAGCGCGAGAAACAGCGCCTGCTCAAACTGTCGCAGATCGACGCGCTGACCGGCCTGACCAACCGCGCCGGCTTCCTGCAAAAGCTCAACGACAGCATGGCCGCCTGCCGCGAAACGAGCAGCATGATGGCCGTGATGTACATGGACGTCGACCGCTTCAAGCCGGTCAACGACACCTATGGCCACAGCGTCGGCGACGCGCTGTTGAAGGCCTTCTCGACGCGCCTGACGCACACCATGCGCGCCAGCGACACCATCGCCCGCCTCGGCGGCGACGAGTTCACCATCATCATGGAGCGCGTCAACCGGGTCGAGGACGCGGCCGCGCTGGCCGGCAAGATCGTCAACGCCATGCAGGCGCCGTTTGAAATCGGCAGCCTCACCGTCAGCATCTCGGCCAGCATCGGCCTGACCTTCTACAGCGGCGAGGAAATCGAACCGGCCGAACTGCTCAACCGCGCCGACATGCTGCTGTACGAGGCCAAGCAGGCCGGCCGCAACACCTTCCGCGCCGGCCCGCCGCAGCCGACGCCGAACGCCGCCTGATGCCCGCAGCGCGCCGCAACCCGCTGCAAATAAAGCACGATGGTTTGCGCGGCGCCTAACATGGGACGCCGTCTTGCAGTATATTGAGCGCTTTCCCGGCCGCCCCATCACAACACCACCACTTCCATGCGTCTGCTGCACACCTCCGACTGGCATCTCGGCCAATCCCTCCACAACTTCGAACGCGCTTACGAGCACCAGCGCTTCCTCGACTGGCTGCTCGACACCGTCGCCGCCGAACAGGCCGACGCGCTGCTGATCGCCGGCGATATCTTCGACAACGCCAATCCGTCTTCGGCGTCGCAAAAGCAGCTGTATCGTTTCCTGCAACGGGCCAGGGAGCGCGTGCCGCATTTGAATTTGATCGTCATCGCCGGCAACCACGATTCGCCGGGAAGGCTGGAGGCGCCTGGGCCGCTGCTGGAAATGCACGGCACGCGCGTGGTCGGCGCCGTGCCGCGCCGCGCCGACGGCGAGATCGACATCGAACAACTGGTGCTGCCGCTGACCGGCCGCTCCGGCGCCGTCGAAGCATGGTGTCTCGCCGTGCCCTTCCTGCGGCCCGGCGACGTGCCGCGCGTAGTGGTGAGCGACAACGCCGCCGGCGATGCCAACGCGGACCTGGACGCGCCGGCCGATCCCTACCTGGCCGGCATTGCGCTGCTGTACCGCCAGGCGCTGGCGCTGGCCCTGGCCAAACGCCAGCCCGGCCAGGCCATCGTGGCGATGGGCCACTGCCACATGGTCGACGGCCAGATGTCGAACGACTCCGAGCGCCGCATCGTCATCGGCGGCACCGAGATGCTGCCGGCCGGGATCTTCGACGCCGCCATCGCCTACGCGGCGCTGGGCCATCTGCATCTGGCGCAGGCGGTCGGCCAGCGCCAGCACATCCGCTACTGCGGCAGCCCGATCCCGCTGTCGTTCGCCGAAGTCGGCTACCGCCACCAGATCCTGCGCATCGATCTTGACGGCGACATGCTGCGCGAGGTCACGCCGCTGCCGATACCGCGCGCCGTCGAACTGCTGCGCGTGCCGGCCAAACCGGCGCCGCTGGCGCAGGTGCTGGCCGAACTGGCGGCGCTCGATTATCCCGACGCCGCGCCGGAAGCGCAGCCGCTGCTGGAAGTGCGCGTGCGGCTGGACGCGCCGGAGCCCGGCCTGCGTTCGCGCATCGAGGCGGCGCTGGATGGCAAGCCGCTGCGGCTGGCCAAGATCGAGACATCGAGCGCCGCGCGCGCCGCATCGCTCGATCCGGCCCTGACGCTGGACCAGCTGGACCAGCTCAAGCCGGACGACATCTTCCAGCAGCTATACCTGCAAAAATTCGGCAACCCGGCGCCGACCGAACAACTGAGCGCATTCGCGGAGCTGATGCTCCAACACCCGGCATGAAGATTTTAAAAATCGGCGGTAAAAACCTGGCCTCGCTGGCCGGCGAATTCAGTGTCGACTTCGAACAGGAGCCGCTGGCGTCGAGCGGCCTGTTCGCCATCAGCGGCCCGACCGGCGCCGGCAAAAGCACGCTGCTCGACGCGCTGTGCCTGGCCCTGTACGACGCCACGCCGCGCTTGTTGAAGGCGCTGGGCCGCAGCATTTTACCGGACGTCGGCGCCGAGACCATTTCATCGCAGGACACCCGCAACCTGCTGCGGCGCGGCGCGGCCGAGGGCTATGCCGAAGTCGATTTCGTCGGCAACGACGGCGCTTCCTATCGCGCGCGCTGGGGCGTGCGGCGCTCGCGCACCAGGGCCGAGGGCGCGCTGCAACCGACCACCATGAGTTTGCACCGGCTGCCGGCGCTGCAGCCGATAGGCGGCACCAAGACCGAAGTCAAAGTCGAAATCGAAAAGCGCATCGGTCTCTCGTTCGAGCAGTTCACGCGCGCGGTGCTGCTGGCGCAAAACGAGTTCTCCACTTTCCTCAAGGCCGAGGACAACGAGCGCGGCGAGCTGCTTGAAACGCTCACCGGCAGCACCATCTACACCGCGATCTCGATGCGTGCCTTCGAGCGCGCCAAGCTGGAACAGGCCGCGCTGCAAAGACTCAACGCGCGCCTGTCGGACCAGAAGCCGCTGTCGTCGGAAGAGCGCGGAGAACTCGATGCGCTGAGCGCCGCCGCCGATGCCGCGCTGGCACTGGTCGATCAAAACAAAGCCGTATTGGAGCAGGAGCTACGCTGGCACCAGCAAGCGGACAAGCTGGCGCGGGACGAACAACTGGCGCAGCAAGCGTGGCAAGCCCGCGTGGCCGAAGTCGACGCCAGCGCCGAACGCCAGAGCGCACTCGCAGGCGTGGAAGCGGTGCAAGCGGCGCGTCCGCTGGCCGACGACATCACGCGCATCGCCGCCGATATCGCCGGCACGCGCAACACCATCACCGCCAGCACGCAGGCGGCCGAGCAAGCCAGGATCGCACAGGAACAAAGCGCGGCCGCGCTGACACAGGCGGCAAGCCAATTGCAACAGGCCGAATCGGCGCAACGCGACGCCGCGCCGCTGCTCAATCAGGCCAAGGCGCTCGATGCGCGCATCGAGGCGATGCTGCCGGCGCACCGTTCGGCGGCGGCGTCTTACGAAAGCGCCACGCGCGCCGACGCGCAGGCGCAAGCCGCGCTGCAAGCGAAACAGGAGCAGCGCCGACAACTGGAAACGGCGCAGCAATCGGGCATGGACTGGCTGGCGCAGCACGAGCAATGGCGCACGATGGCACAGTCGTGGGACCGCTGGGACGTGCTGTTCGTGCAGGCCGGGCAAGCCGCGTCGCAAGCGGAAAAACTCGCGCGCGCCTTGGCGTCCGTGCGGCACAGGGCGGAAGGCCATCGCGCCGACGAAGCCGATGCCGCCGCCAAGCTGGCCGCATCGGCCGCCGCCTTGCAAACACTGGAGGCGCAACGACAGGCGGCGACGAATGCGTGGTCGGCGTTCTCGCCGGACGCGCTGCAAAACCAGCGCCGCCAACTCGAACAACGGCGCGACCTGCTGGCCAGTGCCGAGAAACTCTGGATCGACCTCGATGCGCGCCAACGGCGCGGCCGCGAAATCGACGCGCAAACGGCGCAACTGCGCCAGTCGAAACAGGACGCGGAAACACTGCTGGCAACAGCGCAGCATGAGCACATCGCCATCATGGCCAGCTTCGCGCAGGCCGAGCGTTCGCTGAAACTGGCCGAAGCGGCATGCGCGGAAAACGTCGAAACGCTGCGCGCCGCATTGGAGGACGATACGCCCTGCCCGGTCTGCGGCGCACACGAACATCCCTATCGCCACGACGGCGGTGCGCTGCAAGCGATGCTCGCCGGCCTGCAAGCGGAGCTGACGCGTTGTCGCCAGCAGGTGCAGGATAATATCGGCGAGCAGGCCGCGCAACGCACGATTCAGCAAACCAGCACCACGCAACTGAGTGCCATCGCCGCCGAGACGCGCACCCTGCACGAGGCGCTGGAACGGGCCTCCGAAGCATGGAGCGGCCACGCGCTGGTCAGGGACGGCCAGGATATGCCGGCTGACGAATCGCAGCGCATCGACTGGTTCGACGCACAACTGCTCATCGTTCAACAAGGATTGCAGGACATCGAGCGCCGGGAGCGCGCCATGCACAGCGCCGCCGCCGCGAAAGAACAGGCGCAACTGGCTTGCGACCGCACAACGGCCGAGCACACGCGCCTGCAAGGCCTCGCGTCGCACGCGCAAACGGCGCTGGCGCAAATCGGCGCGGAGCACAAGGCGCTGGACGAGCAGCGCATCGACGTCGCGCTGCAATTGAGCGCCTTGCTCGACGATCTGGATGCCGCCTTCAGCGGCGGCGACATTCCGACCGAGGGCTGGAAGGATGAATGGAAATCCGGCCCGGCCCGATTCCACGCGGCGCGCCAGACCGAAAGCAAGCAGTGGCTGGCGCAACGCGGCGCCGTCGATGAACGCACGGCCGCCATCCACACCTTGGACGTCGAACTGCACGCGCTGTCGGAGGCGCTGGGCAAGGCGGGACGCGACGCCAGCGCCGCGCGGACCGCGTTCAATACGAGCGACGAGGCGCTCCGGTTCACCCAGCATCAACGCCAGGCTTTATGGGAAGGCCGCGAGGTGAGCACGCTGGAAGCGGCGCTGCAGGCCGCGATCGATCAAGCGAAGGCGCACCTCCAGTCGCTGCAAAGCGCGGCCGAACACGCGGCGCAAAACAGCACCCGGCTTGAAGAAGCGCTGGCGCAGGCGATGCATCGCCTGTCGGCGCTGGAACTGTCGGCCGCCACGGCGGCGCAGGCTTTGTCCGACTGGCTGGCCGATTTCCAGCTGCGCCATCCCGACGCCGCGCTGCACGACATGGCGCAGCTGCACGAACTGCTGGCGATCCCGAACGAGGCCATCCTCGCCGAACGCCACGCGCTGCAAGCCATCGCCAACGCCGCAGCCAGCGCACTGGCCGTGTGGAAGGAGCGTCAGAGCCAGCGCGAACAGCACCAGTACACTGCGCCACACAATAGCGCACACTCCGCAGACACTTTGGTGTCGGCGCTCGACACGCTGGCGGCGCAACGCAAGCAAGCCCACGACACGGCCACCGCGCACCGCCTGGGCATCGCGCAGGACGAGGCGCGGCGCCGCGCGGCGCAATCGATGCTGGCCGAAATCGAGCAGCAGGAGGACATCGAGCGGCGCTGGGCGCGCATGAGCGATTTGATCGGATCGGCCGACGGCAAAAAATTCCGCAACTACGCGCAGCAGTTCACGCTCGATGTGCTGCTCGGTTATGCGAACGCGCACCTGAACCATCTGGCGCGCCGCTATCAGCTGGAGCGCATCAACAATCCGGCCAACCCGTCGCTAGGATTGCTGGTGCGCGACCAGGACATGGGCGGTGAGATGCGCTCGGTGCATTCGCTGTCGGGCGGCGAATCGTTCCTGGTGTCGCTGGCGCTGGCGCTGGGATTGGCGTCGCTGTCGTCGAACCGGGTGCGGGTCGAGTCGCTGTTCATCGACGAGGGCTTCGGCAGCCTCGATGCGGAAACGCTGCGGGTGGCGATGGACGCCCTCGACGGCCTGCAAGCCATGGGGCGCAAGGTGGGCGTCATTTCGCACGTTCAGGAAATGACGGAACGGATTTCAACCAAAATACTGGTGCAGCCGTCAGCCGGCGGAAAAAGCGTGGTGACGGTGCAGTGATCATGCAACGCTGTTGCAATGCTGCCGCAACGATATTGCAACTTCCTTGCAATAAGCCGCGCGATCAGCGGTAAACCAGTTCGCCGCGCTCCAGGCGGATCAACTCCCATCCGAGTTCGCGCCGGATCTGCTGCGGGTCTGGCGGCGGACGGCGCTCCTCGATGCGCGTCTGCAGCCACTGTCGGACGGATTCCTTGCTCGGTTGCTTGGTCTGATCCATGGTGATGCCTCTTTCGGAAAGTGGGAAGAACCTGGCGTCTCTGCTCCACAACGCGGCTGCGCCGCTTCAGTTGACGTCCCCTGCAAATAGCTTGCAGCACAACGGGTGTAAATTTGCTATCATTTGATGCGAATATAGGCAGTTCAACGTTTTTGAGTGACCGGGACGTTCCTCGCCATGAGCATCGTTGCCATTTCATCCTCCCCTGCGTCGCCTGCCACGACAGGCACCGCAGCGACGCGACCGCAGACGGCGGCCAGCGGCAGTGCCGACACCAATTTTTCCGCTACGCTCGCCAGCACCAACTTGCAACTCAACGCCAAGGCGCAGGCGCTGATCTCCAAGCTGAAACAGCAAGCTCCCGAATCAGGCCATCCTGCCGGCAAGCGGGCCGCTTCCGACGCCAGCTACACTTATAGTCCGAACAGCCTTCCCTCCGCCAGCACCGACAACGTCCAGATCCCCTCCTTGCCCGGACAGACGCCGGAAGCAGCCATCGCCCGCGCCCACGCCATCGAAGCGGCCGCGCTGGCGTCGGCCTATCCGTCGAACGCCGACCTCGCGGTGGCGGTCCAGGCGCAGCAACTGGCGGCACAGGCGCAGTCGGACCTGGCCGCGCAACAGGCGCAGAATCCGCAGCCGGCCGGCGTTGCGGCGGCAGCGCCGTCGCCAGTACCGGCCACCATACAGACCAATACAGCCAGTACAGTCAACACGGCCAGTTCGGTCAGCAAAGCCTATGGCGCCCAGCCGGCGATCGGGCCATCGCTCGACACCTATGCATGACAAGCGGGGGGCGGTGATAAAATCGCGCCTTCGCCCTATTTATCTTTATCGGTCAGGTTACAGAATATGTTTAAAGCGGCACGCAGTCTGACGTTCAAATGCGTCAAATGTTCCAAGGCGGTCCAGGTCTATCTGCAAAAGACTTCGGCCTGTTCGCATATCCAGCCTTACCAAGGCCTGTGCCAGTGCGGCGAATTGAAACGCCACGCCACCGGCGACAAGGACGCGGTCCAGTCCTATCTCGAATCGCCGGTCGGCGCCTGGTCGCACCACCATTGATCACGCCTTGCTCAAGAAGCCGCGTTCGCTGCCGTAAACATAGTTAATCTTTAACGGAAATCGCCATGTCTACACTGTCCTCCCTCGGCGCCCGCGCGCTGCAAACCCCGGCCTTCCCCGCTGCGACCACCCAGCAATACGGCAAGACCGGCCGCAGCCAGACCGCCGCGGCGACCGGCAACGGCACCAGCGGCAGTCCGGTGTCGCTGTCGGACGACAGCATTCTGCAAAACCGCGCCGCGACGCTGGGCAGCGCGACCGTCGATTACGCGCAAAACCTGCTCAGCAGCTTTAGCCAGCAGGCCTTCGGCGACGCCAGCAAGGGCGAAACCATCTCGTTCGACTCGGTCAGCCTGGACACCTCCTCCGCGTTTGCCGAGTCGGCACAACAGAGCTCCGGTGCCA
>Ga0209847_1000769_pt1 | contig 12381 bp, 12 predicted proteins | sample OrgsoiDNA_201060_FD_185808 | JGI IMG/M metagenome (GOLD analysis project Ga0209847, IMG submission 185808) | Permafrost soil microbial communities from the Arctic, to analyse light accelerated degradation of dissolved organic matter (DOM) -... | ecosystem: Environmental > Terrestrial > Soil >... | reverse complement strand
TTCGGCCAGGCGGGAGCGGATCATCCATGCCAAACCGGCGCCCGCGGCGAAGATCAGCAGCACGAGCATCCACTTTGGCCATGCTCCCAAGAGGGCCAATTGGCCGCGTGCATACACCGGGCGCGGGTACTTAAAAAAGAACTCGAACATAGGCTTGTGGGCTGCCCGCGGACTGTAGGAAGAGGCGCGCGCGGTTCATGCCTAATGGGTGAAGGCGTAGGTTATGTAGTTGAGGACGATTCGAAAAGCAAGTCCGGAAAACTTCTCGGGGTACTGCGGACTATCCGCCCACTCCCAGGCGTCACCCAGATGCATGTTGGCGCAGATCGCCACCATGATGCGCCCGTGGTCATTACGGATGGCGCGCCACTTGGGCACGTAGCCGTCCTTCTCATAGGTTCGGCCGGTGTTGACGTAGACCTCGCTCGGGATCTGAAACTTTTCGTTGATGTCGTACAAGACGTGGTAGATCTCGTCGCTGTCCTTGAGATCTTCGACAGGCCGGTCGGGCAACACCATGCGCATGCCGGCCATGAAATGCTCCCAGTCGTCGGTGCCGTGGAAGTCGTCCACCATCAGGAAACCGCCCTTCAAAAGATAATCGTGCAGGCGTTTGGCCTCCTCGTCGGTGAAGGTCCAGGTGTTTACCGAGACGGCGTAGATCCAGGGGTAGTCGTAAATATGGTCGCTATCGAGATCGACAACGTTCAGCGGCGATGGAGAGTGGATGTGGGTCAAACGCCGCAGGGCAATCAGGCAATCGTTGTCGGCCTTGGGATAATCCCTGGACCAACCGCCGCGAAAACCGCGATAACCGTAGCTGCTGCCGTTGGCATAGCTGGAGGTGTAACGGAGCCGGCTCCAATAAAACTCGGAGGGCACGTTCGGTCCGGAGTAGTAGGAATATGGCTGGCGGCCGTACCCCTGATACCCTCCGCCTTGCATCGCAAACAGCCCGAGGCAGAGCGAAAACAGGAGGTGAGTGCCGGAGATGAGCCGCACCAGCTTCATGGATAATTACCTCGGATGTTTCTTGAAGCATAGCAGAAGCGCGGCAGCCGAGGGCGCCGGCGGACACTTCGTCTCGCTCAGAGTGCCAACTCGCCCTTGTACATCATGTCCTTCAGTGGAAATTTGACCGACAGATAAAACGGGGCAAACCGGCTCTCCAGTGTCACTAACTTATCCGCCGCTTGGATCGGGTCCGCTCCCCACGGGAAAACGAGGAGCACCTCAGTCGCCGCATCCCCCGACCCCGTGAACAGGTGGGCACACGGAATGCCGGGCTTGTCCTTGCGCTCCAGCCGGCTGCCCTGCTCAATCGCCTGCAGCATGCCCTCGTTCGGATTCGGCGCAACCTCTTCGGGCTTGGTCTTCGGCGGCGGCATCAACGGCAGCCCTCGCAGCCGGATCACGTAGAACTGCCCGGTCAATTGCGGCAGTTCCGGCCCGCCCGCCAGGCGCACCGGCTTCGCGCTCTCCCATCGCACCAGCACGCGGAACTGCACCGGATGGCCCGGATCGGGGTTCGGAGGAAGCGGCGGCGCCTCGCCGATCGGTACGCTCCGCACTCCCCCGGGCGGGACACCCGGTCTAAGGTCCGGCATATCGCCACCCAACCTCCCGTTGTTCCCGTAACCTGGGGTTGTGCGCCGGTTTTTTCCCTCCTCCATGCGCACGAAACCTCCCTGCGCCCAGGGCGATTGGCCGAGCAGAAACCGCTTCTCAGCGTCGCTCCAACTGGCGGGGTCTTTACTGTCCCAGAATTCTTTCCGCGCAGCCCGCAGGGCGAGACATGCCGGCAACATCGCCGCGGCCTGCAACCATTGCCTTCGCGTTCGGATCACTGATTCTATCCTACCTGGCCAAAATCATCGGGCGAGGCCTAATGTGGCAGATTCTCCAGGTCCGCCAGATCCTTCGCTCGCCCGCTGGCCGTCTTGTTCTCCCTCAGACGAGCCAGGCTGATCACAGGAACCACTATTTCCTCAATTTGAATCATCTCTTTTTCGGCGTAGCACGATTCGAACTCAACTCCCGAAATGGAGGTGAGGATCTCAATCCGAATAGGTGGAACCCCCATGCGGACCACGTTATTCCGGGCAAGAAACAGATCCGAGGTCAGCTCGGCTGCGGCGAACCCGAACTCGCGAAGCGCCCGCTCAATGTTGGCGGCGTTTTCCGGACTGACACGGACCCAGATATCGAGATCGTTCGTGGCCCTGATATGACCGTAAATCCCGACCGCGTACCCGCCAATCAACAGGTATTCAACGCTGTTCGAGTTGAGCGACTTCAAGAACTCTTTGAAGTCCCTCGCTAGCGCTGGAGTAGCCATAGAAGGTCCTTCGCAAAAGTTCGAGCGCCCGCAGCCGCTCCTCGACTGGTCGGGACAACCAGTACCCAACCGCATCGTCCGGATCGGTCAAGCGCACGACGGAGAATTGCGTGCGGTCTAGCCGGAACTCCTCGATCCCATCCTCAGACGCCGTGCCCATAACGATAGTTTACCGCCGAATCGAGCGAATGGCCCTCGTGCGTCGATGGCAAGATCGCCGTTCGAAAATCTCCAGCGGTTGGCCCGAGGCGGTGTGGGCGGTACCATGGGGCGAACACGGGTTTTCTTCATTCCTCATGCAAAGACGCGACTTTCTTAAGATTGCCGGAGGGGCGGCCGCAGCCAGTCGGCTAGTGGGCCAGCAGCCGCAATCCTTTCTTGCGCCAGCCGGCTCCGAAGACGTGGCCAAGACCGATTTCACGCTGCAAATCGCGCCCATCACGGTCGAATTGGCGCCCAATCGCATCATCAGCACCATCGGGTATAACGGCGCCGCGCCGGGGCCGCGGCTGCGGATGAAGGAGGGCGTGCCGGTCACCGTGAACGTGGTCAATCACACCGACGTACCGGAGTTCGTGCATTTTCACGGATTGCTCATTCCCTCCGATGTGGACGGAGCGGAGGAAGAAGGTACCCCCGCGGTGCCTCCGCACGGAAGCCGCCGCTATCGGTTCACGCCTACGCCGGCCGGCGCCCGCTGGTACCATACCCACACCATGTCGATGGACGACCTGCACCGTGGCGGTTATACCGGCATGTTCGGCTTTCTGATCGTCGAGGGAGCCAATAATTCCGGCCGCTTCGATCAGGAACACTACCTGGCGTTGCGCGATTGGGAGCCCTATTTCAGCAACCAGATCATGGATACCGACGATCTCGATCCCGCGCTGGCACAACCGGAAAAGCCGGCGGTGCTGGATACGCGGCCGGTGGGGCTTGAGGTAACGGCCGATATTTTTTCCATCAACGACAAGGCACTCGGCGCCGGCGATCCCGTCCGCGTGAAGCCCGGCGAACGCGTGCTGTTTCATTTTCTGAACGCCAGCGCCATCGAGAACCGCCACCTGGCGCTGCCCGGCCACAAATTCAACGTGATCGCGCTCGATGGAAATCCCGTGCCCACGCCGGCGGCCGTGGACGTGTTGATGCTGGGTCCGGGCGAGCGCATCGATGCCTGGGTGGAGATGAACCAGCCCGGAGTTTGGATACTGGGCGCGCCCGAGGACCCGGTACGCGAAGGGGGCTTGGGCATTGCCATCGAATACGCCAATCAACACCGCACCCCGCAGTGGACGCCTCCGCCCAAATCCATTTGGGACTATACCCTCTTCGGCAAGCCGCCGTCGCAACCGGCGCCAACCGAGCGATTGGACATGGTGTTTGAAAAGGTGCCGCGCGGCGCCGGCAAATTCAATAGCTTCACCGTAAACGGCAAACCCTATCCCCACGACCAGGAGTTCCTGCTCAAACAGGGCACGCGCTACCGGCTGACGTTTCATAACCGCACCGACGATGCGCATCCGATGCACCTGCATCGCCACCAGTTCGAGATCGCCGAGATTTATGGCAAAGCCACCTCGGGTGTGATCAAGGACACGGTCGTGGTGCCCACCTATGGGCGCGCTAGCGTAGACTTTACGGCCGATCAGCCGGGACCGGCGTTGTTTCACTGCCATATCCAACAGCACATGGATTTCGGCTTCAAGGCATTGCTGCGCTACTCGTAAGCGGTGAACTTCTCTCCTTTCCTTGCCCGCGCTGCTCGGCTCTCATGAAGCCTGCTAGAATTGCCTTCAACGTGGAGTCCTGAGAAGTCCCATGCGCACTCCTAATTTGCCAACCGACACTGTACGCGACGGCTCCACGTTTCCTGGCCAAGATCAGGCCTGAGTTAGACCAACTGCTAGCAGTGCGGTTCTTCTCGGCGATATCAGGCCGGTTGGGCCTTCACATGAACTTTCTTCTTCTGAAGGCCGCAAGATCCTGAGAGGTGAGATCGAACCACTCGCCGTTCTTTCGCCGATCCTGAAAGCGTCGGTGCCAGTACTCCTCGATCCCCCCAGGGTCATCGGTCTTGATCGAGTGGATGACCTTCGCCGCCTCGGGAAGTTGGATGGCAAGCTCGCGTTCACGACGGCCCAGAGCGTTCGTTCGGCCAATCTTGTAGAAGCGGCCAGCCTTCATCAAGTAGACGTAGCCCAATTCGCCGGCGGCGGTCTCCTCAGGAACTCCCTCTGCGTCTTCGGCATCGGCGGTCTTGGCCGCAACAGCACAAAGTTCCGCGAGATCATTCTCGCCTCGGTCCCGGCAAAACTTCTCCAACTGCGCGGCCAGCGCCCGCTTTCCGCCAAGCCGTCGGAGTGTGTTGTGGCTTGGAAACCTGGGATCGCTTCGGGCTTTGAGCTTGAGTTCGCCCTTGACTGGAAATCGACCAAGTTCCCGTACGAGTCCAGCAAGATTGTTCAGTAAGTCCTCCCCAGTCCTTGCTGCGTTGAATTCGTTTGGTTGGAATCCGGCCTCTTTCTGAGCATCGCCCCATCGGGCCCAAAACCTCCCATGCCAGTCAGACTCCTTGACGCCCGTTTCAGCGAAAAAGCGTTGAACGCCGAGCGGAACACCTCCATTTGCCCCAGCCGTTCGACGGATCTCCGACAGAATGTGTTCCTTCGTCATGATGATCCTGGCTCTCTCAGCCATCAAACGCTCCCATAATTTCGGGGTGGAAAGACCTCATTGTAAGGTATTTCGGGTTTATAGGACGCAGCCTTGCAGCGGCGTCTTCACCGGAAGGGCAAATACACGATCTGATTACGCCACTCCTCCGCTTGCGAGGCAGTCCACACAAGAAGCAACGACTCGAGAATGTCGCCAATCGCGCTCCGCTGGGGAACAATGAAGACGCCGGCAATCAATCTCCCGGCGGCCAGGCGTTTCCCGGCGTAGTAGGTCATTGTACGGCGGTCATGTGTGATCAAGATCCGGTCTTGTTTAGCCGCAAGGTCCAGTAGGGCCGGATCTGATGCTCGGCGCAGGCCAGCAGTCTTGACATCGAGGATGTCAATTGCCGGCTCGCGAGACCGCAGGCCGTCGATGATATCGGAGTCGAGGTCCTCATCCGCCAGGAACCGGACCGTCACGTTCGTTTAGACGCGATCTGTCGGCGAGTCGCCTCAAGGCGCGCATAGAGGTCGGGATTCGTCTGGCTCAGCGGAACTGCGGACCGTTCCAGTTCCCGCTCGCCTTCCGCTACATACTCGCTGATCGTCTTCTCGTTCTCAAGATAATATGCGATGGCCCCATACACCTGGGATAGCTTGACCGTTGGAAAAGACTGAACGATCCTGTCCGGAGATGCACCCTGCTGAAACCGAATCACGACCGAGTCGAGCGACACACCGGTTCCCGCTACATAGAGACCACCATTGCGCTCTTCGATGTAGGGAGAAGCCGGATATGCCATAACGACTCTTGGTTCCAGTCTATCACCGGCGGCACGAAACCGTCCGATCGGGAGTGACGGCGCTTTTAAAACTCCCATCCCTCATTCCCTCAATAACATCCACCACTCCCCATCCCCGGAGCCCCGCACCCTCATGCTTAGCTGAGAGTAGGATAGGGCCAAGCTACGCACATTCCGCATCCCCGATCCCCCAAGAGGTTCCCATCGTGTCTTCCGAATCGCAAATAAACGCCAACCGCCTGAATTCCCAAAAATCCACCGGCCCCATCACGCCAGAAGGCAAAGCCGCCTCCTCTCTCAACGCCCTGAAATCCGGCATCCACGCCGCGTCCCACATCATTCCCGGCGAAAATCCCGCCGAGCTCGAAGCCCTCACCGCCGCATTCCTCCTCGAGTTCCAGCCCACTGGCCCCAACCAGCTAGCGCTCGTCGATACCCTCATCGCCGCCGAGTGGACCCAACGCCGCCTCCGCCGAATCGAGGCCGAACTCTGGAACTCACGCGAGGAATCGCTCGACCCCACCCACGCCGAAATATCGGACTTTCCTCCAAGTCCAACATCGACATTCCCGGCCCTCGGCCACTCCTACCCGGACGCCATCGATCCCTTTCTCCGCATTCAGCGGCGCATTGACGGAACCAATCGCATGTACCTTCGAACTCTCAAAGCCCTCCAGGACCTTGTAGGGGCCGGGCAACTTGTCCGTGCAAAGCCGGATGCCCGGCCCGAACCAACACCCCCCGAGGAAACTCAGCCACTTACCCTACCAATTGGCTTCGTTCCGCCCCCCACTCCTGCACACGGGAACGACCCGCCCGTGACAACGCCCCAAGCCGTTCATCCGGCCCCCGGCCCCCGGCATCAGGCCCCTGCTCTCATGAAGCCTGCTAAAATTGCCTTCAACGTGGAGTCCTGAGAAGTCCATGCGCACTCCTGAATTGCCAACCGACGCTGTACCCGGCGGCTCCGCGGAAGTGCAGATTCTACCCGCGCCCAGATGGGTCGACGGCCATCCCGCCCTCCACGAAATCACCAGCGACATAGTGGGCGCCATGGAAGCCCGGCCCGGACGCGGTTGGTGGATCTGCCTGGCCATCTCCCTGACCGCTCTTCTGAATCTGGGCGGCATGGTCGGCTACCTGTTTTTCAAAGGCATCGGCATCTGGGGGCTCAACAACAGCGTGGGTTGGGCTTTCGATATTACCAACTTCGTTTTTTGGGTCGGCATCGGTCATGCCGGCACGCTGATTTCAGCCATCCTGCTGCTCTTCCGCCAGCAGTGGCGCAACTCCATCAATCGCTCGGCTGAAGCCATGACCATTTTCGCCGTCATGTGCGCCGGCATGTTCCCCTTGATTCACATGGGCCGCCCCTGGGATGCCTTCTTCGTATTTCCGTACCCCAACCAGCGCGGTCCGCTTTGGGTGAATTTCCGTTCGCCGCTGGTCTGGGACGTGGTCGCCATCAGCACCTACCTCACCATCTCGCTGGTCTTCTGGTATCTGGGCATGATCCCGGATATCGCCACCCTGCGCGACCGTGCCGCCGGTGGCATCAAGAAGTTCCTCTTCCGGTTCCTGAGCCTGGGCTGGAATGGTTCGCACCGCACCTGGTCGCGCTATGAAACGGTCAGCATCATCCTGGCCGGCCTGGCGACTCCGCTCGTGGTTTCGGTGCACACCATCGTGAGCATGGATTTCGCCACGTCGCTCGTTCCCGGATGGCACGCCACCATCTTCCCTCCCTACTTCGTGGCCGGCGCAATCTACTCCGGCTTCGGCATGGTCATGACGCTGTTGATCATCACCCGCCAGACTATGCATCTGGAGCGCTATATCACCATGCGGCACCTGAATGCCATGGCGCGCGTGCTGCTGCTGACCGGATCCATCGTAGGTTACGCTTATGCCACTGAGTTCTTCAGCGCCTGGTTCAGCGGCAATCTCTATGAGCGCTTCCACTTTATCAACCGCGCCACCGGCCCTTATGCCTGGTGCTTCTACATCATGGTGATCTGCAATATTCTGACGCCGCAGATGTTTTGGTTCCAAAAGGCGCGCGCGAGCGTGGCCGTTCTCTTTGTAGCTTCGATCCTGGTGAATATCGGGATGTGGTTTGAGCGCTTCGTCATCATTGTCGTGTCACTGCACCGCAGCTTCCTGCCTTCCAGTTGGAGCATGTTCTATCCAACAATTTTCGACGTGGGCATTCTGGTGGGCGCATTCGGCCTCTTCTTTACCTGCTTCCTGCTGTTTATTCGCGTGCTCCCCATGGTTGCCATTTGGGAGGTGAAAGGCACTGTCGGCCACGGCGCACACCGGATGGCTTTGAGCGACGATGAAAGCGAAGTGGAGGTGGCCCATGGTTAGAGACTTTCTGGTGGCCACTTACTCGGACGCCAATAGTCTGATGAAAGCCGTCGAGATCCTGCGCGCCGAGAATCTCAAGATCCACGATGTCTACGCCCCTTACCCGATCCATGGCCTGGATCAGGCGATGAGATTGAACCGCACCCGCCTGCCGTTAGTCACCCTGTGCGGGGGACTCGCCGGCTTCACTCTGGCCATCGCGTTTCTGTTTTATACCAACGTGCTCGACTGGGACATGAACGTGGGAGGCAAGCCCGGCAACTCCACCCTGGCCTTCATTCCGATCGGCTTTGAGCTGACGGTTCTGGTGGGCGGGCTAGCCACGGTGGCCGCCTTGTTCCTGCGCGCACGCCTCTTTCCCGGCAGGCGGGAGTGCCTCATCGTGGAAGGCGTAACCGATAACCGGTTCGCGCTGGTCATACCGAAATCGGCTTCGGCCGAGACCAGCCGCGCGCGCGAAATCCTGGAGCAAAGCCACGCCGACAAACTCGAAGAGAAGGCGGCCGACCTATGACCCGTGCGTTGCATTGGTGGCGCAGGCGGTTTCGCCTGCGAATCGCGATAGCCGCGCTGGCCGCGTTGTCAGCCGGCTGCGGCGACAGCACCCAAAAGCGCGCCTTCGAGTACATGCCGGACATGGCGCGGGACCCGGCCTATAAGGCGTTCGCACCGAATCCGGTGACACGCGACGGACTGACCCTGCAGACCCCCGTGGCCGGCACCATTCCCAGAGGCTACCTGCCCTTTCATTACGGACCTGGTGACTCGGAAGCCGCGCGCGCGGGACGCGATCTGCGGAATCCTTACCATTCAACTCCACAGACTTTGCAGGAAGGCCGGGCCCTCTATCAGACTTACTGCCTGGTATGTCATGGTAAGGGCGGCAAGGGAGACGGCCCTGTCGCCGAGAAGATTCCCCATCCGCCGTCTTACACATCCGACCGGGTATTGCAGTTTCCGCCCGGGCGGCTTTTCCATGTGATTACACTGGGCTCGGGTAAGATGCGGCCGTACGCCGTTCAACTCAGCGCCGATGAGCGCTGGAAGATCGTCACCTACGTGCGGACGTCTCTGCAAGGGCTGGAGGAGCAGCCGTGACAGACAACCTCCGGTTTCGGGTCGGGCCGCGTCACCGCATGGCGCCCGCCGCCCTGGTGCTGCTGGGAGCGGCGGTGGCGGCTTATGGTCTGTACTCTGCGCCGGAGCGAACCTGGCCGAACCTTCTGCTGAACGGCTTCGACATCCTATCGGTGGCGGTATCGGCCCTGTTCTTCATTGCTTCGCAGCGGCTCACCGGCGCGCGTTGGTCGGCCGGCCTGCGCAGGATTCCGGAAGCTCTCATGTCGGCCTTGCCCGCAGCCGCGGTACTCATGGCGCTGGTGTTCTTCGGGCGTCAGTGGCTTTACCCCTGGAGCCGCCCGGGCGCGTTTGCCCACGTGCCCCAAATCGCGGGTAAGGTCCGCTACCTGCAAACACCGTGGGTCTTCGGAAGAACGGCCGTGGTGTTGTTGCTGTGGATCGTCTTTGCCTGGCTGTTCCGAAGAACGTCGCTCGCGCAGGACCGGAATCCGCGGTCGAGCCTGGTCTATCACTACCGCCTGAACCGCTATGCCGCCGCGTTTGTGGTGGTGTTTGCCTTCTCCTTCACCCTGGGTGCTTACGATTGGATCATCTCGCTCGATCCGTCATGGTTCAGCACCATGTTCGGGATCTATGTTTTCGCGGGGACATTCGTCGCGGGCATTGCGGCAGTCACATTGGCGGCCGTGGTCCTGAGAGAACACAGGCTTCTAAGCCATGCGATCAGCGATCACCATCTTCAGGACCTGGGGAAAATGCTTTTCGCTTTCTCTACCTTCTGGGCTTACATCTGGACATGCCAGTACCTGCTGATCTGGTACGGCAATATCCCCGAAGAAGTGACTCACTATGTCAAGCGCACCAATGGGCCGTGGCTCTGGTTGTTTGCGCTGAACCTTGTCGTGAACTGGCTGATTCCATTTATCGTGCTGCTTCCGGCGCGTACGAAACGCAATCCGGCGGCGCTCAAGATCGTCTGCGCGTTACTCTTGTGCGGGCACTGGCTGGACCTGTATATCCTGATCATGCCCTCCGTGTGGAATCGGCCGAGGATCGCATTCCCTGAGATCGCCATCGCCGCGGGCTACTCATCGCTTTTGTATTTGCTCTTCCTCCGCGGCCTTGAGGCCGCTCCATTGGCGCCCCTCAGCGACCCGGTCCTGGCGGCCGAGCGAAGCGCCACTCACGGAGCGTTCACTCTCCCCGAGGCCCAAACATGATCCACCTGAAATTGCTGAAAGCCGCAACCTTCGTGGGCACCGTTGTGGGTCTGAGTCTCCTGGTGTATCGGCCCGACACCAACCGGTTGACCGACCTTCCCAATCGGATGCCGGAAGCCGCGCCCTACATTACCGCGGAGGCTTCCGCGTTCCCGCCTCCCTACGAAGACCATTGGCAGTCGCAGGACCACCCCGGACAGTGCAAGAACTGCCACAAAAGGATCTTCGATGAGTGGAACGGCTCCATGATGTCGAACGCGTGGCGCGATCCTACCTGGCGGGGGGCCTTCCTGTACTCCGCGCGAGCCACTTCCGCCAACGGCGAGTGTGACACGCCCGAGCCTCCCGATGGCACGCCGCGGGCCAACCACAACCCCTTCGCCAAACCAGGCGAATGCGCATCGGAGTTCGATATCGGCACTCAGAAATACACGCTGTCCCGTCCGGGCTCGATTCTCGACGGCTTCTGTTCGCGCTGCCATATGCCGACCAACTACCTGGACAACGTTCCGCTGCGTAATATTACGGTGGACCCGAAGACTCACCTGGAGTCGGCCCCCGTGGATCCAAACTTCAATCCGACCTCGGATAACGGGACCGGAGTCGCCTTCGCCACGCTCGATTCCCAGTACCGGAACACCGACTCGGGGAAGGCCGGGATCTTCTGCGAAATCTGCCACAGCTACGCCGCCACTCGCGACACGCCTTTTCATAACTATGAGCGCGGCGGAAACGAGTACAATGCCGCGGCCGGGACCGAGGCCCGCGGCGCACTCCTGGCGGACAAGCAGGACATGTTCCAGGTGGCCGACCCAACCAAACGGAATCTGGGATACAGCATCGGAGCCGGTGCTTTCCGCCTCTCCCCGCACGCCATCGGCACGGCGGAGACTTTCGGACCGCTCGCCGCAGGCGAACCTCCCACTCGCCAGGACAGCAATACCAGCGGGGTATTCGGCCAGGACATTCCGTATCAACACATGGACCCCGCCAAACACAAGGGCTATCATCAGGCAATGTACGTTCGCTCCGAGATGTGCGCCGCCTGCCATGATGTTACTAACGCCCTACCCATCAAGAATCAACTTCATAAGTGGGTGGGCGGATTTCCCATCGAGCGCACTTACACCGAATGGTCCAACAGCCGTTATGCCGACCGTCCGGGCAACCGCAATTTCGACCCGCGCTACAAGCGCGACTGTCAGTCCTGTCACATGCAGCAGGACTATGGGCAGCCGGGAACGGCCCAGACGCTATATAAGGATGGACACCCGCTGCCGGTCGCCGTGGACCAGGTAGCCAATGACGGCGCCCGGCACCCGTTCTTCACTCACCACTTCGTCGGCGGCAACGCGTTTCTCCCCAGGATGATCGGGAAGGCTGCCGACCAGTCGGGTAGCGTATCGCCCTACCCGGAATTGTCGGCGTTCAGCTTCTCATCCGCCGATCACCACAGCCCCTACTACGGGGCCTTCTTTACGCACACCGAGCGGCGCGGCGCATACGCGCAGCAGGCGCGCCTGGCATGGGACCGCTTGCGCCACGTGCTCAGCATGGATATCAACGGCCCCAGTCAGGCGCCGGCCGGCGCCACCGTGCCCCTTCACCTCACGCTCGCCAACACCGGCAGCGGCCATAACTTTCCTACGGGTTTCCCCGAAGCGCGCACGGCGTGGCTGGCCGTTCATGCCTATGACCTGGCGACAGGGCAAGAGTTGCCCATCCACGATTCCGTCTGGAACCGCACTTCAACCGGCGTGGGGAACTTCACAACCGAAGAGATGGTCGATCCCAACTACCAGGGTTGTAACTGGAAAATCCCGGCCGGTTCCGCCGATCCTTACGCCATGCAGTTCAAGGCCATGGGCTCGTTAGGAGATGGTTGCCCGACCCTCGATCTGCCTTATGCCACG
>Ga0209847_1000765_pt1 | contig 12466 bp, 8 predicted proteins | sample OrgsoiDNA_201060_FD_185808 | JGI IMG/M metagenome (GOLD analysis project Ga0209847, IMG submission 185808) | Permafrost soil microbial communities from the Arctic, to analyse light accelerated degradation of dissolved organic matter (DOM) -... | ecosystem: Environmental > Terrestrial > Soil >... | reverse complement strand
GAACTCTTTGTTTGCCAGCACGGCGCGTGGACTGGAAGAACTTTTAAAAAGCGAACTGGAAACGCTGGGTGCGCAAGCCTGCAAAGTTGTGCAGGGAGGGGTGCATTTTGAAGGTGACGATCGCCTGATGTATCAAAGTCTGCTGTGGAGCCGTCTGGCTTCGCGCATTCTGCTGCCTCTGAACGAATTTAAAGTCCACAGTGACTTAGACCTTTATATGGGTGTGATGGCTATCGACTGGCCGGAAATCTTCGGTGTCGATAAAACCTTCGCAGTGCACTTCAGTGGCCTCAACGATGAGATCCGCAACAGCCAGTACGGCGCGTTGAAAGTTAAAGATGCCATTGTTGACAGCTTCACCCGTAAAATGGACCAGCGTCCGAACGTCGCGAAGCAACTGCCGGACATCCGCGTTAACGTCTTCCTGCAGCGTGATACTGCCAGCGTGGCACTCGACTTGAGCGGTGAAGGCCTGCACCAGCGTGGCTACCGCGACCTTGCCGGTCAGGCACCGCTGAAAGAGAGCCTGGCTGCTGCCATCGTGATGCGTTCTGGTTGGAAAGCGGGTACGCCGATGGTCGACCCGATGTGTGGTTCCGGTACGCTGCTGATTGAGGCAGCGATGATCGCCGCCGATCGGGCGCCAGGTCTGCATCGCCCGCACTGGGGCTTTACCGGCTGGAATAAATTTGACGCCGAGTTATGGCGTGAACTCACGACGGAAGCGCAGGTGCGGACCCGCCGCGCGTTGCAGGAAACCACCTCGCGCTTCTACGGCTCTGATATTGACCGCCGCGTTATAGAGATGGCGCGTGCTAACGCCCGTCGCGCCGGTGTGGCCGAACTTATCACGCTCGAACCGGGTGAAGTGGGCAAGCTGGTCAATCCGCTGCCGGAAGGCCCGACAGGTACTGTGATCAGTAACCCGCCGTACGGCGAGCGTCTGGAAAGCGAACCGGCGCTGATTGCCCTACACAACCAGCTGGGTCGTATCATGAAAACCCAGTTTGGTGGCTGGCAGCTCTCTCTGTTCAGCGCCTCGCCTGAACTGCTGAGCTGTGTGCAGCTGCGTGCCGATCGTCAGTTCAAGGCGAAAAATGGTCCGCTGGAATGCGTGCAGAAAAACTACCAGCTGGCTGAAAACCCGACGGGGGCGGCCGGTACGCAAATGGCGGAAGATTACGCCAACCGCTTGCGTAAAAACGTAAAAAAACTGGAAAAATGGGCCAAGCAGCAGGGGATTGAATGTTATCGCCTGTATGATGCCGATTTGCCGGATTACAACGTCGCCGTTGACCGTTACGGCAGCAAAGTGGTGGTGCAGGAGTACGCACCGCCAAAAACGGTGGATGCGCAGAAAGCCCGCCAGCGTTTATTCGACGTGATCAACGCAACGCTCTCCGTGCTGGATATTTCCTCCAGCCAACTGGTATTGAAAACGCGTGAACGCCAGAAAGGCACGAATCAGTACGAGAAACTGGCGCAAAAAGGTGAATTCCAGCTGGTGCAGGAGTTTAATGCCAAGCTGTGGGTTAACCTGACCGACTACCTGGATACCGGCCTGTTCCTCGATCACCGCATTGCGCGCAAAATGCTCGGTGAAATGAGCAAAGGTAAAGATTTTCTCAATCTGTTTGCTTACACCGGTACTGCCAGTGTGCATGCAGGTTTAGGTGGCGCGCGCAGTACGACCACCGTGGATATGTCCCGGACCTATTTGGAGTGGGCTGAGAAAAACCTGCGGGTTAACGATCTGACAGGACGTCAGCATCGCCTGATCCAGGCCGACTGCCTCTCCTATTTGGGGATGTGCGACGAGCAGTTTGACGTGATCTTTATCGATCCGCCAACCTTCTCCAACTCTAAACGTATGGCCGAAAGTTTTGACGTTCAGCGCGATCATCTGTCATTAATGAAAGATCTGAAGCGTATTTTGCGTCGTAACGGTACCATCATGTTCTCCAACAATAAGCGCGGTTTCCAGATGGATCTCGAGGGACTTAGCCAGCTCGGTCTGAGCGCAAAAGAGATCACCAGCCAAACCCTGTCGCAGGATTTTGCCCGTAATCGTCAAATTCATAACTGCTGGCTGATTTCTCACGCCGGCGAGGAAAAGTAAAGTTTATGTCGTTAATCAGTATGTCAGGTGCCTGGCTGTCATTTAGTGACTCGCCTTTGTTGGATAACACCGAATTACACATTGAACCCAATGAACGTGTCTGCCTGGTAGGCCGTAACGGTGCCGGTAAATCAACGCTGATGAAAATCATCAACCGTGAAATACCGCTGGATGATGGTCGTATCGTGTATGAGCAGGATCTCATTGTCGCACGTCTGCAACAGGATCCGCCGCGTAACGTCACTGGCACCGTCTTCGACTTCGTGTCTGAAGGCGTTTCCGAGCAGGCTGAACACCTGAAGGCTTACCACGCAATTTCGCATCTGGTCGAAACCGATCCGAGCGAGAAAAATCTGAACAAACTCTCTCAGGTGATGGAAGTTCTTGATCATCAGGGCTTATGGCAGCTCGACAGCCGCATTAACGAAGTGCTGTTGCAACTGGGGCTGGATGCCGATGCTGAACTGACGTCGCTCTCTGGGGGCTGGTTGCGTAAAGCGGCGCTGGGCCGCGCGCTGGTCAGCTCTCCAAAAGTCCTGTTACTTGATGAACCGACCAACCACCTGGATATCGAAAGTATCAGTTGGCTGGAAGAGTTCCTTAAAGAGTTCCCGGGCAGCATCATCTTCATTTCCCATGACCGTTCGTTTATCCGTAACATGGCAACCCGTATTGTCGATCTCGATCGCGGCAAGCTGGTTTCCTATCCGGGTAACTATGAAACTTACCTGCTGGCGAAAGAAGAAGCTCTGCGCGTTGAAGAACTGCAGAACGCCGAGTTTGATAAAAAACTGGCGCAGGAAGAGGTGTGGATCCGTCAGGGTATCAAAGCCCGCCGTACTCGCAACGAAGGCCGCGTCCGCGCCCTGAAAGCTCTGCGTAAAGAGCGTTCTGACCGTCGCGAAGTGATGGGCACCGCCAAGATGCAGGTGGTTGAAGCCTCAAGTTCTGGCAAGATTGTCTTCGAAATGGAAGATGTCAGCTACGCGATTGCCGGTAAACAGCTGGTGAGCCACTTCTCTGCTCAGGTGATGCGCGGTGATAAAATTGCGCTGGTGGGGCCGAACGGCTGTGGTAAAACGACATTGCTTAAACTGATGTTGAGTCAGATTCAGGCAGACAGTGGCCGAGTTCACTGCGGCACCAAACTGGAAGTGGCGTACTTCGATCAGCACCGCGCTGAGCTGGATCCGGAACGTACCGTGATGGATAACCTGGCAGAAGGTAAACAGGAAGTGATGGTTAACGGTCGCTCACGCCATGTGCTGGGCTACTTGCAGGACTTCCTGTTCCATCCTAAACGTGCAATGACACCGGTGAAAGCCCTGTCAGGCGGTGAACGTAACCGTCTGCTACTGGCAAAATTGTTCCTGCGCCCAAGCAACTTGTTGATTCTTGATGAACCAACCAATGACCTGGATGTGGAAACGCTGGAGCTGCTGGAAGAGATGATCGATGGCTATCAAGGCACCGTGATGCTGGTAAGCCATGACCGAGAATTTGTTGATAACTCTGCCACCGAATGTTGGATTTACGAAGGCAATGGTGTGATCAACAGCTATGTCGGTGGTTACCATGATGCGCAACATCAGCGTCGTCACCAGAAGCCAATCCGCCAGGTTGCAGCGATTGAAAGCAAGGCATCAACACAGCCAAAAGCAGAACCTGCCAAACGCACTGCCAATAAGCTCAGCTATAATCAGCAACGTGAACTGGAACTTTTGCCTCAACAAATCAGTGAGCTGGAAGGGCAGATCGCCGCTTTGCAGCAACAAATGAGTGATGCGGATTTCTTCACCCGTCCGCATGATGAAACTCAGCAAGTTTTAAACTCGCTGGCGACCGTCGAACAAGAGTTAGAACAGGCCTTTGAACGTTGGGAAGCGCTGGAAGCGCAGAAAAACGGCTAAACCTGCCACGCCCTGCGCAACTGGATGACGGAACTTTTCCTTTGCGCAGGTCTTAGTATCTTCCGCCGTTGAGGAGTTGACTGTGTGTTCTCATATCCATGATCCGCACATTTTGTGTCCCCAATGCGACTTATTGGTGGAGATCCCTGTTATTGCCATTGGGCAGAAAGCCAAATGTCCCCGCTGTCACACTACGCTGACGTCGCGCTGGAAAGAGCCCCGTAAACGTCCCGTTGGCTATGCCATCAGCGCGCTGTTTATGTTATTGCTGGCTAACCTTTTTCCTTTCGTCAATATGAATGTCGCCGGGTTGAGCAGTGAGGTCACGCTCATCCAAATTCCGCAGGTATTGGTCTCTGAAGACTATGCCAGCATGGCATCGCTATTTATGATTGTGGTTCAGCTGCTCCCCGCCATCTGTATGGTTTCAATCATCATTCTTTGCCAGGGTATCAATGTCCCCGTTCACTGGAAAGTGAGCATTGCGCGTACTCTGTTCAGGCTTAAAAGCTGGTGCATGGTTGAGATTTTTTTGGCCGGCGTCCTGGTCAGCTTCGTTAAGTTGATGGCGTATGGGGACGTGGGGGTTGGCACCAGCTTCATTCCTTACGTGCTGTTTTGTTTATTACAGTTACGCGCTTTTCAGTGCACTGACCGCTTCTGGATGTGGCAACATATCGAACCGCCTCCGGTCGTAAACCAACCGCTTCGGGTCGGGGAAAGCGGCCTGCGACAGGGACTCCGCTCGTGTCATTGCTGTATGGCGATATTACCAGCAGAGCAGACCGTCTGTGACCGCTGTAAAAGCCATGGTTCCGCTCGGCGCAAAAATAGCCTGCAATGGACGATGGCACTGCTGGTAACCTCAATTTTGTTGTATCTCCCGGCGAATTTACTGCCGATTATGATCACCCAGGTTCTTGGTAACCCGATGCCTTCAACGATCATGGCCGGAGTAGTATTGCTGTGGAGTGATGGGTCGTATCCGGTTGCGATGGTTATATTTATCGCCAGCATCATGGTTCCGACCTTAAAGATGCTCGCTATTGCCTGGCTGTGCTGGGACGCGAACAGTGATAAAGAGATCGACCGTGAAAGGCTACATGTTATTTACGAGATTGTTGAATTTGTAGGGCGATGGTCGATGATTGACGTCTTTGTGATCGCAGTACTTTCGGCACTGGTAAGAATGGGGCAGCTCATGAGTATTTATCCGGATATCGGTGCGCTGCTGTTTGCGGGGGTGGTTATCCTCACTATGTTCGCTGCAATGACGTTTGACCCAAGGCTCATTTGGGATCGCGCTGGAATGAAGTCTGCAAAGGAGCCACAACATGGCAGAAAATAATATGGCAGAGCATGACGGGACTGCCAAAGTTGAAAAGATTAAACGCTGGTCACCTGTATGGATCGTTCCTATTGTAACAGCCCTGATTGGGGCATGGATCCTGTTCTATCACTACAGTCATCAGGGGCCAGAAGTTACCTTAATTACCACGACTGCCGAAGGTATTGAGGGGGGGAAAACCACCATTAAGAGCCGCAACGTTGACGTGGGCAAAGTGGAGAGCGTGACGCTGAGTGATAACTTACAGCAGGTTATCATTAAAGCACGTCTGAACACCGGCATGGAAAAGATGTTGCGCGAAGACTCGGTATTCTGGGTGGTGAAACCGCAAATTGGACGCGAAGGAGTGTCCGGTTTAGGCACGCTGCTTTCAGGTGCCTATATTCAGCTTCAGCCGGGTAATAAAGGCAATGAGAAAGCAGAATATAAACTCGATGACTCACCGCCTTTGGCCTCACCGGATGCTAAAGGGATCCGCGTGGTGCTTGAGAGTGAGCGTTCAGGACAGCTTAACCCAGGCGACCCGGTACTGTTCCGGGGCTTCCAGGTGGGTACGGTGGAAACCAGTCATTTTGATCCGAAAGCCCGTAATATCAAATACCAGCTGTTCATTCGTGCTCCTTACGACACTTTGGTCACAGACAACGTGCGCTTTTGGAAAGACAGCGGCGTGAGCTTCGATATGTCTGCTGCAGGTATGCGTGTCGAAATGGGTTCACTGACGACGCTCTTCAGCGGCGGCGTCAGCTTTGATATTCCTAATGGCTGGACGCAAGGGCTGGAAGCTAAAAACGGCGATAATTATCAGCTCTTTGACGACCAAAAAAGTATTCAGGAATCTCTGTATACCCGCCATATGGATTACGTGATGTTCTTCTCTGATTCCGTTCGTGGCCTGCAACCAGGCGCACCGGTGGAGTTCCGAGGTATCCGTCTGGGGACCGTGGCGGAAGTACCGTATCCGCTAAACGTAATGAAACAGCAAATTACGGATGACTATCGCATTCCGGTGTTGATCCGCATTGAGCCAGATCGCTTTGATCAACTCCTTGGTAGCAACTTCAATATTGAAGAACATATACGTGATGGCATTGCCCATGGCCTGCGTGCTTCGATGAAATCAGCTAACCTGCTAACCGGTTCGATGTTTATCGATCTCGATTTCTACCCTAATGAGAAACCATGGAAAGGTCCTCTGGAAGTGGCAGGACACAAACTGTTGCCGACGGTGAGTGGTGGATTTGCGCAGATCCAGCAGAAACTGATGACTACGCTGGATAAGATTAACAATCTGCCGATCGAACCAATGATCCGTGAAGCGACCAGTACATTGGCTGAAAGCCAAAAAACGATGAAAGCAACGCAGAGAACCATTGATTCACTCAATGCCATTGTCAGCAGCAAAGAGATGAAAACTCTGCCACAGGATATGCAGCAAACGCTTATCCAATTGAACCGGAGTTTGAAAGGCTTCCAGCCAGGTTCACCGGCCTATGGCAATTTAGTCGGTGATATGCAGAGCCTTGATAAAACCCTGCGTGAACTGCAACCGGTTCTGAAAACATTGAACCAGAAAAGTAACGCACTGATTTTCGCAGCCCCTGGGCAAGATGATCCTCAGCCGAAGAAGGCCAAATAATGATGAAATGGATACCTGTCGTCTTAGCATTATTTCTGACTGCCTGTAGCAGCAGTGACCATAAAACCTACTATCAACTGCCTGTACTAGACACCACGTCGGTAGCAATCAGCGGTAGCAGCATCATACCGCAAGGGGAGCAACGGCAGTTGTGGGTGGAGCACGTGAGTGTGGCGGACTACCTGGCAGGGAATGGTTTGGTTTTCCAAACCAATGACGTGCAATACGTTCTGACGCAAAACAACCTTTGGGCAAGTCCGTTGGATCAACAACTCCAGCAGTCCTTAGTGACCTATCTGGGACGCGCTCTGCCGGGGAGGGTGGTATCATCTATGCCAGCTAACAACGCGGAACAGGACGTGCTTAACGTCAATGTAACGGGGTTCCACGGCCGTTATGATGGCTCAGCGCTGGTAACAGGGAGTTGGGTGCTGACGCGTAATGGGCAAACTATTCAGCGTAGCTTCAATTTGGTATTGAAACAGAATGAAGATGGATATGACGCATTGGTACGAACACTGGCTGCTGGTTGGCAGCAAGAAGCAGGCCAGATTGCCAGCCAGATAAGATGAACATTTTTTAAGCTTAATTTTATTTAAGCTATACGCTAAAAATCCCGGATACTGATCCTTTAGTGTCCGGGATTTTTTATTGGCGATCAGCCAGATGAGGTTTTCAGGGCGCGATTAGCTCGCGCGCAATCAGATAAAATACCTCACGAATATGACATTGGCGTGAAATTTGCGCATTGACCTGCCTGACGATAGCGGCTATTTGTTAAGTGTGGACGCAAATGCGGGCCACTGTTTTCTTTCCACCTGAACCTGATAAATGAGGGAAACAAGGCATGAAGAGACAAAAGCGCGATCGCCTGGAACGGGCATTATCACGTGGTTACCAAGCCGGAATAGGCGGGCGTTCGAAAGAGATTTGCCCCTATCAATCATTAGATGCCCGATCACATTGGCTCGGGGGTTGGCGACAAGCCATGGAGGACAGGGCAGTTACCGCTTAAGCGGAGCTCTGTCAGAAAAAGGAACAACCTCCGCCGCGGGCGGAGGTTTTCGTTTAAGTGGGTCACAAGCATTTATCGCAGACATAAAAAAACGAATACGTTGCCGTATTCGTTTTTTTCGGGGACAGGCAGACTTTTAGAAAGCGGCAGCGTCTTTGAAAAGACCCACTTTAAGGTCGGTGGCGGTATAGATAACCACACCATCAACCAGTACTTCACCGTCAGCAACGCCCATGATCAGTTTACGGTTGATCACGCGTTTGAAGTTCAGGCGGTAAGTCACCACTTTCGCCGTCGGCAATACCTGACCGGTGAATTTAACTTCGCCCACACCCAGTGCGCGGCCTTTGCCTTCACCACCGAGCCAGCCCAGATAGAATCCAACCAGTTGCCACATGGCATCCAGGCCAAGACAGCCTGGCATTACCGGATCACCGATGAAATGACAGCTGAAGAACCACAAATCAGGATTGATATCCAGTTCGGCTTCGACATAGCCTTTGCCATGGGTGCCGCCGTCTTCTTGCATTTTGACGATACGATCCATCATCAGCATATTGCCTGACGGTAATGGCGGGCCACCGGCACCAAAAAGTTCGCTACGGCCAGAGGCCTCGAGATCTTCTTTCGTATAGGAATCGCGTTTATCTACCATGTTCTATGTAAGCCTTATTTTATTGAAGGACGGAGTTTAGCTAACAGGTGTAAGCTGAACAACTCCGATCAGCTGTGGCTAAACCAGTTCAACCAGCGAAGTGGCCAGGGGTATCGGCGGCGGTCCTGCGGCAGGGTCTGCGCGATACGTTCCTGAATCAAGCTCAGCAAGCTTGGGCGCACTTCTTCAGCCTGTTCTTCGTATGAGTAAATCAATCCGGTCAGGATAGGCAGCGCTTCGGCCGCGTTATCAACTGCCCATAAATGGAACTGGCCTTCGCGAACGGCATCCAGTACCTGCGGATGCAGGCACAGGTTACGCACGTTGCTGGTGGGCAGAATGACCCCTTGTTTACCGGTCAAACCACGACGCTGACAAACTTCGAAGAAGCCTTCGATTTTCTCGTTTACGCCACCAATAGGCTGTACGTTACCAAACTGGTCAACCGAGCCGGTTACCGCAATTTGCTGGTTAATCGGCTGCATCGACAGTGCGCTTACCAACGCACAAAGTTCTGCCAGTGAGGCACTATCACCGTCTACCTCGCCATAGGACTGCTCGAAAACAATCGACGCGGAGAACGGCAGAGGCTGGTCAAGTTCCAGCTCAGAAATCAGGAATGCTTGCATAATCATCATGCCTTTGGCATGCAGATTACCGCCTAATTCTGCTTTACGCTCGACGTCAGTAAATTCTCCGTCGCCGGTGTGTACGACACAGCTAATACGGGAAGGTTCACCGAACGCTCTTGGATGCCCTGGATATTCTAATACCGACAGGCCATTAATCTGACCAATAACGTCGCCTTCGGTTTCAATACGAATCTGCCCGAGTTCTATTTCATCCTGCATACGTTCTTGCAGATAGCTTTCACGCCATGCTCGCGCATTAATAGCCGCCTCAAAGGCTTTCAGACTGAGTTGCTCGTCTTCATTGTACAGTGCCGCTTCTGTGAGCTGTGCCCCAAGCCACGACGGGCAAAGGGTTAGGCTACCCTGATCGGTGCTGTACCGGACCGCCAGTCTGAGGAGCGCTGGCCATGCATCTGCTGCCAAACGGGGAAGTTCCAGCTCATCAGCCAGGGTGTTGATGTAGCCACACCAGGTTTCCATATCGCTGGGTTCAGTGAGCGGCAGATCGGCTTCGAATTCACCATAAACTGCAGATTCCAGTAACTCGGATTCCATCTCATTGAATTCGCCCAATGAAACGCGATCGCCTACCAGGATCAGACGAATATCCAGCGGCATAGGCGGAATAGATACCGGGAGAGGGCGGCTCTCATCAGGGGAAGCCCAGTGGTACCAGCCTTGGGTAATCATCTGCTTCAGGCGTAACCACATCAGCGGTTGGGCCAGCAAAGAGCGAACACACAGGAGCAGCACGCCACCATTAACCTGATGTATCAAGCCGGGTTCGAGCTGGATCTGATCTTTATACAGACGAACACAGCCAAACAACTGCTCTGCTTCGATCCACTCCTGATATTGACATGTGTGTTTAGCCGCAAAGGTGTCGTCGATTGATTGTGCAGGCTCAAGGGTAATCTTGCTGCCATCAATCAAATATCGTGAGCCAATGACCTCTTGTTGGTCAGGGAGGATCTGCTTAACGACATCTGTAATACGTGACAAATACTCGCGGCTTTCCAGCGCTTTAATGGTCATAAAGCGTGGGCGCGAGAGGGGATGACAAAACAGCGTTAAACCATTTTCCAGTCTTGGCTGTATAGCAGCGAAATCAACTGGGGCCAACTCAGCAGCCGTCGCGAATATTGCCTCGTAAGGCGCGGTATCGGGCAGTAATAGCTGCCAATCAAGTCGGTTATTGGTCAATGTGTTAGCTGTGATCTTTAAAAAGGGAAAGGGCGATTATACAAGAATTAACACTGCTGCATACAGAGAGAGTCATGGTTAAGACCTTCATCACTGCAGATGAGGTTTACTCGTGCAAAAATTGAGCATTGTAAGGTGATTTATTTGCAGTGAAAAATGAAATAAAGCTGTTATGCTTAACAAAGTTACGGGGTCACAGAAGAGCTCACAATGAAATATCAACAATTGGAAAATCTTGAGAGCGGTTGGAAATGGAAGTATCTGGTAAAGAAGCACCGTGAAGGTGAACGCATTACTCGCCATATTGAGAATAGTGCCGCTCAGGACGCAGTTGATGAACTTCTCAAATTAGAAAATGAGCCAGTCAGAGTCCTTGATTGGATCGCTAATAATATGAATGTGGCTTTAGAAAATCGCCTAAAGCAGACAATCCGTGCCCGGCGTAAACGACATTTTAACTCAGAACATCAGCACACCCGTAAGAAATCTATCGACCTCGAATTTTTAGTTTGGCAGCGGCTGGCAGGTTTAGCCCAGCGTCGCGGTGCCACCCTTTCTGACACGATCATTCAGTTATTAGAAGATGCAGAGCGCAAAGAAAAGTATGCGACGCAGATGTCCTCGCTTAAAGAAGACTTACAGCAAATTCTCGGCAACAAAGAGTAGGATGAATCCAGGGCGCGTAACAACGTCTTAAGATTCTAAACTTAATGTGTGCATAAAAAAACCCCGCCTGAGCGGGGTTTTTAATATCTGTGGTTAAACAGTATTAAAGCGGGATGACTTAAGCCTGTGGCTGAGTCACAACGTCTTTGATACCTTTAACTTCGATTTCTACACGGCGATCTGGTGCCAGGCAAGCGATCTGAGCCTTGGTAGCACGGCCAGATTTGTAGCCACAGCTGTTGCCAGTGATAGAGTTAGTTTCGCCCATGCCGCGTGCAGAGATTTTATCTGACGGGATGCCTTTAGAAACTAAGTAATCAACAACTGTTTGAGCGCGTTGCTCAGACAGTTTCTGGTTGTATTTCTCAGAACCAACAACGTCGGTGTAACCCAGAACTACAACAGAACCGTCTTTAGGATCCATAGAGCTCAGTTGGGTGTACAGCTGATCCAGTGCCTGCTGGCCTTCTGGTTTCAGGCTAGATTTACCGAAGGTGAACAGAACGTCAGACTTCAGAGTGAACTTTTTGGTTTCAACAACTGGAGCTGGAGCTGGAGCTGGTGCAACAACTGGAGCTGCAGCAGTTTCTTGACCGAAGCGGTAAGAAACACCAACAGACAGCATTGCGTTATCAGGACGTGCACCAACGGTAGCAGCATCACCGATGTTGTTAACCCACTGGTAATCCAGACGAGTAGCCCAGTTTTTGGTTACAGCGTATTCGAAACCAACGGCTGCCAGTGGAGAAACACCGGTGTCGTGATCGCTGATACGTTCGCCAGTTTCACCAAAGTTACCTTTGGAGTCTGCACGCCAAACCATACCACCCAGACGAGTGTAGATATCCAGATCGTCAGTCAGTGGGTAGCTCAGTTTAGCAGCCAGTTGAACGCCTTGCGCTTTGAAAGCACCGTTGTTCACGTCGCCTTTGTAAGGCATACGGCCAAGCCAGTCATATCCCATTTCAAAGCCCAGGTATGGGTTTGCTTGGTAGCCTACAAACGCACCTGCACCCAGTTGGCTATCGTGGGTAGGGCCATTGCCGATACCTTCGTAAGCATTTGCGAAACCAGTGTCATGGTATTGGGACCAGCCCAATTTACCACCGGTGTACCAGGTGTTATCTTGCGGGGCAGCTTGCGCTACGGTTGCGAAACCTGCCAGTGCCACTGCTAATGCGATAGCTGTCTTTTTCATTTTTGCGCCTCGTTATCATCCAAATGGGCCAATTGAGCTTTAAGCATTTTAAGCCCTTGGTTAAAATCCTTGAGCCAAAGT
>Ga0209847_1000759_pt1 | contig 12500 bp, 9 predicted proteins | sample OrgsoiDNA_201060_FD_185808 | JGI IMG/M metagenome (GOLD analysis project Ga0209847, IMG submission 185808) | Permafrost soil microbial communities from the Arctic, to analyse light accelerated degradation of dissolved organic matter (DOM) -... | ecosystem: Environmental > Terrestrial > Soil >... | reverse complement strand
GGCGATAACGATTTTCTGCACAAGTCCTGAAAGTGTGAGATCCGTCTTTTGAGCTAGTTTTTTTAGAGCACTGTAGAGCGACTTGGATGGGAGATTAACGGTTATCCGGTTATTACTGGGCATTTTTACCTCTCAAGGTGCAGCACCTTTTCAATCCAAAATAGTACAGCACTTTTTATAACATGTTGATATATTAATATAGATATTCTAACACACACAAGAAAGATACTCGACTCCTCTGCCCCCCTTTACTGCAGCCAGTGCATACCTTTCGCTGTTTTAAGTATTTTTTTACTGGGCTTTGTATTGCATGGGAGACTTAGCCATTTCGCCCTGCTCACAACCTCTCTTGCCGATTACTGCGTCAGCAATCCTCCGATCGTTGTTCTGGCAAACCAACTTAGGCTTTGCAATACAGAAAAAGGCTATACGTTCTTCAGTTAAAAATTACTGTAGGCCCTAACGCTTTTTGATCCACTTCAGACAGCATTCAGACAACGTATAAACGCAAGAGGAATATGAGCTAAATCCCTCGAAAAGTTCAACGATAACTCGGGAGTAATTTCAGAAGGTTTACAGGCTCGTCGAGGCCTGATTTTGGCGAATCCTTCTACTATTGCAAACTGCCTTTATCCACTCGCCCTTGTCTCCGTATTGTTAATAATGGACATCAAGTCATCTAAAGATATAGGGGTATGAATAGAGTTATTAGTACGACATAACCACCTGTATGCACTTGAGTACTGTCAGTACAAGAAAAGCTGACACTCAGTAAAAAATTACCAGAGATCCGATGAACTGAACTCAATCAGCTAAGGACTCAACGTAATGAACAAGAAGAAATCAGATAAATGCACGCCTAATGAATACTATGTCAAAAGGATCTGCGAAACGGTAGATAAAGCCTTGGCGGACTATCCGCGTGTGATGGCTGTCAGATTTGACCTTCGCTTCCCCGATGAAGAAGACAGGATGGACTGCCCTACACGCTATTACGACGCTCCCGATGTTATTTCCAACTTTATTGCCTCAGTGAAATCCCAGATTAAAGAGAACGTTAAGCGCAAGAGAAAAGCAGGTAAGACAAAGCTGACCTGTAAGGTAAGGTTCGTATGGGTGCGGGAACTCAATCAGGATGAAACAAAGCACCACTATCACGTTCTTTTGCTACTTAACAAGGATGCCTATCCCTGGCCTGGTAAAATACAAACAGAACCGATGTTTAATTTTTACAGCATCTATCAAATCGTGATTAGCGCCTGGATCCGGGCAATTAAACGTGATGACCATGAAAAAAACCATCATGGGCTTATCCATCTTCCTATCAGGGGTTTTTATTCTTTAAATCGTAATAAACCTCACTTTGAGACTGACTGCCAAGCATTAACCCAAAGAGCGATGTATCTGGCTAAAGAATTTAGTAAAGACCACTCAGACAGCAGGCGTAATCTGGGTTGTTCTCAGGGGTAAGCAGCAAGAAAGTATTTTATTACTCACATGTGGATGTTGAGAAGGAGAAAGTGCCAACGGTCAATCAGACCTATACGGCACATCTCCATACCTCTCAACGTTCCATATGGAGACCGTCATTATGACAACTCAGAATAACTTACCCTTCCAGCTCAACGGCGAGCTTGTCGATATGGCATTCATCACCACCTACACCAAAATGACGGATAAGTGGTTCTACAAACTTATTCAGGATGGTGCTTTCCCTAAGCCCATCAAGCTCGGGCGCAGCTCCCGCTGGCTCAAAAGCGAAGTGGAAACCTGGATGCAGCAGCGTATTGCGCAGTCCCGCTCGTAATCCCCAACTCAGCCATTTACTGCTAAATCACCGCCCATCCATCTGAACTGAATCATTACATCATACGCACCCAGCCAGTCTGCCCATACAGGGACGGCTTTCGCCTGCGTGCTGTCTGGCGGTAAGGAACAACATCATGTATGCCAAATCTTTTATTGCCCATGCTTCACGTGGACGCCTGACCTCGGCTGCCACAGCAAAAACATACCCTTACGACCGCTACGTCTGTCACTTGTGCAAAAGTGCGTTGGTCTTCCATCCGGAGTGGGGCACGCATCGCCCCTGGTTTGAACATACCGCAGATACCCTAACTGAGAACGGGCGTGAACACTGCCCCTACGTAACTGTCGTTCTCGATGAATTGAACCTTATTCAGAGGCTGCGACGTCTGGTGAAAGATACACACCCTGTGGTGCGTAAGGCTGATTGGCAATGTGCTGGTTGTGGTCGCCACTACCATGGAGAACGCTACTGCCTCAGTTGCCGTACGGGTACTTACAGTAAGGAAGTGGCGTTGTCACCAACGCTAAAGCCTGTCACCGTAACGGGAGGTGCCGCATGCGCATGCTGAAGTGTTATCTGGCAAGCGACAGGGTCGGGCAATTTGTTATAGCCAAAGATGCGATGCGCTCACCCGGCAGCGCATGGACCTGTGTCTCGTGCGGTTGTCCATTGATGCTTCATGCTGGCATGCCCGGTGAGTCGCCCTGGTTCGAGCATGACCAGCACACCGTCGCCACGAATGTACTGATGAAATGCGCGCACTTAGATCCCCAGGTCAAGGCCGACGTCCGGTTAAACCAGCTACGCAAGGCTATCGGGGAGCTAGATGCTCATGCCAGCGTGCTGTCATGGTACTGCGCGTGGTGTGGCAGCCATTATCATGGGGCCAAATTATGCAGCGCGTGCGGCACCGGGATATACAGCATTGAAGAAGTAAACTGGCAGGCGAATTACGCCTGAACTGCCCGTGCGGCTCAATGTTATTAGGCGATACACGGTGGGCAGTTGCGTGAAGACGTATTAACTCTACTGCGCGTCTATCTGGGCTGTGACTGCGATGCCAACCTGACGCTGACTATCCTGATGAAACTCGCACAGCTGCCTCGCCAGGGCGATCCAATGCTGATGGCGGGCTACAACGTAGTGTTGGGATTAAGGGAAGATAATCTGGATGACATGCTGGCAGAGGTGAAGATGAAACTGAGGAGGATCAGGGATAAGAAAAATAACAAAATGATTTAATTAAAAGGGGTGCCAAATGTTTAATGCCATTCAGGAATGGGATAGTTGACAAGCGATCTCGTTAATTTGGGATCGCTATGAGAGTTTTTGTCAGTTTGGCTTATTTATTCCACAACGCTCTATGCACTTTCCCGGTCTGATGATACTCAGCCACAAGATCGATAAACTCTTTAAAATCAGAATTTTCTTCCACCAGTCGGTTAACAGATTGCCAGTCGATGCTGGTCCGTTCACGTGCCGGAATCAGCGTCTGACTGTTCCCCGGATCTTGTGGGTTCAACAGGATCACACCAATACCATGCAGCGCACAAAGCATCTGGAGTTCCCGTTCCACTCCACGCTGCTTATCTTCATTAATCTCTGTAGCAACGAGATAGCCAAAATGCGCCCAGCTTGAATTACTCACCGCCTGAAAGAAACACTCACGCACGTTGCTCCGGTTAAGCTGGCGTTTTACCTCAAATGACCACAGCCGGGTCAAACGACCTTCACTATGGCGAACACAGTTTTGTACAACTGTATCCCAGCCTTTATCCAGAGGCTGCAGCGCAACAATATCGGGATAAAGCCAGTGATTTGCTCCCAATCCTTTGTTATTGCTCGAACGCTTTTCATCGATACGGCGACAAAGTAACTCTTCTTCTTCAGACAGATACTCAATCAGTAACGGATAAAGAGCATGTTCAGTGAAACTCATTGTTTCAACTGAAGGCACTGGAGTCATGTCAGAAAGTGACATGATTTGAGTCGTCTCAACAAGATCCTCACCCCAGTAGTACAATCGAGGTCTCGGCTTATCCCTTGTCATCACTTGCGTGCACATAGCTTTAGCTTTTACGGTTCGGCTTCCGCCGACTTCCGCAGTGATCTGATTCAGGAAATCCTCATCACTGGCAAAGCGCGTATTGTTGCGTTTTTCAGTAAACTCATCTTTATAAGTTTCGATGATTTTTTGCGCCAGTTTACGAGCAGTGAACTGCTCGCCAGGATTAGCCTGCAACACGTTGATAATCATTTGGGGACGACTGGTTTTGGACATGCCTTTTATTCCTCATCAGCACCTGCAACGCTGATGTTTTGTTGAATAAATCCTGTAATCACCACAGTATACATTCCCTCAGCAGAAGAACCATGCTCGGTATTATCCCTCATTATTTTTAACGAACAATCGTTGAATTACATATTCTTTGCGAGCATGATCGCAAGAACTTCAATCAGTTAACCCTCGGCTATGACCTCACGTAAAGCACTGCAAACAGCAATTTCCAATGTGGCAATCGGCGCAAGGGCGACCAGTGCGCGCCCCATAAACCCTTGCTGCTGCTTTATGTTCTGTCTCAATACCTGAACGGTCATTCCCGACTCTTCGACTATGGGCAAGAGATCCACGAACCGCTGATAAAATTGCTGGCTGACTTCGGGCCTAAGCGGCGCGACTACTATCCGAATATGCCTTTTTGGCGGTTGAGGAAGGATGGATTCTGGACTCTTGAAAATACCGAAGGTTGTAAGCCACGCAAGGGCAATATTCAACCAACAAAAAGTGAGCTGATTGAGAATCATGTTTCTGGCGGTTTTAACGAAAGCAGCTACCAGCTCCTTCATGAAGCGCCAGGAATGATTAATAAATTGGCGCAGCAGATTATGACTGAGCGTTTCCCTGAAAGTGTCCAGTTAGTTCTTGCAGACCTTTTAGGCTTTGATTTCACAGCCCTGATGAAAGCACGTGACCCGCGTTTCAGAGATATAGTCTTACGGGCATATCACTCACGTTGTGCTTTCTGTGGCTACGATCTACGACTTGACGGCGCACTCGTTGGACTTGAAGCAGCACATATCCGGTGGAAGCAATATGGCGGGCCATGTGAAGTGAATAATGGGCTAGCGCTTTGTTCTCTACACCATTCTGCCTTTGATAGGGGAGCGATAGGTATAGATGAACATTTGACTATCCGTATTTCCGGCGGCGTAAACCGAAGCCCGGTGGTGGATCAGCTTTTCTGGCAGCGTGACGGACAAAAACTCTTTTTACCACAGGACAAAGTTTTCTGGCCTGCAGAGCAGTTTGTTGAATGGCACCAGAACCAAGTGTTTAAGAATTGAGCTTTTGAATATACCTTCCCTAACACCCTGACCAAAAACACGTCTTCAAAACTCTCTCCTATTCATAGTTTTTTATGATTCTTACTTGAACAAACATTCTTCGTACCAGATCCCCAGCATAGTCGCAGCGCTGCCAACTTGTTAAACTCCCACCTAATTTCTTACGCCACAGGCTGTATTTCGGCAACTGAGCCTGTTCCCCCTGTCGCGTTATCGTATTGCTTTCACCGGACACCCTATGGCTATCAAGAAGAACGAACTTTACTCCTCCCTTTGGGCGAGCTGCGACGCACTACGTGGAGGAATGGATGCCTCACAGTACAAAGACTATGTGCTGACACTGCTGTTTATGAAATACGTTTCTGATAAAGCAAAGGGCAATCCCTACGCTATGATCGAAGTACCTGAAGGGGCTAGTTTTGACGATATGGTAGCCCTCAAAGGCAAGAAAGAGATTGGCGAGCAGATCAATAAAATTATTAGCGCATTGGCTGAAGCTAACGATCTAAAAGGTGTTATCGATATCGCTGAGTTCAACGATGAAGATAAGTTGGGCAAAGGCAAAGATATGGTCGACCGCCTCACTAAGTTGGTATCTATCTTCGAAGGTTTGGATCTCTCTGCCAACCGCGTCGAGGGAGACGATCTGCTGGGTGATGCGTATGAATATTTAATGCGCCACTTTGCTACAGAGTCAGGTAAATCTAAGGGGCAGTTCTATACCCCAGCCGAGGTGTCACGCATTCTGGCGAAGGTGATTGGTATCAGCATAAAGACACCACAATACGCCACTGTTTACGACCCCACCTGTGGCTCAGGCTCGCTGTTGTTAAAAGCCAGTGATGAAGCAGGCCCTAAGGGTTTGACGATCTATGGTCAAGAGATGGATAACGCTACCAGCGCACTGGCCAAAATGAATATGATTTTGCATGACAACGCGACGGCCAAAATATGGAATGGCAACACCTTGGCGGACCCACATTGGAAGGAAGGCAACGATACACTCAAAACCTTTGACTTCGCGGTAGCTAACCCCCCCTTCTCTAGCAAGAACTGGACTAGTGGCGTAGATACAGTGTGCGACCCTTTTAAACGCTTTGTCTGGGGTGCACCGCCAGAAAAGAACGGCGATTATGCTTTCCTGCTGCACATCATCAAAAGCCTCAAGAGCACCGGCAAAGGTGCGGTGATCTTACCTCACGGTGTGCTGTTCCGTGGCAATGCTGAAGCACGTATTCGTGAGAATCTGCTCAAACAAGGTTATATCAAAGGCATCATTGGCCTGCCTGCTAACTTGTTCTACGGCACAGGTATCCCGGCATGTATCATTGTCATCGATAAAGAAGGCGCGCAAACCAGAGCGTTTAATGCTAATGGCGATAGCCAGCAAGGCATCTTTATGGTCAATGCCAGTAAGGGCTTTATTAAGGACGGCAATAAAAACCGTCTACGCGCCCAAGACATTCACAAAATTGTCGATGCATTTAATCAGGAACGGGAAATCCCCCGCTTCAGCCGCCTGGTACCGCTGTCTGAAATTGCTGCCAACGACTACAACCTTAATATCCCTCGCTATATCGACAGCAGTGACCCGGAGGATCTACACGACCTTTCAGGCCATTTGGCTGGTGGCATCCCCAATCGTGATATTGATGCTCTTGGAGCTTACTGGCAGATTTTCCCGACGTTACGTCAGGATTTGTTCGAACTAGCCCGCACTGGCTACAGCAATGCTCGGGTCGAAGCAGGTAAAGTTAAGAGCAGTATTCTGGCGCACCCGGAATTTGCCGCTTTCAGAGATGGGGCACTGATACCCTTTCAAAAGTGGTTTGCTGATTGTCAGCTTGAGGAAATTGCTCGTGGTGATTCGCCGAAACAGCTTATTGAAGAGATTGGCGAGCGTCTCCTCGCTGCCTATGCTTCTGAAGCCACAGCGGAAGTCCCGCTGCTTGAGAACTACGCCATCTATCAGTTACTGATGGACTACTGGATGGATGTCATGCAGGACGATGTTTATGTCCTGAGTCAGGATGGCTGGCAAGCAGGCAAAGTGCTACGTGAGCTGGTTGTAGAAAAAGGCGAAAAACACAAAGAAACGCCGGATCTGATAATTGGTAAGAAGAAGTATAAGGCTGAACTATTGTCGCCAGCCCTTTTAGTGGCTCGCTATTTTGCTACCGAGCAGCAACAGCTAGACCAGCTACAAGTCGCTTATGATGAAGCAGTTCAAGCGCTGGAAAGCTTCCTTGAAGAAAACAGCGGTGAAGATGGATTACTTGCCGATGCGATGAACGATAAAGAGAAAGTGACTGCAGCCAGCATTAAGGCACAGCTTAGAATCGCCACTGATAAAGAAGAAAAGGCTGTACTGAAAGCCGCTCAAACGTTGTTCGATGCAGAAAACCGAGCCAAGAAAGCCCATAAAGAAGCACAGGAAAAACTGGATCTTGCGGTGTTTGCCTATTATCCGAAGCTCGCTGATAACGACATAAAAATTCTGCTGGTACAGGATAAATGGCAGGCCAGCCTGGCTAGTGCCTTGGAAGCGGAGATTGAGCGCGTAACACAGCGGCTGGCGAATCGAGTGAAAGAACTGGAAGAGCGCTATAGCGCTACCTTGCTGAATCTGACTCAGAGCGTGTCTAGACTGGAGGCCATAGTTGCGGCTCATCTGAAGACGATGGGGCTGGATTGGGCATGATGGATAATCAGATAAATATGCAGGATACGAGGGTAATTCCGGCGGATTACAAGCAGACAGAAGTGGGAATAATTCCGGCGGATTGGGATGTTTTACCACTTTCTAAATTGTCTACACGTATAACTGATGGAGAGCATTTAACGCCCGAACGTACTGAATTCGGTTATTATTTACTCTCTGCGAGAAATATTCAAAATGGATATTTAGATTTATCTGACGTTGACTACGTGGGCGAAAACGAATACCTGAGAATCAGAAAAAGATGCAATCCGGAAGAAGGCGATGTCCTTATATCTTGCTCTGGAACAATTGGTCGTATTTCTGTTCTTCCGCGAGGGATCGAGTGTGTAATGGTGAGAAGTGCTGCTTTAGTTAAGCCTAGTGCTAGCAAATTGAATGGCCATTACATGCAATATTTTCTTCAATCTAAAATAGGTCAATCGCAAATATTTGCTAGTCTTAATCAGGGGGCTCAGGCCAATCTGTTTTTAAACCATATCCAAAATATTTATTTAGCTCTTCCACAAAAACTCTATGAACAAACCGCCATCGCTAATGTGCTCTCCGATACCGATGCGCTGATAATCGCTCTTGAGCAGTTAATTGCCAAAAAACAGGCCATCAAAACCGCCACCATGCAACAGCTGCTGACTGGTCGCACTCGCCTATCGCAATTTGCTAAATACTCAGATGGGAAACTCAAGGGCTATAAACTTAGTGAACTAGGGAATATCCCTGAAGATTGGGAGTCAGAGAAAATTGGGAGTTTACTGTCCATTACAACAGGAGGTAAGAACACTCAAGACAAGATTGCAGATGGAAGCTATCCTTTTTTTGTTCGCTCTCAAACAGTGGAAAAAATTAACTCATACTCATTTGATTGTGAGGGTGTACTAACTGCTGGAGATGGTGTTGGCACAGGGAAAATATTTCATTACATAAATAGCAAGTTTGACTTTCACCAAAGAGTTTATTTGATGTTCAACTTTTCCGATAAATTGGACGGCTACTTTTTTTATATTTTTTTCAGCAATAATTTCTATGATCGTATAATGTCGATGACAGCAAAATCTTCTGTGGATTCTGTACGTCGAGAAATGATTGCTAACATGACTATGCTATTACCACCAAAAGCTGAACAAATCGCAATCGCCACCATCCTCTCTGATATGGACGCTGAACTCGTTGCATTAGAACAAAAACTAGCCAAGGTTCACGATATAAAACAAGGAATGATGCAACAACTGCTGACCGGGCGTGTTCGTTTGCCATTGGATCACCAGCCATGAAACAATCCCTTGATAAGACAGTACTGTCGGTCAAGAGCTTACTTAGCCTGACTGACATAACAATTCCTGCCTATCAACGCCCTTATAAATGGACGGTAAAAAATATCAGCGAACTGTTTGCTGATATCGACAGTCATCTTGATAAATCGGCATACCGGTTGGGCTCAGTGGTGTTTCATCAGACTGAGAACAATAAAGAAAACAAACTGGATATCGTCGATGGCCAGCAACGTACTCTGACGTTGATACTGGCAGTATGGGCAATTATCGAAACCCGACATGCTGAATTGGAGCGCCAGGATTTGCGGGAAACTTTAGCCCAGCTAAAGCCCACCGTTGAAGATTTTATAAAGCGGCAACGCTTTGCTAGCCAGGTCTCGGAATACAATCTGTACCAGAATTATCAGGAGCTAAAACGCAGGGTTAACCACCGAGAATTCAGCGAGCAACATATCGATTTTCTTCTCAACCACTGCCAGGTAGTGGTTTTTGTGCTGACGGATCTGTCTGAAGCCTTTCAGTTCTTCGACTCACAAAATGCTCGAGGCCGGGATCTGGATCCACACGACCTGCTTAAAGCATTCCATTTACGTGAATTCGCCAGCCATGAAGTAGAACTGAAAGCTGCATCCGTTGCCCATTGGGAAGGATTAGCTAGCGATGATTTAGCTAATCTTTTCGCAGCCTATCTCTATAGAGTACGTCAGTGGTCACAGGGAAATTCAGCTCGTTTCTTTGGTAAGGATGAAGTCGGTCTATTTAAGGGGATCAATCTTGATCAGATTGGTAACTTTCCTTATGCGGAATCTTTGCGCATGGCTCACCATTTTGTGGATGACTATAACAATCAGTACCAGCGCAAGATTGATGGCCAGAAAATGAGTTTCCCTTTCCATCTCGATCAGATGATTATCAATGGAAGACGCTTTTTCGAAATGGCAGAACACTACCAGCAACAGGTATCGGCAATTATCGCCAGTGAGCATGTCAGCACTCACACTCAAAAGTCGTTAATGATTCAGGGCGCAGTCCTTGGTGAAATGGCAACCCAGATACTCAAAACGTTAAATAGCTATAGAAATCGCTATCGAACAGGGGATCAATATATACGCACTATGTTTGATTGTGCTCTGATCTTTTATATCGACAAATTTGGTGGGCAGTCGCTATCTGCAGCCATCGAGAAAAGCTTTATCTGGGCATACAGATGCCGTATCCGACAGCAAGTGGTACAACTTGCAACCATGGATAAGTATGTTCTAGAAAATAATCTGTTCCGGGTAATCAAAGAAGCCAGAATACCTGGTGATGTACTATCTATGTCGCTACTCACAATTCGGGCTTCAGAAAATAATAATAACCGCCGTACCGGTAACTATGAGCAAGATGAGCTGGTGAGGCTGTTCAAGGAGATGAACTACTATGAGTGATGCAAAGGTAACATCCTTTACGGTCAGATCATTGCTGGGCGATGCATCTCGTTATCTTATCCCCATGTATCAGCGTAATTATGCCTGGGGAGAGGGTGAAATCACTCAACTTGTGCAGGACATACTCGACTACCAGCAAAAAAGTCTGCATTGCCCACTCCCTCAAACTTACTACATCGGTACGTTGGTCGTGTTTACTCGCCCTGATGGGCAGTCAGAGATAATCGACGGACAGCAGCGTTTCACTACCCTATCCCTTCTTGCTAACTGGTTAAAAAAACATGCGGGATCCACGCTGGATATGAGCTGGTACCAAGGCATTAATCTGGGGTTCGAGAGTAGACCAAAATCCAGTGAAACCTTTGCATGCCTCTGGCAAGGCGTCGAACCACATAAACTTCGAGGCAAGGAATTTAACGAAGGGTTGATTAATGGCTATGAGCTGATTGGCAAAGTGCTAGGCGACTTGAAGCTAGTTGGAGAGCCATTAAACCATTTTTGTACCTATCTATTCGACTATGTACAAATTGCGCGAATAGAAGTGCCTGCCGATACCGACCTCAATCATTTTTTTGAGGTGATGAATAACCGAGGCGAGCAACTTGAAAAACATGAAGTGGTGAAAGCGCGACTCATGGCTGCGCTCAACGAGATAACGGACCAGCAAGATCGACAGAGCAGCTTGAGCACCCTCTCACGAGTTTGGGATGCCTGCTCCAACATGGAACGTTATGTCCAATACGGTTTCACACCAACCGAGCGCCATCGTTTGTTTGGTCAGGAAAATTGGGGGCAGTTTGTGCCTGCTGATTTTAATTCGCTAGCTGACATGCTTATCTCATCGGCTTCGGAGCTTAGCACAGCAGAGAACCAAACAAACCGCACACTGGCTGACATTATCAAGTCATCTTCAACCATAAGTGGTGATAGAGGTGAAGAAGATGAAGGTAGCTCAGAGCGTTTTAATAGTGTTATCAACTTCTCCAACCTCCTGCTCCATGTGTTGCGTGTCTGTAGCCAAACAGGGAAGAACAGAGTAGATGTTCCGCTTGACGACAAACAATTAATCGAACAGTTCGAACTTCGGCTGTTAAAGCAGAATGACCCGGTTAAAGCGGTACAGGATTTCGTCTTTGCACTTCTCAAATGCAAATATCTTTTTGATCAGTTCGTGATAAAACGAGAGTTCGCCAAAGGTAGCGATGGCTGGAGTTTGAAGCGCCTGCGTTGGTATTCGGAGAAGAGCACCAGCTATACCAATACATTTAATGAAGAAGATAGTAGCCATTTGGGCATTAATAGACAGATCTTGATGCTGCTTTCCGCATTCCACGTTTCAACCCCTACTCTGGTTTACAAACACTGGTTGAATGGGGCTCTGTACTATCTGTTTAATGCACATTCCGCTGTAAGCAACATCGATGCAAGTGAGTATCTCGGCTATCTGGAGCGTCTTGCCTCCGCGTTTGTTTTTCAGAACTTCCTAGCAGAACAAGAACCAAAATCATATTTTGAGATTATCTTCGGTAAAGAGGAACAACTCCAACCTAAGGTACTGTCAGACAAGATTCAGAAGAAGATGCGCTTTGGGGTGATAGCGAACAACTTGGTATTCAATTACCTAGACTACTTACTCTGGTGTCGTGACAGAAATAAAGCTGAGGTAGTCAAACGTTTTGAATTTACTTTCCGAAGTTCAGTTGAGCATTTCTATCCACAGCACCCAATGGATGGCTATAGAAAATTATCAGAGACATCGTTGCATACGTTCGGCAACCTCAGCCTGATTAGCCACAGTAAAAATTCGCGGCTTAGTAACTTTCAGCCAAAACAAAAGCAAGAACATTTCGAAGCGAGTCTTGCCCGTAATGAAATTGACAGCCTGAAGCTGCTGGCAATGATCACGCTAATGAAGAAAAACGACC
>Ga0209847_1000758_pt1 | contig 12501 bp, 9 predicted proteins | sample OrgsoiDNA_201060_FD_185808 | JGI IMG/M metagenome (GOLD analysis project Ga0209847, IMG submission 185808) | Permafrost soil microbial communities from the Arctic, to analyse light accelerated degradation of dissolved organic matter (DOM) -... | ecosystem: Environmental > Terrestrial > Soil >... | reverse complement strand
GGGATTCCTGCAAGCCAAAACCGATAGCGACTTTCTCGCCAAAGTGAATTTGGAGCCGGCCACCCAGGAGCAAATTGCGAACGGTAAGGCGCTGGTGAACGAACGCGGCTGCGCGGCGTGTCACGCGATTAACGGCATTCAGCGCCCGGACAACTTTGCGCCGGAATTAAGCGCGGTTGGAAGCAAGCCGCTATCGAAAATCGTTTTCGTGGGCACGGTCCCGCATACGTTGCCCGATTACCTCGCAGCCAAGGTTCGCCAGCCGCATAGCTTCGGAGAAAAGTTGAAGATGCCGCAATACACCTTCACGCCGTCGCAGGTGGATGCGGTCGTAACCGCGCTGCTGGCCCAGACAGAGCGCGCGCAAACGCTGCCGGTAACGCTGCGCGTCCGAGCGCCGCATGTCTCGGACTACAAGCCGGCAGGCCGGGCCGGGCGGCTGATGGAAGATATGCAATGCTTCAGTTGCCATGCCATCAATGGGCGCGGCGGCGTCATGGCGCCGGATCTTACAGCGGAAGGCAGCGCGGTCCAGCGGCCATGGCTGGTGAGCTTTTTGAAAAATCCCAATACGCTTCGTCCCGCGCTGATACGGAGAATGCCCAAATTCAACGTCACCGATGCCGAAGCCGAAACCTTGGCCGACTACATCCTGACTGTGTACCAGACGCCGGCCTTCGATTCCGAATCGCTCGATGCGGCGAACTTCAGTTCCGAGGACCGCGACCGGGGCCGCCAGCTTTTCTATTCGAAATATGCGTGCCAGTCCTGTCACATCGTCGATCCGCAAAACGATAAAGGATATATAGGCCCCACGCTGACGCAGGTGGGCGCGCGGCTGACCGCGTCCTGGATTTTTCATTATTTGAAGAATCCGCAAGCGCTCCGGCCGGGCACCATCGAACCGAATCAGAACATCGGCGACGACGATACCCGCGCGCTCACCGCTTTCCTCATGGCGCAGAAGAAATCGCCGGCACGGGAGGCCGCGAAGAAATGAAGCCGCGTGGTTTCATCGTCGCTGTGTTGCTATGGGCCATGTCGATGGGCTGCGGCCGGCGAAATGCGGAAAGCTCCCGGCCGCAGCCGAAGGCATTTGGCGCCGCCGTGGTCGAGGTCAGCGGCGGCCAACAGTTGGCAATCGTAGGCGCGCCGCTCGATCAGCCGCTCGTCATACAGGTGAACGATGCGCAGGGCGCCCCGGTGGCCGGGGCGGCCGTCTGGCTGCAGGTCAACGGCGATGCCATCGTCACGCCCGCTGCCGGGCTGACCGGTCCGGATGGACAGTTCAGCGCCGGCGTCGCGCTAGGCAGCGTGGCTGGGCGTTATCAAGTGGTGACGGCCACCCGTGACAAATCCGCAAAAGTCATCGAGCTGCGAACGGACCAGATCGCCCTCGGCTACCAGCAGGATCTGGGACGCCAGCTCAACCAGAGTTATTGCTCGCGGTGCCACGATCCCGAGTCCACGGCTGAGCGGGTGTCCAATCATGACAACCTCAAGGCCAAGGCGCACACGTTCACCGAGGGCTCGTTCCTGAACACTTTGAGCGATGCGGATTTGTCCAGCATCATCGCGCACGGCGGTCCCGCGCTCAACAAGTCCGCGGAGATGCCGCCCTATGGCGCCACCCTCCACAAAGCGGATATTGAAGCGCTGATCGCTTACATCCGGGCTGTTTCCGATCCGCCTTATCGTTCGAAAGGCTTAGTCTATGCGAAGAACTAGAAATTCAATTGCCGCGGTCTGCTTCGCGACATTCGCCGGAGCCGGTTTTGCGCAGGTCCTCTCGCCGCCGGAGATCCAGGACCTGGACATGCGCGCCTTGCAGGAAAAGCATCTCACCGAGTTAAAAAATGTAGGCGTGGCGATTTCGGCGCATCGATTTCCCTATCGGCTATACTTCAGCCGCGCGCTGGACTTGAATGAGCAACAGCAGCAGCGCCAGGATCAGCGGGCCATTCGCTTCGATAAGTTTCGCAACCAGACCGTGCTTGAGATTACGGCGAACTATTACGCTTCTTATTCGGCGGAGCTGATGCAAAAGGAAGAGCGCGCCCTCCGTACCATGCAGGATGTCATGGTGCCGATCCTGCAAGCGGCCGTTCCGGCTGTCGGGCAGGAGGAAAAGCTGCAGGCGTTTGCGCTTGAGATCTCGCATCATGTGCGCAAGAAAGTATTGGGCGTGAGCACCGAGAACGCGGAGAACGTTGGATTCATTCTGCCGCGGCTCTCAGCCAGGCTGCTGATTGCGGCGACCACTCCCGGTGAACAGCAAGCCGCGCTCATGCAGGGCATGTTGTTTGTCGCCGGAGGAAACGCCGGAGTGGTGGCCGTCAGCAAGCCGCAGCCGCTTCCGCCGCCGGCAGAAGCGCCGAGTGTCGCCCCGAGCGTCGCCCCGGTTGTCGCCCCGGTTGTCGCGCCGAGTGTCGCCCCAAATGTCGCGCCTGCGGCAAGCCAGGAGACCTTGGATAGATTAGTCCGTGAGCTGGACAAAGATGCGCATTTCGTGGCTTACGCTCCGCCCGCTTTCATCGAGTTCCATAAAGGAAAATATCTGGAGCTGTCCATCACAACCACGCTTCGGGAGACCGAGCCGGGCTCCCAGTATCGAGTGGCTGCCCTGGCCTTCGATGAGCACGTGGCGCACCTCATCCGGCCGGTTCTGGCAAGTCTCAAAACACGTCCCGATTTCGACGGCATCGATTTCAGCGCCAGCGTGCGGCTTGCGGGAGGGGCGGGTACCAGCGCGGAGGCGGTCGAGTTCATTTTTCCGACGGCCGCGCTCCTCTGCTATGAGCAATACGACTGCACCGGGCAGCAACTTATCAATCAAAGCTTCGTGCTGATCAATGGCGAACGGGTGAGTCTCGATCTGCAGAGTGCCGAACGGTAGCGCCTGAACCCTTCAGCATCCGATCCAGTTCCTTCCGGATGTTCGCCTCCGGATCCTCGAAGAAGCTGCCTTCGCCCGGATAGTCGCCGCGTATCGTGCCGGCACGGTCGACAAACACCAGGTGAGGCACGTACAACAGCCGCGTATCGGCGGCCGGATATTGCAGGTACGACAACACCGAAGCGCGGGGGGCATATCCTACAGGGAACTGCGGTTCCGCCTTTTTCAGAAAGTCAGGCATGGTCGGTACCGCGTCTTCGTTAAAGGCGCACTCCAGCACTTGCACGCCGCGCGCCGAGTAATCCTTGGCAACCGAATTCAGAATCGCCGTCAAGTGCTGGCAGTGCGGGCAGGTGGTGTAGATGAACGCCAGCGCCACAACCTTGCCGCGATACTGGCTGAGTTGAAGCGGCGCCGTGCCAATCCGCAGGATCGAAAAAGCCGGAGAATGCCGCGCCGGTTCCGCGGCTGAACCGGTGAACAGGACCGTTGCGCAAAGCAGCGAAACAATTGTGGTACGCATAGTCGGACATCTTCCATTTTACAGGTTACCGCGGGATCACGCGCGGTCACGGCAGGGAATCCACCAGCCGGTCGATCTCGAGCGGGCTGATGTAGAAATGCGGCGACGTGCGCACCCATCCGGCCCGCGGCGCGGCAATGATGCCGTCGGAGCGCAGTTTGGCCACCACTTGCGGGGCTTCGATGCCGGCCTTCCGGAAACTCACGATTCCGGCGCCGGTCTCGGGCGTCCGATTCCCCAACAGTTCGTAACCCTTGGCCTGCACGCCCTTCGCGATGCGGTCCCCCAGATTTTGGACAACCGGGGCGATTTCTCCGACCCCCACTTCAAGTAAAAACTCGATCGAAGCTTTTAAACCAAAGCAACCGATGGTATTTAATGTTCCACACTCGTACCGCCCCGCATCCTGCCTCAGCGCCATATCGCGCGAGGCGTAATCGGCGTAGCCCGCCACGTTGGTCCACCCGAATTCCACGGGCTCCACGCGTTCCTGAAGCGCTTGACTGATATATAGGATGCCGCAGCCCTCGGGGCCCATCAGCCACTTGTGCCCGTCCGAGGCCAGCGCATCGATGTGGCTGGCTCCGACGTCCAGTGGAAAAGCGCCCAGGCCTTGAATCGCATCTACAAAATAAATGCAGCGGTTGCGCCGGCATATCTCACCGATTGCTTGAATTGGCGCCCGGTACCCGCTGAGGAACTGTACAAAGCTGATGGCCAGCAGGCGCGCGCCGCGGCAGGCTTCGTCGATCCGGTCCAAAGGGTCGGTCACCGACAGCCACGTGATCTCCACGCCCTTGGCTTCCAGGCGCTTCCACGGGTAGATGTTGGCCGGAAATTCTTCGCGAAAACCCACCATCCGGTCGCCCGGTTTCCAATCCAGGCCCATCGCTATGGTGGCGATGCCTTCGGAGGTATTCTTCACCAGGGCGATCTCGGACGCGGCGGCATGGATCAGCCTGGCGGCGGCCACCCGCAGGTCCTGGTAGACTGCCAGCCATTCGGCGTAGTGAAGACTGCCGAAGCGGAGGCAATCGTCGGCCAGGTGCTTCATGGCATCGGCCGAACGCCGGCTCAGCGGAGAGACGGCCGCGTGATTCAGGTACACCAGACTTTCCCGAACGGGGAACTCCGCGGCGTACCGTTCCCAAAGCGTCTGTTCGGCCACAAAGTTTTTACTGGATTCGGAAGCCATTCTTCCTACAATACGTTAATAATAACCATAGGAGGCAAACTGGATGAGATCTCTGGCCGCCATCATTCTGACGGTAGCGCTCGCCGCCGCGGCGTTCGCCGATGACACGCCCAAGAAGAAGGACGACCCCAGCCAGATCGGCAATCGCGATGTGGGAAAGGGCATCAACTTTTATTCGTTGGAAAAAGAGATTGCGCTGGGCAAGCAATTGGCCGAGGAAGTAACGCGGCAGAGCAAGGTGGTCGGCGATCCCCTGATTGCCGAATACGTCAACCGCCTGGGGCAGAACCTGGCGCGGAACTCGGATGCTAAAGTGCCGTTTTCATTTCAGGTGATTGAGGGCGAGGAGCCCAACGCCTTCGCGTTTCCCGGCGGCTTTGTCTTCGTCTATACCGGGCTGATCAAGCTCGCCGATGAAGAGGACGAATTCGCCGGCGCGGTGGCCCATGAGATTGCGCACGTGGCGGCGCGCCACATGACCCGGCAGGCCACCAGATCGCAGATCGCCAATCTGGCCACCATTCCCCTAAGTGTGCTGTTCGGCGGCATCGTCGGAATGGCGGCGCGGCAGGGTGCGGGCGTGGCCATTCCCACGATGTTTTTGAAGTTCAGCCGCGCCGATGAATCCGAAGCCGACTACCTGGGTACGCAGTATATGTATGCCGCGGGGTACGACCCTACGGGCGCGGTCAGCATTTTTGAAAAGATCGAATCGCTCAGCAAGGCCAAGCCCGGCGTGATGGCCCACATCTTCTCCACGCACCCCATGGATGCCGACCGGATTCAGAAAACGCAGCAGGAGATCCAGCGGATTCTGCCGGCGAAAGAAGAGTACGTGGTCAGCACCTCGGAATACCGCGGCATGCGCGAGCGCCTGATCGGCCTGGACCGGCGTGTGAAGAAGGATGAAAAGGACGGCCGGCCCACGCTGCGCCGGACTCCCGATCCGGACGAGCGGCCCACCATCCGCCGGCGGGAATTAGTGGAGTAGAGCGGGCCTCCTGGCCTGCTGCCTGACGTTTTGGAGAGGAGCCATTCCCATGGAACGAAAGAAAGCTAACGAATACCCGCAGGAGTTGCTGGATCTCTTTGACCGGTACGTTCACGGCGATATCGCGCGCCGCGATTTCCTGGATGGCGCGAAGAAATTCGCGGTTGGCGGATTGACGGCCATGGCGATATGGGAGAGCCTGCGCCCGAATTATGCCTGGGCGCAGCAAGTCGCCAAAGACGACAGCCGCATCCGGACCGAGCGCGTGACGGTGCCCTCGCCACAGGGCAACGGAAGCATCAAGGGGTACCTGGTTCGTCCCGCGAACGCCAGTGGAAAGCTGCCCGGAGTGCTGGTGGTACATGAGAACCGCGGATTGAATCCTTATATAGAAGACGTGGCGCGGCGTGTGGGCACGGCGAATTTTATGGCCTTCGCACCGGACGGTCTTTCGAGCGTTGGCGGCTACCCTGGCGACGATGAGAAGGGCGGACAACTGTTTGGAACGGTGGATAAGCCCAAGATGACCGAGGACTTCATCGCGGCGGCGCGCTGGCTGAAAGCCCGGCCCGACTGCACCGGCAAAATCGGCGTGGTGGGTTTTTGTTTTGGCGGCGGCATCGCCAACACGCTGGCCGTGCGCATGGGGGCCGACCTGGCGGCTGCGGTTCCCTTCTATGGCGGTCAACCCACGGCGGCCGATGCCGCTAAGATCAAGGCGCCGCTTCTGCTGCACTATGCATCGCTCGACGCGCGCATCACCGGGGCATGGCCGGCGTACGAGGAAGCGTTGAAGGCCAACCACGTGGTCTACACGGCGCACGTTTATGAGGGCGCCAATCACGGTTTCCATAACGATACGACGCCGCGTTACGACGAAGCCGCCGCCAAGCTTGCCTGGCAGCGTACGCTCGATTTCTTTAACAAGAATTTGAGGGGATGATTCAGGGTCGCGGTACTATAGGTGCATGACAAGCGCCCTTCTTCCCCCTGTTGCGGAGAACTCCGCGCAGGCGACCGTGACCGACCAGACAATGGATCTGGAGCGGGAATACCTGCTGCAAAACTACGCCCGTTATCCGCTGGTGCTGGCGCGCGGCAAGGGCTGCTACCTCTACGATCTGCAAGGCCGCCGCTATCTGGATTTCATCGCCGGTATCGGCGTCAATGCGCTGGGCCACGCGCATCCGCGAATTACCCGAGTGATTCGCGAACAGGCCGGGCTGCTGATTCACTCGTCGAATCTCTACTATCACCAATATCAGGGTCCGCTGGCAAAACGCCTGGCGCAAAAGAGCGGACTGCAGCGGGCATTCTTCGCCAACACCGGCACGGAGGCCATGGAAGGCGCGCTGAAAATGGTGCATTCGCATGGCCGCGCCATCAATCCCGAAAAGTATGAAGTGATCTCGCTCGAGAATTCTTTTCACGGGCGTTCATTCGGGGCGCTATCGATCACCGGGCAGCCCAAGTACCGCCAGGATTTCGAGCCGCTGGTGCCGGGCGCGAAGTTCGTTCCGGTGAATGACCTGGGGGCGCTCGAAGCCGCGTTCAGCCAGCGCACCGCGGGCATCGTGCTGGAAATGATCCAGGGCGAAGGCGGCATCTATCCGCTGACGCCGGAATTTGTGGCCAAGGCGCGCCAACTGGCCGACCGGCACAACGCCCTGCTGGTGGCCGATGAAATCCAGTGCGGTCTGGGCCGGCCAGGCACATGGTTTGCGTATCAGCGAACCAACCACGTGATTCTGCCGGACGTGATGGTGACGGCCAAGCCGCTGGCCTGCGGGATTCCGCTGGGCGTGATCATGGCCAATGAGAAGGCGGCGGCCACTATCAAACCGGGCATGCACGGCTCGACGTTCGGCGGCGGCCCGCTGGCTTGCCGCGTGGCGCTCGAGTTCTGCGACATACTGGACGAACTGCTGCCGCAGATTCAGCGCGTGGGCGGATATTTCCACGTACAGTTGAATGAGTTGGCGCGCAAGCACGCGTTGGTTAAAGAGGTGCGCGGCTTTGGGCTGATGATCGGCGTGGAGCTGGACAGGCCCGGAAAGCAGATGGTGCTCGATGCCATGGCCGAAGGGCTGTTGATCAACTGCACGCATGAGACGGTGCTGCGCTTCCTGCCGCCATACATTGCGACGGAGAAGGAAGTGGACCAGGCGTTGAAGATTCTGGCGAAGCTGTTCGGCAAGGCGAAGTAAGGCGCCCTTGTTTGCGCGCGTGGCCTGTATGCTTCCCTTCCTGCGCCGGCGCCGCACCCTGCTTCTTGAAGCGGGCGTCTATCCTTTTTTGATTCTGCTGGTCAACCTGCTGATCGTCGGCAGAGAATTCAAGGTGGATTATTCCGCCTATCTGATGTCGAACGAAGGCAGCTTCATTGCCATCGCCAGAAGCGTCGCTTCCCACCCGAGTGACCTGCTGTGGTCGCCTCTGTGGGATCTGGGGCTCCCGTATCAAAACACCTACATCCCAGGTCTGCACATCCTGGTTGGCGCGTTCAGCCGACTGACCGGCCATTCCCCCGCCCTCTCGTTTCATCAGGTTTCCGCGCTATTTTTTGCCCTCGGGCCCGTCGCCGTTTACTTCATGGCCTGGACTATGACGCGCCTGGCGGGAACCAGTTGGTTGGCCGCTCTGGCCTACTCGCTTGTGTCGCCGACGGCTTGGCTGATGCCCGGAATTCGCGGCGATCTGGGCGGCCCCTGGAATATCCGCAGGTTACAAATCCTCGCGTACTACGGCGAGGGTCCTCACACGGCGTGTCTCTTCTTCGTCCCGCTGGCGGTTCTCTTCCTGTACTTGGCACTGACTACGGGCAGGCTCCGGATAAAGATCGCCGCTGGACTCTTTCTTGGACTGGCTGTCTTGATGAATGCCTTCGCCGCCGTGATACTCGGAATCGCCGCACTGGCACTGATCGCGGTAAGTCCGGCCAAGCGGGGGTGGCGGAGCGCGTTTTTGGTACTGGCTATCGCCCTGCTAGCTTATTTGTGGATCTCCCCGCTGCTTCCGCCATCGGTGGCCGCGGACATCCATTTCAACTCATCGCGAGTCTCTGGCGATTTCCCGTTCAACGCCGTTTCCGCGCTGGGATCGGTCGCTCTCGCTCTGGCCTGCATCGTTCTTTGGCTCGTCACTCAGGGGCGGGTGTCCGCGCCATTGCGGATGTTCTTCCTCTTCACGCTGGCTGTAAGCTCGGTGGTCCTGCTCGCCTATTACGCGAATTGCAACATTGTCCCTCAGCCGCTGCGGTATGGGACCACAATGGATATGTCGCTCTGCCTTAGTGCGGTTTTTGGAGGCGCCGCGATTCTTCGCGCGCGTGCGAAGAGTTGGCTGCGGCCGGTGGCGATCGTCCTGGTTCTGGCGGCCATTGTTCAAACCCGCCACGACATGCGTTACGCTCGAAAACTGATCCAGCGAATCGATGTCACATCGACCACTACCTACCACGTGGCGCGGTGGATGAATGACCATATGCAAGGCCAGCGCGTTTTTGTCGGAGGCGCTCACTCGTTCCACTTCAACGCCTTCACGGACACTCCTCAGTTACATGGCGGCCACGATCCTATGCAGCCTTCCATGCTGACGCTGATCGCCGGTTTCGTGATCGCCAGCGGAATGAACACCGGTTCACGCGATATGGAGATTTGCGCTGTCTGGCTGAAGGCACTCGGGGCCCACGCCTTCTCCGTTCCCGGTCCCCTGAGCGATCCCTACTATCGGCCATTCCCCCACCCGGAAAGGTTCGAAGGTCACTTCCCGGTGCTTTGGCGAGAGAGTGACACAACGATATACAACGTCCCCTCGCGCTCAACGTCCTTGGCCCACGTGGTTCCGGCGAATTCGCTGGTGCAACACTTTCCCGTAAATGGACTCGACATTGACGAGATGAAGCAATATGTCGACGCCCTCGAAGATCCGGCCTTGCCCGACGCGCCGTTACAGTGGCTGAACTGGCACACCGCCAGCATCCAGGCGAAATTGGCAGCCGGCCGGGTAGTCTCCATTCAGGTGCGGTACATGCCTGGCTGGACCGCTGTCGTGAACGGCCAACCGCAGACAGTCGAGCGCGATGGTCTCGGTCTTATGGTATTAAAGCCTGCCTGCAGTGACTGCCGGATTACGATCGCTTATGACGGCGGTCTGGAGTGGCGCCTTACCTGTCTCGCCAGCCTTCTGGTTACTTTGCTCAGCGCACTGGCGCTCGTCCGATCGGTCCTGACTAGACGATCGCGATCTCAAGCGCTTCCAACTCCCGAGGTCCAACCCGAACCTTCAGCCGGTTAGCGCCCTTCTTCGTTCCGGGCGGCAACAGGAAACTGAAAACGTAGGTCGAGGTAATTGGGTCGGCACAATCCACCAGGACAGAGTGCGCGCGCCGGCCACCCACGTCAAACCAGACGTCTTCCACGCGCTCCACATCCTCGATGGTCACCTTGATCCCATCGTTCTCGATCCGGTTGCGCGCCAGGAGATTGATTCGGTCCGTGACCAGCGCGATCTTCGGATTGCGAGGAGGGCCGGGAAGCACCTCTATTTCGCAAGCATCGCTAATCGGAGTGCCGCGATAAGAGAGTCGTACCGGCACTGTCCCGGGCTGCACGTCATTCGGGAGTCTCGCATTGAGCTGACAGCCGCCGCTTTCCGACACTGGCGAGACAAAACAGCCGGTCTGTAGTCTGTCGCCAAAAAGCACCGGGAATTCCGCCAGATCGCCGTCGTCCGGGAAATCGTCGATCCATAGACTCACCGCCGCCTCACGCCCGCGCGCGGGAATGCGCCGCTCCCCATTCGTGGTGTCAGTCACGCCTTTCAGGACGATGCGTTCCGGCCGCGTTTGCGCCCGGTCCCCCAATCTTTTCCGGAACACCGTCATGGTGTACTGAGTGTCGATTCCCGAAATGGCTACCAGGGGAAAACTCTGAGCTGAGGCGAAGGTGACGATTTCTTCGGCGCTGAACCAACAGCCCGTCCACGTTTCAGCTCCCGGCTTTAACTCAGTGGCCCCGGGAATCACGCCTCGAAGCTGGCACGCCAATATACCCCCCGGCTTCAGGACGCGCTGCGCTTCTCGAATATAGTTGAGTACGACGTCCTTATCGGGGATGTGTTGGAACACGACAAACGAGTAGACAAAATCAAAGTAGCAATCGTCGAACATGCTTAGGTCGGCGCCCGAGTTAATGTGCACGTGAGCATGGACAATCCGGGCGAGCTTCTGCCTTGCCAACGCCGCCATTTCATCGGAAATGTCGACCCCATGGATCTCGCCGAAATGCTTGCTCATCGGGATCATCAGGCGTCCCGGCCCACAACCGATCTCGAGCGCCCGGCGGCCTTCTTTGGGCGTGGAAGGAAGACGAAAGAATTCCGATTCGAACCCCGCCACAATTTCATTGGCAGTGGCCAGAAACTCCTCGTCGCTTTGCTTCTCCCGGCCAAAGGCGACATAGTAATTAGCGTCCTCCCTGGCCCGGCGGTTCCAGTCCTCACGCATTTGCTCCAGGAGTTCCAAGGTTTCATTATACTGGCTCACTGGGAGCGAGACGGGCATGACGAAGAGAATCGCGATTGCGATTTGGTTGACACTGGGGGCCGTCGCGAATGCGCAGAATCCGGCGGCTGCCGCGGCGCGGGCATGGCGCACCGCGCACGAACGCGCGATCTTGTCTGAGTTCATGGACCTGCTGGCTCTGCCGAACCTGGCGCGCGAGGACGTCAACATTCGCAAGAATGCGGCCGCGGTTTCGGCGCTGCTCGAAAAGCGCGGCGTGAAGACGCGGCTGCTGGAAGTGCCGGGCGCGCCGCCGGTGGTGTTTGGCGAGATCGACACGCCCGGCGCAACCCGCACGCTGGTCTTCTACGCCCACTATGATGGACAACCGCTCGACCCGAAGGAGTGGGCCTCGCCACCGTGGCAGCCGGTAATCCGTCCGCTGCCGGCCAGCGAGAAGATTGATCCGCCGATCGATCCAGAGGCTCGGATCTACGCGCGCTCGGCGTCGGACGACAAGGCGCCGCTGATCGCCATCGCAACAGCGCTCGATGCCATCCAGGCCGCGCGAATCCCCATGCGATCCAACATCAAGTTCGTTTTCGAAGGCGAAGAAGAGGCCGGCTCGCCGCACCTGGCCGCCATCATCCGCAAGTACAAAGACCTGCTGGCCAGCGATGTCTGGCTGATCTGCGACGGGCCGGTGCACCAGAGCCGCCGGCAGCAGATTGTTTTCGGCGCGCGCGGTGTGACCGAACTCGACCTCACTTTGTACGGCCCCATCCATGAGCTGCACAGCGGCCATTATGGCAACTGGGCGCCCAACCCGGCGATGATGCTGGCGCGGCTGCTGGCTTCCATGAAGGACGACGAGGGGCGCGTGCTGATCGACCATTTCTACGATGGCATCGAGCCGTTGACTGAAACCGAAAAGCGGGCCATCGCCGAGGCGCCGGACGTGGACCGCGACCTGATGCGCGAACTGGCATTGGGGCGCACCGAGGGCGGCAGCAAGAAGCTGGTGGAGTTGATCAACCTGCCTTCGCTCAACGTGCGCGGAATGAGCAGCGCGCGCACCGGTGACAAGGCCAGCAACGTGATTCCAGCAACAGCCACCGCCACCATCGATATCCGCCTGGTGAAGGGCATCGACGCAGACACGGCGGCGAAGCGCGTGCTGGAGCACATTCGCCGGCAGGGCTATTACATTGTGGAGACCGAACCCGACGCGCAAACACGCATGGCGCACCCCAGGCTGGCGCGCGTGGTGGTGGACCCGGGCGGCTACAATGCGTCGCGGACTTCGATGGATCTGCCGATTTCGCAACTGGTGCTGCGCACGGCGGATTCGGTGGGCGGGCCAGTAGTGAAGCTGCCGACGATGGGCGGGAGC
>Ga0209847_1000757_pt1 | contig 12503 bp, 12 predicted proteins | sample OrgsoiDNA_201060_FD_185808 | JGI IMG/M metagenome (GOLD analysis project Ga0209847, IMG submission 185808) | Permafrost soil microbial communities from the Arctic, to analyse light accelerated degradation of dissolved organic matter (DOM) -... | ecosystem: Environmental > Terrestrial > Soil >... | reverse complement strand
TGAAGGCACGGGCATCGGTTTGGCGATCGTTCGGCGCATCATTGCCCGGCACGGCGGGCGCACCTGGGCCGAGAGCGTGTTGGGCCAGGGCGCAACCTTTTATTTCTCGCTGCCGCGCGCGGCCGCTGCGGAGAAAAGCGACACGGGCGCCGGCATGCTTAATCAATCGGAGATCGAGAGGAGCAGTCATCATGGCGTCGCCTGACCTGAAAGACATCCTGCTGGCGGAAGACAACGCCAACGACGTGGAGCTGACCCTCACCGCGCTCCAGAAACACAATATTGCGAATCAAGTGATCGTGGTTCGGGACGGCGCCCAGGCGTTGGACTACCTGTTTCGGCGGGAGGAGTTCGCCAACCGGCGCGGAGGCAATCCCGCCGTCATCCTGCTCGATCTCAAGATGCCCAAAGTCGATGGACTGGAGGTGCTGCGCCGCGTTAAATCCGACGACAAACTCAGGACCATTCCCGTCGTCATCCTGACCTCCTCGCGCGAAGAACGCGATCTGGTGGAGGGCTACCGGTTGGGCGTGAACGCCTATGTGGTCAAGCCAATCCATTTCGATGAGTTCGTGGAAGCCGTAATCCACCTGGGGGTATTCTGGGCGCTGATCAACGAACCGCCGCCTCAGTCCGGCGGCGTGGGGCAGGGATAGAAACGATATGAACGCCAAAGTGCGAATCCTGAACCTGGAGGACAACGCCAGGGATTCCGAACTCATCCGGCTCCGGCTGGAGGCGAAGGGCGTCGAGTGCGATCTCATGCGCGTGGAGACGGAGGCGGACTACCTGCGAGCCTTGCAGCAGGACGGGATCGATCTAATCGTTGCCGATCTTGCCCTTCCGACTTTCGATGGCGCGAGTGCGTTGGAACTGGCGCGGCAGTACCGGCCGGAAATTCCTTTCATCTTCTTCTCCGGCACGCTAGGCGAAGAGGCGGCCATCGAATGCATCCGGAAGGGCGCCACCGACTATGTGCTGAAACAACGCCCGTCGCGGTTGGTCCCCGCTGTCCAGCGCGCACTCCATGAAGCCAATTCGGAACGGCAGCGGCTGCGCGCGGAAGCGGCGTTGCGCGACGTAGAAGAACGTCTGCGGCAAGCGCACAAATGGGAGAGCATCGGTATTCTGGCCGGCGGCGTCGCGCACGATTTCAATAATCTGCTGACGGTGATCATGGGAAGCGCCTGCCTCGCCCGCGCCGAGTGCCCATCCTGCGAACACTATCAGGTAATCCTCTCTGCGTCGGAGCGGGCCGCCAACCTGACCAAGCAGTTGCTGCAATATGCCGGTACGGGCTACGCTGTCGTCAAGATCGTGGATCTCACGGAACTGGTGTCGCAATCCACGGAGCTTTTCTCAGCTTTCGTTCCCAAGAGGGTAAGCCTTAGCTTCAACCTCCCGAAGAACCTGCCCTGTGTCGAAGCCGACCCCAGCCGGATCGAGCAGATCCTGATGAATCTGGTCATCAACGCCGGGGAATCCATACCACACGACCGCGATGGGCTGATAGAAGTAACCACCGGTAGCTGCCAGGTCACGCCGGAGATGGCCCGCCGGCACTCCAAGGATTACGATGTCGCCGCCGGGATCTTTGTTTGCCTTGAAGTGCGGGACAACGGCGCCGGCATGGACGCAGCCACCATCGCGCGCATTTTCGATCCGTTCTTCTCAACCAAGTTCACCGGCCGCGGCCTGGGCCTGGCCGCCGTCTACGGAATCGTACGCACCAGCAGAGGCTTCATCGAAGTCCACAGTTCGCCCGGCCTTGGCACCACCTCTCGGGTGTTCCTGCCTGCCTCCGAAAGGACGCTTTCGACGGAGCCCGCGGCAAACGCCCCACTCGAACAGCCTCTCGGGTACTCAAGCATTCTCGTGGTCGACTGAGCCGCGGACAAGTTGCCCGGCCCCTACAAAATCAGTTCCGCGGGGGCCCCGGTCTCGCAGCCGATCAGCTTCGCGGCCGAGCCCTGGCTCACCGACACCTCCAGGTATCCCGTGCTGCCTTGAATCAGAAACAACTCGCCGGGGCCGCACTCCGCGTAGTTGTGCGCCATGACCGCGATCTGCCGCGGGCCGATCGCAAGCGAGAACTCCTTGCGGTCCAGGTCCGGGAATTCGTTCACGTGAAAACTGGTGACGATGTTGCCAAAGCGGTCGATCTTCAGAATCCGTCCGATCCAGGTCCGTTTCCCCGCCCGCTGCGGTTTCTCGAATTGCGGCCGCAGGTAATCTTCGACCAGCTTGCCCATGCGCGCCGGCGGCACGCCGCGGGCCAGGTGCGCGGCCACGGGAGAGAAGATGTCGCGGCCGTGAAACGTGCGGCTCACCGGCTTCAGGAAATACTTCTGGTTCGAGATCAGCCGAACCTTGGCCTTCTGCTGCGAATAGACCATGGAAAGCACGCCGTTGTCCGGCGCCACGAAAAACTGGCCGGCGGCCTCCACCAGGATGGGGCGGCGCGAAGTGCCCACTCCCGGATCCACCACCACTACGTGCACCGTCTTCTTCGGAAAATACCGGTATGCCTGGGCGATCAGGTAGGCGCCTTCGGCAGTCTCGAACGGCGTCACGCCGTGGCTGATGTCCACCAGTTGCGCCCGCGGGCAAATGCTCAGGATCACGCCTTTCATGGCGCCCACGAAGTGGTCGGAGAGGCCGAAATCGGTAGTCAGGGTCAGGATCGGTGCCGTCATTGCTAAACTGAAATCACGTGCAGCGCTTTTATTTCGACCACAACGCCACAACCCCCGTCGCTCCCGAAGTTCAGGAGACGCTCGTGCTGTGTCTCGGTCAAGTGTATGGTAACGCTTCCAGCATCCACTATTTCGGCCAGGGCGCCAAGCGGCAACTGGAAGCCGCGCGGCGGCAGATCGCGAGCTTAATTCATGCCAGCCCCGGCGAAGTGATCTTCACCTCCGGCGGCACGGAATCGGACAACATGGCGGTGCTGGGCGTGGCGCGCGCATCGGCCAACGCATCGGCGTCAAGGCATGTGATCTCGAGCTCGATCGAGCACCCCGCGGTGCTGGGGCCGTGCATGCAGCTTCAGCGCGAAGGAGCCGACATCACGCTGCTGCGCTGTGGCGCAAGCGGCATAGTCGATCCGGACGACGTGCGAAAGGCGCTGCGGCCCGATACCGTGCTGGTCTCCGTGATGCACGCCAACAACGAGCTGGGGACGATTCAGCCCATCGCCGAGATTTCGCGCATCACGCGGGAGGCTGGTGTGCCGCTGCACGTGGACGGCGTTCAGGCCTTGGGCAAGATCGCGGTGGATGTGGATGCACTGGGCGTGGACCTGTACAGCATGAGCGGCCACAAGCTCTACGCGCCCAAGGGGGTGGGCGCGCTTTACATACGCAAGGGAACCAGGATGGCGCCGATTGCATTCGGCGGCCATCACGAGCGCGACCGGCGCGCCGGCACGGAGAACGTGCCGTCGGCGGCGGCATTCGGCGCGGCGGCCGAGCTTGCCGCCGGGCGTCTGGCGGAAGAATCCGAGCGGTTGAGGGCGTTGCGCGACCGCCTGGAGAACCAGGTACTCGAGAGCATTCCGGATACCGGCATCAATCCGCCCGGGGGCGACCGCCGGAATCGAGTGCCCAATACCAGCAATATCTACTTCGACGGAATCGACGGGGAGGCACTGGTGATTGCGCTCGACCTGCGGGGCTTCGCCGTTTCCACCGGGGCCGCCTGTTCTTCGGGCGCGCTTACGCCATCGCACGTGCTCACGGCCATTGGGCTTTCCGCCGACCGCGCCCGGGCCAGCATGCGGTTCTCGCTGGGCCATGGGAATACCGCGGAGCAAGTGGATGCGCTGGTGGATGCGCTGGGGGCTTCGATGATGCACCTGCGCAGGATCTCCGTGCATGCCTGATTTGCCGATTGCCGTTGCCATGTCGGGCGGTGTGGACAGCTCCACCGTGGCCGCGCTGCTGGTGCGCCAGGGCCGTGCGGTGGTGGGGATGACCATGCAGCTCTGGAACCAGCGGCGTCTTCCGGAGCTTTCATCCGATAAATCGACAGGGCGATGCTGCTCGCTGGACGATGTTTACGACGCGCGTCATGTGGCCGAGCAGATCGGCATTCCTTACTACGTGGTGAACTTCGAGCGGCAGTTCGAAGAGCAGGTGGTGAAGCCGTTCGTGGAAGAGTACCTGGCCGGCCGCACGCCCATTCCGTGCACGCTCTGCAACAACTACATCAAGTTCGACCGGTTCCTGGAGATGGCGGATTCCGTGGGCGCCGGGCACATGGCTACCGGGCACTACGCCCGCATCCGGTACCATGAGGCCGCGGGCCGTTATCGACTGCTGCGCGCGGTGGACGCCGCCAAGGACCAGACCTATTTCCTCTTCGGGCTGACGCAGGGGCAACTGGCCCGGACCCTGTTCCCGCTAGGAGACTTGAACAAGACCGAGGTGCGCGAACTGGCGCGCGGAATGGACCTGGCCGTGGCTTCCAAAGGCGACAGCCAGGAAATCTGTTTCGTGCCGAACGGGGACTATGCCGCATTCATGAGCGCTTATCTGCGGGAGACGGGCGTCACCGCGCGGCAAACGAGCGGCGAAATCGTGACCACCGATGGCCGGACGTTGGGCCGTCACCAGGGCGTGCACCACTTCACGGTCGGGCAGCGCAAGGGATTGGGCATCGCCACGGGCGAGCCGCTGTACGTGATCGCGACCGACGCCGAACGGCAGCGCGTGGTGGTGGGCGGCAATGACGACCTGTTGCGCAGCCGTTTCTTCGCGGGCAGCGTCAACTGGATTTCGATAGCGGGCGTGAGCCATCCGGTGCGCGCGCAGGTGAAGATCCGCAACAAGCACCGGGCGGCGGGCGCCACACTACACGCCACCGGCGACGCCGCCCGCGTGGAAGTGGTGTTCGACGAAGCGCAACGCGCGGTCACGCCAGGCCAGGGCGCCGTGTTTTACGATGGCGACCTGGTGCTGGGCGGCGGCTGGATCGAATAATAGAGTACTCTCTGGGATAGATTGTTAATCTCGGCCGATTGACAACCGGCCGCCGGTTGCCAACGGGTAAAGCGCTACACGTCACGACTGCGATGGAAACGGGAATCACGGAGCGAATACGGACCATCGCCCGAACTCGTTACGCACTCCTAAAATTCGTCCTTGGCGAATCAAGGACAGCCAGCATGAATTTTTCACCCGCCGGGGAACGGCGGCCCCTGAACGTGCAGTTAACGAAGTAGACATTCTCCAGGCGGACCGGTCCTCCGCTGTACTCGATAGTGACGCCCATAAACACTGTGTTCTTTGCGTCCTTACCATCCAGTACAATATTGTGCTCGTGTGGGTACACAAAGGCCCACTCCGGGCCGAACTCTGGGGGATTAGTTTTCTGTGGACGGTCGATGTTACCAAGTCTTGCGGACTCGGCATATGGTACCTTGCCGAGCAACCGGACGAAACCATTCCAATGGCCATCTTCAATTCCCCAAGCCGGGAATTCAGTGCTCTTCACGGCGACCGCAAAAGCGATGCTTGGCGCGTAGCGCTCGTTAAGGGCAGAGCGGTACCGGGCAAGTTTCAGGACCGCATCCCAGGCATCGTTCCCTCCAGATGGTTCGGCTGCGCCAATCAGGTTGTTCGCAGCGGTCTTAATGACATCGGGAGGCACCTCAAGTTTTCTGTTCGCTGCCTCATCAATGATGGCAGCAATCCCAATTATGTCAGACCTGGTCTTTACGGGAGAGGCTATGGTATTCCGTACGGCTGTTACCGCATCGGGGCTTGATACGATGACCTTAGCCGATAGTTCCGCTGCCTTCCTTTGAATAGCTCCGATTGTGGAGGAGTCGCCGTCGAGGCGCTGTTCCAGCCTTCCGAGCTTGTAAAAAATACCTCCGCCCGATGCCACGATCATTACAAGCAGGCCAAGGATAGTTGGTACGAACCATTTAGCTATGCCGTGGATCTGATTGACTTTGGCTTCCGTGGGCACCACTCGCTCAGCGATGAGGGCGTTCAATTTTTCGCCCATCTTCTCGCGTTTATCGTCTGCCTTGTCGAGCTGTTTTTCGAGAGTAGCGAGCCTTTGCGATAGGTCTGGCGGGTTAGCCATCTGGAGTGAGTATACTTCCTCGCACTCTCCAGGTAAAGCGGGGGACATGCAGCACGACTGTTCAATATCGGCAGGCATCGGCCATAATCCTTTTCACTAGCAGACCCCGAAACGAGTGGGCTGGGATTTCGAGGTTAGTGCGACAACCTCTACCCGATTCCAGGATACATGTCTGTATTCCTAGCGCCACTCAGCGCGGCAACGAGTCTACCCTAAACAACTACATTACAGACATTTACACAGTTCGAAAATTTTGGAATAGTCTGTGAATTGCAAATTGCAATACACGCAACATAGGCAACATAGGCAACATCGCCAACTGGCCACACATCGGCCGCAGGGTTACAATGCGGATGCATGCGCCAGCGCTCCGCCCTACGGAATGGCATTGAATACTGCCTTGCGCTGGGCGTGGTGAAGTCGCTCGAATGGGCGCCGCTTGGGTTGGCCCACTGGTTGGCGCGCCGTTATGCCGGCCTGCTGGACCTGGCGATTCCGAGATTGCGGCGGGTGGCGTACCGCAATCTGGCGATGGCGTTGCCTGAGGCCGACCACCGCCGGATCGTGGATGGCGTTTTCCGCTCGATCGCGCGGATCCTGGTAACGTTCGCCCGGTTCCCTTCCATTCGCAAGCAGAATCTCTCGCAGTGGATTCACTGCGAAGGCGGCGAGCATTTCGAGAGTGCCCTGCGGGAGGGCCGCGGCGTGCTCTTCGCCACCGCGCACCTGGGCAACTGGGAGCTCAGCGCCTTCGCCCACGCGCTGTTGGCCGCGCCCATGAACGTGATCGCCCGGCCGCTGGATAATCCGCGGATCGACGCGCTGGTGGAACGGCGGCGCGCCCTGACGGGCAACCGGCTGATCTTCAAGAAGGACTCCGCGCGCGGCATTCTGAAAGCCCTGGCGGCCAATCAGGCTGTCGGCATCCTGATCGACCAGAACTCCTCGCTCGACGAGGGCGTCTTCGTGAACTTTTTCGGTGTTCCCGCTTGTGCCGGAGCGGGTTTCGCCAAAATTGCGGCGCACAGCGGCGCGTCCGTCATTCCCGGCTTCGCGCTGTGGTCGGAAGAGGAACGCCGCTACGTACTGCGCTTCTATCCGCCGGTCCCCGTTACCGGCGATGTGGAGCGCGACACCCAGGCGCTGCAGAGCCAACTGGAGGAAGTGATCCGCGCCTACCCCGACCAATGGCTGTGGATTCACGGAAGGTGGAAGACCCGGCCGCCTGGAGGGCGGGACAGGCCGCCCGGCCTGTCTTCTTCGACTAGCCGCTAGACAAGGTGAGGGAGCTGCTGCACACAACTGGCGGTCAGGTGGGGGGCAACGGCCGCGAGGGCCATCCGATGTTCGGCGGACATGCCGGCTGTGCGAAACTCGTGCTGAACCATCTCGATGGCGACGATGCGGCCTTCACAGCGGACGATTCGACCGGCGACCGTCAACTGCAAAGGCGCCACGTCGTGCAGCAGCACCGGCCAGGCGATCGAGAGTTCCACGTTCAGCCCTTCCGGCAGGACGCGGCCGGCATCGAAGAGAATGCCCTTTCTGGACAGATCGACCGTGCGGCCCGCGCCGGTATCGAGGAGGCGGCAGCGGCGCACCAGTTTCCACGTCAAATCCAATTGAATGCCGTAACGCCTGCCGCCGCGGCGTTCGCCCGCAATTCCCGGGGGCGCGAACGGCTGTTTTTCCCATGCCATGGTTAGGTTCATAAGCTTCTCGGGTTGGTCATCGAATAAGACCATTATGCCGGGACATCCAATAGAACGACAGTCATATGGGTACTTGCACGGTACTCGCGGTTCTACGGGGTTGCTAACTAAAGTCTATGCGTCACTGCGGCGGTGACGATGACATGTTGGAGTGGACGGTTCAGAGAAAGAACAGTCCGGTGGCGAATAGGGTCAGGCATGTCGCCAGGAAGAGTGTCGCTGCTATACCGGCGCCGACCGAGGCGCCGCCGGTAGAACAGACGACTAACGCGAAGGCAGGTAAGCGCTTCACCGACTGAAGACGGCGGCGAGCTCCTGCCGTTAACCCATCGGCGGCTTCGGCGAGCATAAGCTGAACTGCCGCCAGATTCCGGATTGCCCGAGCATGCAAGGCCCAAGCGCCGCTACGCTCAACGCGGGGTTGTCGGCGCCGTTTGTCCGACCCTGTCGGCTCGAAACCCTCGTGACTTGCCATGTAGGCGCCTCCGCCGGCGTTGGATGCCGTCCAGTTCGACTGTGCGACTCCAAGGGAGACCGGCGCTAACCTCGATTAGGTCCGTTCCCCCTTGAATTATGGTACGCCGGGCACGGAGCGAAAGTCGCGAGGCTTCTGTGAAGATTCTGTTATCAGCCGTCAGTTGGGGCGCCCGGTTACACGTGGGCGGCGGCTGCCATCCGCATTTCGGCTCGCGGGAGGTAGGTCGTAACGGTGGTGCCCATCCCCGGGCTGCTCTCCAGGGAAATCGAGCCTCCAAACTGTTTCTGAACGATTCCGTAGACCATCGAAAGCCCGAGACCGGTGCCTTCGCCGGGGCTCTTCGTCGTGAAGAAGGGGTCGAAGACGCGCTTTTGGGTGTTGGCGTCCATTCCATGCCCTGTGTCGGTTACCGAGAGCGTCACCACCGGCTCGGCGCCCGAACCCGGCTGCCGCTTGCCATGCAGGTCTTTGAACGTAAGCGCGGTCCGGATAGTGATGGCGCCCCCCTGGGGCATGGCGTCGCGGGCGTTCAGGACCAGGTTGAGGAGCACCTGCTCCAGTTGCCCAGGGTCGACGTTGACCGGGCAGGCGCAGGGGGCCGGCACAAAGCGCAGTTCGGTCTGCTCCGTGAGCGAGCAGCGAAGCACCCCTTCCAGTTCGGCCACCGCGGAGTTCAGGTCGAGCAACTCCGGGCGATTCCTCGCCGGACGGCCGAATGCCTGCAATTGGTTCGCAAGCGTGGTGGCGTTCCGGGCAGCGGCGAAGATCCGCTTAGCCAGATTCACGCGGCCGTCATCGGGCTCCAGGCGGTTGATCAACAGGTCGGTACACATCAGAATCGTGGCGAGCCTGTTCTCGAATTCGTGCACCAGGCCGGCCGCCATTCGCCCTAGCGCCTCCATCTTCTCCGAATGCAGGACCTGGTCCTGCAAGGCGGAGATCTGCGAGAGGCATGTGCCGCAGCCGGTCTTCGAAGAATTCGCAGGGGCCCCGGAAAGAAGCGATTCCACCGGCAGGAACGCAACATTCCCACATTGCTCCCTCAGCCCGTCTTCGATTCGCTGGCGGTCGCGCAGGTTGGCAAGCACCCGCTCCACTTCGTGCGTGGTCGGGTCCGGCGCCAGGCGGTCTTCCGGCACGGCGGCGTGCAGGTTGTCGCAAACCGTGCCGTCCCAGATCACCACCGGGTGGGAACGGATCACATTCAGAAGCACCTGCGGCGGCACGCGTTGCCGGTCATACAGGGCCAGGTCTATATAGTTCTTCCCCATGAAGCACGACGCCACCCGGCGGTCATATTCTTCGATCTGTTTCAGGTCGATGACCTCGCCCGGCGCACAAGTAATTTCGCGCACCAGACTCACGGCGGCTCCGTTGGCGGCGCGTCCAACCGCGGCCAGGAGGTCGAAGGCCCGGGCGTTCCCGGCGCTTTCCGGAGCGGTCCGCGTCGAGATGACGGTCAGAGCCCCGGATTGGATGGCCGCATCGGTGTCGATGCCGCCGTTCCGCATGGCTTGGAGAGCCTCCCCAGTGCTGGCCTCATCGCTCATATAGATGCACTTCTCCATCCGCTTGAGGCCCAGTTCCATGAGGGGAACGGCGGCGGCGAACTGGTCCCTTGGAGTCTCGTATATCAGACAGGAATGGACATCCGGCCGCAGCCGTTCGAGCGACTCCCGGATTGAATTGGTTTGCGTGTAGGTACTCACAATGCAGTCTCCCCCGTAAGATTTGAGCGGCAAGCGCGAGCCGCGCCGGTTCGGCCCGGCATATTAAAAGGTAACAGAAGCTTCTTGTCTTAAACAGTAGGTCTTTTACTGAGATGGTACTGGAACAGTACCAAAGGGCCATTGCGGCGGCCAACGGTGTATCATTTACAATTCGATCCGTCAATTCGATCTGACCATTCGATCTAGCGCATGAAGCTGCCCAGGGTCTATCCGATTCTCGATACGGAATCGCTCGAACGGCGAGGTGTGGCGCTGGAAACGGCGGCGGCGGCGTTTATAGAAGGCGGCGCGGGGATCCTGCAGATCCGGCATAAGGGGCACTGGGGGCGGGAGTTTTTCGAGGCGGCCCGGCAGGTGGCGCGGTTGTGCCGGGAAGCGGGCGCGGAACTCATCGTCAACGACCGCGCCGATTTCGCCCTGCTGCTGGGCGCGGGGCTGCACCTGGGGCAGAGCGATCTGGCGCCGCGCGATGCCCGCCGGTTGATGGGCTCGGGCGCCGCCATCGGGTTCTCCAGCCACAACCGCACGCAGCTTTCAGCCGCGGGGGGCGAACCGGTGGATTACGTCGCCCTGGGCCCGGTGTTTGGGACAGCTTCGAAACGCAACCCGGACCCGGTGGTGGGCGTCGAGGAAATACGGCGTTGCCGCGGCCTCGTGGAAAAGCCGCTGGTGGCGATTGGCGGCATCACTTTGGAGAATGCCGGCGAAGTCTGGAAGGCCGGGGCGGACTCGGTGGCCGTGATCGGCGGACTGTTGCCGGAGCGGGCCACGGCCCAATCCCTGCGGGAACGGATGGAAGAATGGCGACGTCTGCATTAGGCGTGCGTTACAATGACCAACCATATGAGCCTTTTTGCGACGAAGTCGTTGGACCGGCTGGTGAAAGAAGCAGGTGAGACGGGCGAGCACAGCCTCAAGCGAACTCTTGGGCCGTTTCAACTGACGGCGCTGGGCGTGGGCGCCATCATCGGCGCGGGCATTTTCGTGCTGTCGGGACTGGGCGCGCAATATGCCGGACCGGGCTTGATGCTGTCATTTGTGCTGTCCGGTTTGGGCTGCGCTTTCGCCGGTCTCTGTTATGCCGAATTCGCCGCCATGATCCCGCTGGCGGGAAGCGCGTACACCTATGCGTACGCCACGCTGGGCGAACTCCTGGCCTGGATCATCGGGTGGGACCTGACGCTCGAGTACGCCATGGGCGCCAGCACCGTGTCGTCCGGCTGGTCCAACCACTTTATCGAGCTGCTGAACATATTCAACATCAAAATGCCGCTGTGGCTGGCGTACGACCACTGGACGGCGCTGAAGACCGCGGAGAATATCGTGGCCCGGCAAATGGCGCAGGCAGCGGACCCGAGCCTTGTGCCCGGCACGCAGGCCTTTCTTCAAAAGGTGACCGACATCATGGCGGCGCAGTCGGAGGCGCTGGTGCAGCGGGGGCGGGAGTTACTGAACGCGCCCAGCATTTTTGGAGTTGAATTCGGATTTAATCTGCCGGCATTTATCATCGCCCTGCTCATCACCGCGATTCTGGTGAGGGGAATCAAGGAGAGCGCTCGTTTTAACACCACCATTGTTGTGATCAAGGTGGCGGTGGTGTTGTTCGTAATTGGAGTCGGAATCAAATATGTCAACACGGCGAATTGGGGACACGACTGGAGTTCGTTCGCGCCCCACGGGTTTTCCGGCATAGGCGCGGGGGCGGCCTACATCTTCTTCGCGTATATCGGATTCGACGCCGTGTCCACCACCGCGCAGGAGGCCAAGAACCCGCAAAGGGATTTGCCGATCGGCATCATTACATCGCTGGTAGTGTGTACCGTGCTTTATATTCTGGTGGCGTCGGTGCTCACCGGAATGGTGCCCTGGCGCGATATCAACATCGAAGCGCCGATCGCGCGGGCGTTTATGGACCGCGGGCTGTCTACGGCATCGCACATAATTACGGTCGGCGCACTGGCCGGTCTGACCAGCGTCATGCTGGTCATGATGCTGGGCCAGACGCGCGTGCTGTATGCGATGGCCAATGACGGTCTGCTGCCCAAGAAATTCTTCGCAGCCGTTCACCCCAAGTACCGGACGCCCTGGAAGAATACCATCCTGGTGGGGGTTGTGGCTGCCATCGTGGGCAGCGTAACGCCGATCGACGATATCGGAAAAATGGTGAATATCGGGACTCTGCTGGCCTTCGTCATCGTATGCGCGGCCATCATGGTGCTGCGGAGGACCAATCCATCGCAGCCGAGGCCGTTCCGGACGCCATGGGTGCCGCTGGTGCCCATTCTGGGTATCGTCTTCAATGGATACATGATGTATAAGTTAGGGTGGATCAACTGGGCGCGGCTGATTGTCTGGCTGATCATTGGCCTGGTGGTGTACTTCGGTTACGGCAGGCATCACAGCCGTCTGGGGCTGGACAACGCGGCCGCCCGCGACCGCTAATTGTAGGGGCGAGGCATGCCTCGCCCGAGTGCGACGACATGAGCC
>Ga0209847_1000754_pt1 | contig 12509 bp, 13 predicted proteins | sample OrgsoiDNA_201060_FD_185808 | JGI IMG/M metagenome (GOLD analysis project Ga0209847, IMG submission 185808) | Permafrost soil microbial communities from the Arctic, to analyse light accelerated degradation of dissolved organic matter (DOM) -... | ecosystem: Environmental > Terrestrial > Soil >... | reverse complement strand
GGACATGGAACGAATGCTTGCCGAGGTCAATACCGATGAGCGTAACGTTTTGCATGATGATCCCCTTCAGAAAGAAAAACACCCTGTCAGCGTACCGCTCACAGGGTGGGGGTGACCATCTTATTAAGCCAGAGTGCCGTTAACGCACCCTGGCTTTTTTTGGGTTTTAAACCCGTGAATCCGCTGCGCCTGGCCACATCCCTTCACAGAGAATCTTCGCGCAGGCGATGCTTTGCTGATGGCGCAGGGCCGCGTCGGCCGGCTCCTCCCGCATCTGGTCCAGCATGCCGACAAAACTGCGGGCCAGCCATCGGGCTGAAATGTCTTTTCTGAACAATCCACCTTCCTGACATTGAGCAAAATTATCGCCGATGGCACTGACCAGTGCGTTTTTCGCCTGCGCGTCAAACGCCAGCTGGCTCCGTTCACTGTCCTCGGACAGAAAATTGAGCAGTTTGCGAAAGCTGAGTGCCACGCGGTCCAGCACCTGATTGTCCGCCACGTGCGGATCAATATTCAGCGTCAGCGTGAGCGCCACCAGTTTTTGGCGGAAAAGTTCGTCGGGATTATCCGTTGTCATATTGGGCCTGAAAGTGGACGTCATCGTTATGGGGCAAACCTTACCTTAAATCCGTTCCGGCAGAAACCGTCGCCACACCCCGCCCGCTTTCCCTATCTCATTTCGCGCAACTGAATAGCAACTATTGTTGTTTTACAACTTTGTAACCTGCCTTTAATAATCGAACCCATAACGTACCGCCGGGAACAAAAGGACAGGAATACTATGAGTTACCGATTAAGTCTGCTGGAAAAAAGCCCCATCGACGAGGGTGAAACCGCCAGCGGTGCGCTTAAACGCACGCTGGAACTGGCACAGAAGGCTGAACGTTGGGGTTATCACCGCTTCTGGCTGGCCGAACACCACAACACTGATAAGCTGGCGATCTCTTCACCCGAAGTGGTGATCGCCTGGATCCTCGCGCATACCAAACGCATCCGCGTCGGCTCCGGCGGTGTGATGCTGCAACATTACAGTCCGTACAAAGTGGCCGAAAACTTCAACCTGCTGGCATCGCTGGCGCCGGGACGGGTGGATTTAGGCGTCGGCAAAGCGCCTGGCGGCCTGCCGCTCTCCACGCGCGCGCTGCAATATGCAGTCGACCCCACGCTGAAAGGCGATTTTGCGGCGCAGCTGCAACAACTCGATGGCTGGCTGTCGGCGCAACCCTCTGACATTCAGGGCGATACGCTGTTCGCTACGCCGCTGCCGGAACAACCAGCAAGCCGTTTTCTGCTCGGTGCCAGCGAACAGAGCGCACGCCTGGCCGCCAGCCTGAACTGGAACTTTGTGTTTGCCGCGCACCTCAACGGTGATCCGGCGGAAATTGGCCGCGCGCTGTCAGCCTATACCCACGACAGCCTCGGCCGTCGCGGGCTGCTGGCCGTCTCAGTGATTGTGGCTGAAACCGCCGCGCAGGCTGAGAAACTGGCCGCCGACCGCCAGCAGTTTCGCGTCACCGGCAGCGACGGTCAGAGCGTCACCGTCGGCAGCCATGCGCAGGCTGAAGCCTATATCCGCCAGTCCACCGCCACGTCCCATCAGATTGAAGAGCGCCCCTCGTCAGTGCTGACCGGCACCGCAGAGCAGGTTCACCACAAGCTTGAGGAATTACAGGCGCGCTACGGCGTGGAAGAGTTTGTGATCGATACCCCGCTGGCCGAGGCCCAGGCGCGGCTGAAATCGCTCGAACTGCTGGCGGCCGAAAGCCGCGTGCTGGCCTGAGGAGAACCCCATGAGCCAACAAATCCGGCTGGCACGCGAAGATGAAGCGGCTGAACTGCACGCGTTGTTGCAACAGGCCTACGCCCCGCTACTCAAGCTGAATATTCATTTCACCATCACCCGCGCCTCGGTTGACGAGGTACGCGAGGTGATCCGTCGTGAGACCACCTATGTGCTGGAAACCGAACAGGGGCTGACCGCCACGTTGACCACGCGCTTTCCGTGGACGCCCTCCAATAAAGAGTTCGCGCCCTGGCCGTTTGTTCACTGGTTTGCCGTCAGCGAAAGCGCCAAAGGACAGGGATTTGGCGCGCAGATCATGAGTTATGTCGAAGATAACTTTCTGCGCGACACCCTGAAAGTTCCGGCGGTTTATCTGGCGACCGCCATCCGGCATCCGTGGCTGACGGCGCTCTATCAGCGCCGCGGCTACGAACCTTTCCACACGGCGGTCAATCCGCTCGGTGTGGAACTGGTCTATTTACGCAAAATTCTTAACCAACCGCTGTATGAAGCACAGGCGCAAAAAGAGTTCGTGCGCACCGTGCCTGAAGCCAAACTTTACGTCTGATGACGTTTGAATCTGATGGATCTCTGGGGAAATAATGAATCGTATAATGCTCACCGCTGGCATGGCCAGCCTCTCTCTGTTGGCGCTGGCCGTCAGCCACAACGTTTTCGCCTCCACCGGGCAGCCCCGCAGCGGCGGCGCACTGACCTGGGGTGTCGAAACCGAACCCAACACCTTTAACCCGCAGCTTAACGGCCAGTCGAAAGCGGAATTGATCTTGCGCGTAGCTTATGAATCCCTGCTGGCGCGCAAACCGGACGGTTCATACATTCCGTGGCTGGCACAGGGTTACAGCCTGTCCGACGACGGAAAAACCTATACCTTTACCCTGCGCCAGGACGTCACTTTCTCTGACGGCAAAAAACTCGACGCCAATGCCGTGGCCGAGAACTTCCGCCATGCGCAGGACCCGGCCTACTGCGCAGGTTCAAGCCTGTGCGCCATCGCCAGCCGTATCGACAATGTCGGCACACCGGACGACCACACGGTTACCGTGACACTCAAACAGGTCTACGCCCCTTTCCTCTCTTTCGCGGCGAGTCTGAAATTATTGTCCCCGGCGGCGTGGAGTTCACCGCAGCTGAAAGCCGGTGGGCCGGAGCTGGCAGGCACCGGACCTTTCATCCTTAAAAAATATGAGAAAGGCCAACAGGCGGAGTTCGTCAAAAACCCAAATTATAACTGGGCGTCGGCCAATGCGGCACATCAGGGACCGGCGTATCTCGACAGCGTGACCTACCGCTTCCTGCCGGAGTCCTCAGTGCGCAGCGGCGCGCTGCTCTCCGGGCAGGTTGACGTGATTGAAGGGATTTCCGGCAACGACGCGGGGGAATTCAAGGACAACAAAGACTTTACCTACCAGCACGCACTGAATACCGGCACGCCTTACTCGCTATTTTTGAACGTCACCTACGGGCCGACGCAGGAGCTGAAGGTGCGTCAGGCGCTGTTGCAGGGGCTGGACGTCGGGCCGATATTGCAGTCGATCTATCGCGGCGAGCGGACCCGTGTCTGGGGCATTACGTCACCGGTGGATCCGCTGTATGACAACAGCCTCGACGGCAAATATGGCAATAACCCGACGCTGGCCAACCAGTTGCTCGACGAAGCGGGCTGGAAAACCCGTGACGGCGAAGGCTTCCGCTCAAAAGACGGTCAACGTCTGAGCATTGAAATTATTCAGGCGCAGGCCACGGTACGCGACCAGCGTGACGTATTACTGCAGGCGTTGCAGGCGCAGGCCCGCCAGCGTCTGGGCGTTGAGTTGAAAATTCGTTATGTCGATTCCGGCACCTATACCGACGTGCGCAATACCGGCCAGTTTGGCTCGATTGCCAATTCCAACACCGATACCGATGGCATCGATATTGAAAACCATTACCTGCCGGTAAAAGGCGGCGGTGCGATTAACTACAGCCGCACGGCAGCCCCGGAAATCACCCCATGGTTGCAGGGGGCGTCGCAGACGCTGGACACCGAAAAACGCAAAGGCTTTTACGCCCAGTTGCAGGAGTTCGCCATTGTGCAGCAGGCGCTGGCCATCCCACTGTATGAGCCGGAAGACCAGATTGCGGGCGCTGCCTACGTGCATGGTCTGGGCTTTCGGCCATTCAAACAGATGCCGGAAAATGCCTATGACGTTTGGCTGAGCGATCACTAATTGACGTGAATGAAAAAGGAGCTCTCCGATGACCGTAGAAAGTTCACTCGCCACGCCCCGCCGCTGGCGAAGCAACCTGAACTGGCGTGCGCCGCTGTTGTGGCGCGTGCTGCGCCGCGTCGGCAGCGGTGCGCTGGTGCTGTGGGCGGCGGTCAGCCTGTCGTTTATCAGCGTCTATCTGGCGCCCGGCGATATTGTTAGTTTGCTGGTTGGCGAGCAGGTGCGTACACCGGCCATCGAAGCGGCGATCCGCGCCGAATGGGGGCTGGACCAGCCGCTGTGGCTGCAATATCTGCATTACTTATGGCGGGTGCTGCACGGGGATTTTGGCCGCTCTTATATGCTGAATACGGATGTCAGTTCGCTGGTGTTGTCGCAGCTGTGGCCGACGCTGAAACTGACCGGTGCGGCGCTGGTGGTCAGCCTGATTTTCGCCGTGGCGATGGCGGTACTGACTGCCAACCGCCGCATCGGCAGGCGCATTGCCGGTTTCTTTGAACTGCTGCTGGCGTCAACGCCGTCGTTCTGGCTCGGTATCGTGCTGCTGTTTGTATTTAGCTTCACTCTGCGCTGGTTTCCGGTGGCCGGTGACCGCAATTTCTCCGCCCTGGTGCTGCCCGCGCTGTCTCTTGGGCTGGCACAGGGCGCAGTGGTCGCGCAGGTGCTGCGGCGTGGGCTGGAAGATGCCCTCAACGAGCCTTTCGCCCTGACGCTGCGCGCCTGGGGGATTGGCAACCTGACCATCCGCTTACGCCACGCGCTGCGTCATGCGGCGCTGCCAGCCGTTACCCTCACCGGCTGGCTGATTGGCGGACTGCTGAGCGGTGCGGTGATCACCGAACAGGTGTTTGGCCGCCCCGGCTTAGGCAAAATCACCGTCGATGCAGTGCTCGGTAAAGATCTGCCGGTGGTGCTGGCGGTGGCGATTTTCTCCGCGCTGGTTTATGTGGTGATGAGCACGCTGGTGGATATTCTCTATCTGCTGATTGACCCGCGCCTGCGTGACCAGCCCGCTTCCCACGGAGGCGCCTCATGAGCCTGACTCTTCCTTTGTTACGCCGTCGCGCATGGCCACCCGCCGGTTTGCTGGTCTCTGGCATTTTTCTGCTGCTGGTGCTGCTGGCGGTACTGTTCCCTGCGCTGCTTAGCCCTTATGACCCGCTGATGGCGGATCCGGTGAACGCTCAGTTACCCCCTTCGGCCGCACACTGGCTGGGAACGGACCAGCTCGGGCGCGACGTGCTGACGCGGTTGATTTACGGCAGCCGCTATTCGTTGCTGATCAGTATCGCCGCAATGGCGCTGGCGGTTACCGTTGGCAGCCTGCTTGGGCTGCTGGCCGGTCTGGCGCGCGGTGCGCTGGATGAGTTCATCAGCCGCGCCGTGGACGTTGTCTCGGCGTTTCCCGATCTGCTGCTGGCGCTGATGCTGATTGCATTCACCGGCCCCGGCACCGTCAATTTGATCTTCGCGCTGGGCGTGGCGTCGATACCGCGCTTTGCCCGGGTGGTCCGCGCTCAAACCTTTTTAGTGATGTCATCGGGCTATGTCGAACAGGCACGCACCTTCGGGCTGACCCGCCGGGTACTGGTCTGGCGGCACGTCCTGCCGCACGCCATTGCCCATGTGCCGGTGCTGGCGACGCTCGGTTTGGGCACGGCTATTATCGGCACCGCCGGGCTGAGTTTTCTCGGCATGGGGCCGCAACCGCCGACGGCCGAATGGGGACTGATGCTGGCCGAAGGCCGTAACTACCTGCGTAACGCCTGGTGGATTGGCGTCTGGCCGGGCGTAGCAATTACCCTGACCGTAGTCGCGGTTAATACCGTCGGCCGCCACTGGCAGGCCCGTTTCGAAGGGAAAAAGGCATGAGCCGCGAACTGTTCATTGATATCCGTAATCTCACCGTGCGCTTCCCTTCGCCACAGGGGCTGAAAGCCGTGGTCAGTGGCCTGAATCTGCAACTGCAACGCGGCCAGTCGCTGGCGCTGGTGGGAGAGTCGGGTTCAGGAAAAACCGTCACCGCACGCTCATTGATTGGCTTACAGGACGAAAATGCGCTGCTGACCGCCGACCGTTTCATGATTGACGGTCGAGACATGTTGCAGGCCAGCCAGCGCGACTGGCGGGCTATCCGTGGAAAGCAGATTGGTTACGTCTTGCAGGATGCACTGGTGTCGCTCGACCCGCTGCGGCGCATCGGCCAGCAGCTCGGCGATGCCCTGCGGGCCAACCCGCGCGATGGCAACACGGACTTGCGCCAGCGCAGTTTACAGCTGCTGGCCTCGGTGGGCATGCCTGAAGCACAGCGGCGGCTGGAGCTTTACCCGCACCAGCTTTCCGGCGGACTGCGTCAGCGCGCACTGATCGCCACCGCGCTGGCGGGCAGACCCGAACTGCTGATCGCCGATGAACCCACTACCGCGCTCGATATGACGGTACAAAAGCAAATTCTCGATTTACTGCAACGCCGCCGCGACGACGGTCAGGCGCTGTTGCTCATCAGTCACGACCTGTCGGTGGTTGGGCAACTGGCCGATTTTGTGATGGTGATGAAAGACGGCATCGTGGTGGAACAAGGCCCGGCGCAGCGCCTGTTGCAGGCACCGGAACATCCGTGGACCCGCCAGCTGTTGCAGGCGGTGCCGACGCCGCAAACCAAAGGTTTTCGTCTTTCATCCCCTGCGCCGCAACCGCTTCCTGCCAAACAGATTGATGCCGGTGAGCCGCTGTTGCAGGCCCTCGGACTGAACAAACACTATGGCGCACATCAGGTGGTGCGTGACGTCAGCTTCCGGCTGGCGGCGGGAGAAACGCTGGGCATTGTCGGCGAGTCGGGTTCGGGCAAAACCACCGTGGCACGTATGGTGCTCGGGCTGACCGAGCCCGACAGTGGACTGATTCAGATTGAAGGCCAGCCGTGGAGCCGCGTGGCAGAAAACCAGCGCCGCCTGCGCCGCAGCCGTATTCAACTTATTGCCCAGGATCCTCTCAGTTCGTTTGACCCGCGCTACACGGTGGAAAAAATCATTGGCGAGAGTCTGGACGCCGCCGGTATTTTCGGCGCAGAACGCCGCCAGCGCGTTCTGCAACTGCTGGACGAAGTGCGCCTCGGTGCCAGTTTCCTGCAACGCTATCCGCGTGAGCTCTCCGGCGGACAGCGCCAGCGGGTGGCGATTGCCCGCGCCTTTGCGCCTAATCCGGCCCTGCTGGTCGCCGACGAGCCGGTCAGTGCGCTGGATGTCTCGGTGCAGGCGCAGGTGTTGGATCTGCTGGCCGATATGCAGGCGGAGCACCGCACCGCGCTGCTGTTTATTTCTCATGACCTCGGCGTTATTCATCATCTGGCTGACCGGGTGCTGGTGATGAAAGACGGTGCGGTGGTCGAAAGCGGCGACGTCGGGCGCGTGTTTACCCATCCACAGCACCGCTGGACACAACAATTGCTGGACGCCCTGCCGGTTCTTCCCGGTCAGGCGGCCTGAACCTGACATCCTCAAGATAATAAGAAGCGAGCCAATCATGAGTAACAAAAGACAACTGCGTTTAGGGGCCATTATTCAGGGCGCATCAGGCAATATGTCGGCATGGCGCCACCCGGACGCGGTGGCTGACGCCAGTATCAATATTCAGTTCTGCCAGCAGCTGGCGCAGAAAGCTGAGCAGGGAAAATTTGATTTCCTGTTCGTGGCTGACGGTTTGTATATCAATGAGAAGTCGATCCCGCACTTTCTCAACCGCTTCGAGCCAATCACCCTGCTCTCCGCGCTGGCGCTGGTAACCCAAAAAATCGGGCTGGTGGCGACGCTTTCCACCTCTTACAGCGAGCCGTTTACCGTGGCACGCCAGTTTGCCAGTCTCGATCATCTGAGCGGTGGTCGTGCGGGCTGGAACGTGGTGACCTCGCCGCTGGAGGGTTCAGCGAAAAACTTCTCACGGGATAAACACCCGGAGCATGATGAGCGTTACCGCATCGCCAGCGAATACGTCAGCGTAGTGAAGGGATTGTGGGATTCGTGGGAAGGCGATGCTTTTGTGCGCAATAAAGCCGACGGCCAGTTCTTTGCGCCGGAAAAACTGCATACCCTGAATCATCAGGGAAAATATTTTGCGGTACAGGGTCCGCTGAACGTCGGGCGCTCGCCGCAGGGCCAACCGGTGGTGTTTCAGGCCGGGGCGTCCGATCAGGGCAAAGCCTTTGCGGCAGAAGCGGCAGATGCCATCTATACCCGCCAGGCCACGCCGGAACTGGCCCGGGAATTTTACCAGGACGTTAAACGCCAACTGGTGGAAAACGGTCGCGGTGCCGATGACATCCGTATTTTCCAGGGGATCAGCCTGATTGTCGGTGACAGCGTCACCGATGCCGAGCAAAAATATCAACAAACCGCACAGCTGGTGACGCTGGATAAGGCGCTGGAATACCTTGGCCGCTATTTTGAACACTATGATTTCAGCCAGCACGACCCTGATGCGCCCTTCCCGGACATCGGCGATCTGGGCCAGAACAGCTTTCGCAGCACCACTGATGAAATTAAACGTGACGCACAGGATCGCGGCCTGACGCTGCGCCAGGTTGCGCTGGAAGCCGCTACGCCACGCCCGACGTTTCTGGGTACGGCAAGCGATGTGGCCGACGGTCTGGAGCACTGGTTTACCGGCGGCGCAACCGACGGTTTTATCGTGCGCGGCGGCACGCCGACGGCGTTCGACGATTTTGTCGAACAGGTGATCCCGCTGTTGCAACAGCGCGGTCTCTACCGCACGGAATATGAAGGCAATACGCTGCGCGAAAATCTGGGCCTGCGTGAGCCGCAAAATCAGTTTGCCGCGAAAGCGTTGAGTGAAGAGCGGGAACTGGCCGTGGTGAAATAATTGCGCTAACGGTAAAAAGAACGCCCCTGCGACGGGGCGTTTTAGGTTTATTCAGCCGCCTGCTCAAGCGCAGCGACATCCCCCGATACAATCAACCCCATATGACGGGTGATGCGCTCCACCGGCCAGTCCCACCAGGCAATATTCTCCAGACGGCAGACGACGTCCGGGGCGAAGCGGCTTTTAATCAGCTTCGCCGGATTTCCCCCAACGACGCTGTACGCTGGAACGTCGGCAGTCACCACCGAGCGCGACGAGATAATGGCGCCATTGCCGATGTTCACGCCGGGCATGATCAATACGTCGTAGCCAATCCACACATCGTTACCCACCACCGTGTCGCCTTTGTAAGGCAACTCTTCCATCGGCGGTAATGACTTTTCCCAGCCGTTACCGAAGATCCAAAACGGATAGGTCGAAACGCCGGACATCTTGTGGTTAGCGCCGTTCATAATGAACTTTACGCCGCGTGCCAGCGCACAAAATTTGCCTATCACCAGCTTGTCGCCAATAAACGGAAAGTGATACAGCACGTTGCGCTCGAAGTTTTCTGAATCTTCGGGATCGTCGTAATAGGTGTAGTCACCGATAATGATATTCGGGTTATTGACCGTGTTTTTGATGAAGCAAACCTGGGGGAAGCCGGCCATCGGATGTCGGGCTTCAGGTGCCGGGCCAGTCAGGGTGATCTCGTCCATTAAAGCGTCTCCTTGCTGTTTTTTATCACCCTAATGGAAAGCGTCTTTGAGGTCCAATGCTGAGACTTCTACTTATCCCACTGGCTGATACATATCCCCGCGGCTAAAGCTCCACTCCTGCGCAGTATTAAATTGAATCACCACCATCACATCATCCGGGTTGATGCCAAGTAAGACATGTAGCCGTTCGCTCAGTACGCGATAGAAATTTTGCTTCTGCTCAGACGTACGGGGTTTCCCCGCCACAATATGGAACAGCATAAAATCCGCGCTGCGCGTCCCGCTGAGATAGTGGCGATCGAAACTGCGCTGCACGTCCGGCAGCATCTCAATGATTTGAAAACGGTCAGCCGCAGGCACTGCAAATTCATCAACCAATGTCTGATGCAGGACGTCTGAAATCTGCCCGATCGCCGCGTCGCTGTATCCCTGACGCAGGGTGATCCGGGTCATTGGCATTTTTCACCCTCCTCTGCCATACAGCTGATGGCCGATACCGCCGCGGGCCAGCCCGCATAGAAAGCCAGATGGGTGAATACTTCGGTGATTTCCACCCGCGTCAGACCGTTTTGTTGGGCAAAGTCGATATGCCAGGGCAACTGCTGGACGCGACCCAGTGCGGTCAGCGTTGCGAGCGTGATCAGGCTGCGTTCACGGGGTGACAGCTCAGTGCGCTGCCAGATATCGCCAAACAGCACCTCCTGACTCAGTTCAGCCAGTTTGGGAGCGACCAGGGCGAGAGATTGACGATCAAGATTTGTCGGCATAGTTTTTTCTCCATTGTGAGTGAAAATACTATGCCGTGATGATACTGTGCAGAAAATCAAAATATTCAGAACTTTTAATCCCGAATTTAAGGATGATTGTGGACAAACTCCCGGTCTCTCTGGACACCGACGCCCTGCGCAGTTTTGTGCTGGGTATTGAGTGCGGCAGCTTCGCGTTGGCGGCACAACGCTTGTGTCGTTCAACGTCGGCGGTCAGTGCTCAGTTAAAAAAGCTGGAGCAGCAGTGCGGTACGGCACTGGTGGTAAAAAACGGACGCCATCTCGTGCTGACCCCCAGCGGTGAAATGTTAATCAGTTATGCCCGTCGCTTACTGGCACTCAATGACGAGGCACAGTTGGCAATTAAGGGCGAGTTGCTCCAGGGTGAAGTACGGCTGGGTATGCAGGAGGATTTTGGTGAGTCAGCCATGCCGGAGGTCCTCGGAAAGTTTAGCCAGCAGCATCCGGGGGTGAAAATCTATGCCCAGGTAGACAGAAATCAGGCGCTGCTCGACGGTATGGCAGCCGGCAAACTGGATTTGGCACTTCTGTGGCAACCAGAAAAAGCATTGCCGGAATACCAGCCCATCGGCCACTGTCCTCTGGAGTGGATCCACCACCCAGACAGGGATATTCACGCCTATCTGGCGGATGGCGAACCGCTGCCGTTGGTGATGTTTGACGCGCCTTGTCTGATTCGCTCCCGTGCCATTGCTGCGCTTGACCAGGCAGGGATCCCGTGGCGGATCGTATTTTCCTGCCACAGTCTCAGCGGCATCTGGGCTGGTGTTCAGGCCGGGCTTGGGGTGACGTTGCGAACCCGCATTGGCATGCCGGAGACGTTGAGCGTGATCACCGGTATTTTACCTTCACCTGGCCAGTTAGGTATCTCGCTGTTGCATAAAGGAAAGACATCTAATGCTGCCGTGCAATTATTACAACGGCTGATGGTGGAGAAGGTAAAAACGTTTACTCTTCTGTAGCTCACTGAAATAAAGGGTGTTTACGTTCATACCCTTGCACGCTCAGCTTTACACTTTCCTCTTTTCTGCATTCGGAAATTAGTTACTTCCCGTGGTTAATATTTGCGCCTACTCCTGTTGAGAGGTAACAATAATCCTAACTTCTCAGCAAGAATTATTGGACGGGGTGTCCGGTTTGTTATGAGAAGTACCTGAAACCCAATACATAGAGGATAAGATGTATGTCTGATCATGGAAAAGTGGCGTTAGTAACAGGTGCAGGACAAGGGATCGGCAGAGCCATTGCGTTGCGGTTGGCGAAAGACGGCTTTGCCGTCGCCGTTGTGGACTTTAACGCAGAAACCGCCAATAGCGTGGCGAAAGAGATTAATCAGGCCGGTGGCCGGGCTATCGCGCAACTGGCGGATGTATCAGACCGCGACCAGGTGTTTGCCGCAGTGGAAGCCGCCAAAACCCAATTGGGCGGATTTGACGTTATCGTCAATAACGCGGGCATTGCACCCACTACGCTGATTGAGGATATCACACCGGAGATCGTAGACCGTGTGTACAACATCAATGTGAAAGGCGTTATTTGGGGTATTCAGGCGGCGATCAAGGCCTTTAAATCTCTCAATCACGGCGGGAAAATCATCAATGCCTGTTCGCAGGCCGGGCATGTCGGGAACCCTGAACTGGCAATCTACAGCTCAAGCAAATTTGCCGTACGCGGGCTGACCCAAACCGCCGCACGTGACCTGGCTCCGCTGGGTATCACCGTTAACGCCTACTGTCCGGGTATCGTGAAAACGCCGATGTGGGAAGAGATTGACCGCCAGGTGTCCAAAGCAGCCGGGAAACCGATCGGTTATGGCACCACCGAGTTTGCCAAGAACATCACGCTGAAGCGTCTGTCCGAGCCGGAAGATGTGGCAGGCTGTGTTTCTTACCTCGCCGGTCCTGATTCCGATTATATGACCGGTCAGTCACTGTTGATCGATGGCGGCATGGTGTTTAACTGAGTTAAACGCGATGGCAGCACAAACAAAAGCCTCCCTAATACGGATAATGCCGATCGTTTAAGAGTACTTGAACGATCCTGCCAGTAAGAGACAATCCGGGAACAGCCTTCTGTTCCCGGATTTTTTATGTCTGAAGATGACATGGATTTTGTTGTTGATGCTTTCTCCTCT
>Ga0209847_1000751_pt1 | contig 12546 bp, 12 predicted proteins | sample OrgsoiDNA_201060_FD_185808 | JGI IMG/M metagenome (GOLD analysis project Ga0209847, IMG submission 185808) | Permafrost soil microbial communities from the Arctic, to analyse light accelerated degradation of dissolved organic matter (DOM) -... | ecosystem: Environmental > Terrestrial > Soil >... | reverse complement strand
CTGGCGCAACAGCTTGAACGCTGGAAGCAGGATGGCCGCAATGTCAGCCTGCTAATCGGCGGTCCTGAAGGGCTGGCGCCCGCGTGTAAGGCTGCTGCAGAGCAGAGCTGGTCGCTCTCTCCGCTGACTCTGCCTCATCCGCTGGTGCGGGTGTTGGTGGCGGAAAGCCTGTATCGCGCATGGAGTATCACCACAAATCATCCATACCACCGGGAATAAACGGTTGGTGAATGTCAGCAACATGAATTAAGTAGTGGGATGAAAATAGATCGTAACCCTTTTCGCGACTATACGGCTGAATCAGCCCTCTTTGTGCGCCGTGCACTGGTGGCATTCATCGGTATTCTGCTACTCAGCGGTGTGCTGGCATTCAATCTGTACAATTTACAGATTGTCCGCTTTCAGGATTACCAAACCCGTTCCAACGATAACCGCATCAAATTAGTTCCAATAGCCCCCAGCCGCGGCATTATTTTTGACCGCAACGGTACGCCGCTGGCGCTAAACCGGACGATTTATCAGTTAGAGCTGGTTCCCGAAAAAGTCGACAATCTTCAGGCAGTCCTCGACGGACTCAAACCCATTGTCGATTTGACCCCGGATGACATCGACAACTTCCAGAAAGAACGCAAACGTTCGCGACGCTTCACGTCTATCGCGGTGAAAACCGCGCTGACCGAAGTTCAGGTCGCCCGTTTTGCCGTCAATCAATTCAATTTTCCCGGCGTTGAAGTCAAAGGCTATCAACGACGTTATTACCCCTATGGCTCTGCCTTGACGCACGTTATTGGCTACGTTTCTAAAATCAACGATCGTGACGTCGAACGTCTCGATAAAGACGGGATTTTGGCGAACTACGCCGCCACGCATGACATTGGCAAACTCGGCATCGAGCGCTATTACGAAGATACTTTGCATGGCAAAACCGGCTATGAAGAGGTCGAGGTCAATAACCGGGGGCGCGTGATCCGGCAGTTACATGAAGAGCCACCACAGGCCGGTAAAGACATTTATTTAACCATCGATTTGCCGCTGCAAACTTATATCGAAGAGTTGCTGGTCGGTAGCCGTTCAGCGGTGGTGGTGTCAGACCCGCGCGACGGCAGTATTCGTGCGCTCGTCTCGAACCCAAGCTATGACCCCAACCTGTTCGTCGATGGTATTTCGAGCAAAGATTACAGTGGGCTGTTGAATGACCCGAACAAACCCTTGATCAACCGCGCGACGCAAGGGGTTTACCCACCGGCCTCCACCGTGAAGCCCTACATTGCCGTTTCTGCGTTAACGGCAGGGGTGATATCCAAAACAACCTCGCTGTTTGACCCAGGTTGGTGGCAATTGCCCGGATCCGATAAGCGCTACCGCGACTGGAAACACTGGGGCCATGGCCGTCTCAATGTCACTAAATCTCTTGAAGAGTCAGCGGACACCTTCTTCTATCAGGTCGCTTATGACATGGGGATTGACCGCCTGTCAGAGTGGATGGGTAAATTCGGTTACGGACAATATTCCGGCATCGATTTATCCGAAGAACGCAGCGGCAATATGCCAAACCGCGACTGGAAATTTAAACGCTTCAAAAAACCTTGGTATCAGGGCGACACCATACCCGTGGGCATCGGACAGGGTTATTGGACAGCGACGCCAATCCAGATCATGAAAGCCATGACCACGCTGATTAACGACGGTAATGTGAAAACGCCGCATCTGCTGCTCAGTACCAAAGTCGAGGGCAAACTGGTCCCTTATCAGCAGCAGGAGACCACACAAATTGGCGACGTGCATTCTGGCTATTGGGAAATCGCCAAAGACGGCATGTACGGCGTAGCCAACCGTCCTAACGGTACCGCGCGTAAAAGTTTCTCCGATGCGCCGTACAAAGCCGCCGCAAAATCGGGAACAGCACAAGTTTACGGTTTGAAAGCCAATGAAATCTATAATGCGCATAAGATAGCGGAACATTTGCGCGACCATAAATTAATGACCGCCTTTGCCCCCTTCAATGACCCGACGGTCGCCGTCGCTGTTATTCTTGAAAATGGCGGCGCAGGGCCGGCGGTGGGTACCATTACCCGCCAGATACTCGACCATATTTTGCTGGGCGATAACACGACACAATTACCGGCTGACGCGCCTGCGCCACCCGGCACCGAAGGTGATTAACCGAACATGACTGAGAGCCAACAAAAAGGGTCGCTGTGGTCGAAAATGCACATCGATCTCACCTTACTGCTGATTGTGCTGGCACTTCTGGTGTACAGCGCCGTCGTGATGTGGAGCGCCAGCGGGCAGGATGTCGGCATGATGGAGCGCAAAATTGGCCAGATCGTGATGGGGTTAATCATCATGCTGGTGATGGCACAAATTCCTCCCCGTGTTTACGAAAGCTGGGCGCCCTATCTGTATATTTTCTGCGTATTGCTGCTGGTTCTGGTGGATGCGTTCGGCACCATCAGTAAAGGTGCACAGCGTTGGCTGGATCTTGGCGTGGTGCGCTTTCAGCCCTCGGAACTGGCAAAAATTGCGGTGCCATTAATGGTGGCGCGGTTTATCAATCGAGATGTCTGTCCACCGTCGCTGAAAAATACCGCTATCGCGCTGGCATTGATCTTTATTCCGACGCTGCTGGTCGCCGCGCAGCCTGACCTCGGCACGTCGATTCTTATCGCGGCATCTGGCCTATTTGTCCTGTTCCTTTCCGGCATGAGCTGGAAGCTGATCGCCGTGGCTGCCCTGCTGGTCGCTGCCTTCATCCCGATTTTGTGGTTCTTCCTGATGCACGACTATCAGCGAGACCGCGTGATGATGCTGCTCGACCCCGAGAGCGACCCGCTCGGCGCGGGTTATCACATTATTCAATCCAAAATTGCCATTGGTTCGGGTGGCTTAGGCGGTAAAGGCTGGCTGCACGGAACGCAGTCACAGCTCGAATTCCTACCCGAACGGCATACCGACTTTATCTTTGCGGTTCTGGCTGAAGAACTCGGTTTGATTGGCGTTCTGGTGCTGCTTGGACTCTATTTATGCCTGATTATGCGCGGTCTGGTGATCGCGGCAAACGCGCAAACCACCTTTGGCCGCGTGATGTCCGGTGGCCTGATGCTAATTTTATTCGTTTATGTGTTTGTTAACATCGGTATGGTCAGTGGCATTGTCCCAGTGGTTGGGGTACCTTTGCCACTGGTCAGCTATGGGGGTTCAGCGCTCATCGTGCTGATGGCAGGGTTTGGTATCGTTATGTCGATACATACTCATCGAAAAATGTTGTCGAAAAACTTATAAGAGGTGAGCAATGCGTAAGCAGTGGCTTGGAGCCGTCATTATCGGGTTGTTATTGAGCGCCTGTAGTTCAGACGATACCCAACAGCAACAACCGGCACCACAACAGGCTTATAATGGCCCCGTGGTAGAAATCGGCGGCGCTGACCCGCGTTACGAACCTTATAATCCGGGCACTAGCCAGGACTATAGCGCCAATGGCAAAACCTATAAAATTGTCAAAGACCCGTCTAACTTCTCGCAAGTGGGTCTGGCTTCCTGGTACGGTCAGGAAAACGGTGGAAACACCACGGCCATTGGCGAAGAGTTTGATCCCAATGCCCTCACCGCCGCGCACCCAACGCTGCCCATCCCAAGCTATGTGCGCGTCACCAATATGGCGAATGGCCGTATGTTAGTCGTGCGCGTTAATGACCGGGGCCCATATACGCCAGGCCGAATCATCGACTTATCGCAGGCTGCGGCTGAGCGCCTTAACCTGACCAACAGCACCAAAGTGCGCATCGACTTCATCAACGTCGCGCCAGACGGCACGCTGTCTGGGCCGGGCACCATTGGGACCACCGTCGCCAAACAGTCTTATGCTTTACCTCCGCGCCCTGATTTAGGCTCGAGCGGCATGGGTACACCCGTGCAAAATACGCCACCAGAAATCGGTGCGCCGACTCGCCCTATCGACAACAGCACATTGAGCAATGGTGACGCAACTGCGTCTACCTCAGGCCAAAGCAGCGGCGAATCAAGCGGCGGTTTTCTAAAAGCACCTTCTGCGGTACCACAAGGTATATTAGAACGTGACGAACCGGCCGTGGCACCTGTCGCTGCTGTTGCCGCACCCGTGGCAGTTGCTGCCGCTGCACCCGTCGCTCGTGCGCCAGCCGGTCAGGCAACCGGTGGAAATTACATGGTGCAGGTCGGTGCGTTAAGCAATCCACAAAATGCCGCCTTGTGGCAAAAAAGCCTGAGCCAAAAATTCTCAGTGCCGGGCAAAGTTCAGCCTAACGGCGGCATGTACCGCGTACAGCTCGGGCCACTAAATCGCCAGCAGGCGGAACAGCTGAAACAGCGTTTAGCCAGTGAAGCGCAACAGCAGTCATTCGTGGTTTCCGCTCTGTAATTGCGCGCAACACTCTCATTTTCCTCAACGGGGCTACGGCCCCGTTTTTTCCTTTAGCCAATCATTGGTAAAAAAGGGTAAACACTTTCAAGCCCCTGTAATCGCAGATGTCTGAATATGTCGCTTCTGCTATAATGTGGCACGTTTTTAACTTACTTCTACGGATGTTGCTGTCCCTATTATGAAACTTGTAACTACCCCACTTTTGGTCAAAAGCGTTGCTTTTGGCACAGCCTTGACCCTTTGTGCAGCGTCCGCTTTCGCCGACGATGTTAACTTAAAGACGATGATCCCCGGCGTCCCACAGATTGATGCCGAAGCCTACGTACTGATCGACTACAACTCAGGTAAAGTGCTGGCAGAAATGAATGCCGACGCGCGCCGTGATCCCGCTAGCCTGACCAAAATGATGACCAGCTACGTCATCGGTCAGTCGATCAAAGCCGGTAAAATTAATCCGACCGATATGGTCACCGTAGGTCAGGACGCATGGGCGACCGGCAATCCGGTGTTTAAAGGCTCTTCTCTGATGTTCCTAAAACCCGGCGATCGCGTGCCGGTTTCTGAACTCAACCGTGGCATCATCTTGCAGTCAGGCAATGACGCCTGTGTCGCCATGGCGGACTACGTGGCGGGCAGTCAGGATGCGTTCGTTGGCCTGATGAATAACTACGTAAATGCACTGGGCCTGAAAAACACCCACTTCGGCACCGTTCATGGTCTGGACGCGGCAGGACAATTCAGCTCCGCACGCGATATGGCCTTGATTGGTCAAGCCCTGATCCGTGACGTTCCCGAAGAGTACGCGACCTACAAAGAGAAAGAATTCACCTTCAACAATATTCGCCAGATGAACCGCAACGGCCTGTTGTGGGACTCAAGCCTGAACGTTGATGGGATTAAAACCGGCCACACTGAATCCGCAGGCTACAACCTCGTGGCGTCCGCCACCGAAGGCCAGATGCGTTTGATCTCCGCCGTGATGGGCGGTCATACCTATAAAGGCCGTGAAGTCGAAAGTAAAAAGCTGCTGACCTGGGGCTTCCGTTTCTTTGAAACCGTTTCTCCGCTGAAAGCGGGCAAAGACTTCGCGTCAGAGCCCGTCTGGTTTGGTGATGCTGACCGCGTCGCATTGGGCGTCGATAAAGACGCTTATCTGACCATTCCACGTGGCCGCATGAAAGATCTGAAGGCCAGCTATGTCCTGACCAATCCAGAACTTCACGCACCATTGCAGAAAAATCAGGTAGTTGGCTCAATCAACTTCCAGCTTGATGGTAAAACGATTGACGAGCGCCCATTGGTGGTGCTGAATGAAGTCAAAGAAGGCGGCTTCTTTGGCCGTATCGTTGATTACATCAAATTGATGTTCCACCATTGGTTCGGTTAATTACAGACTTGAAAAAGTGGCTTTTATCCCCACATAGTTAAGATTGCTATTGTGAGATGAATCACATTTCTGCTTTCTCCGAAGTGTGATTTTAATAACCTGTCTGCTGTAAACACGCTGGAGTGCACATGAAAACCAAACTTAACGAACTGCTCGAATTCCCATGTCCCTTTACTTATAAAGTAATGGGCCTGGCACAACCCGAGCTCGTTGATCAGGTTGTGGAAGTCGTGCAACGCCATGCCCCTGGAGATTATAATCCTCAGGTAAAACCGAGCAGTAAAGGGAATTACCACTCCGTCTCAATTACGATCACTGCTCAACATATCGATCAGGTCGAAACCCTGTATGACGAATTGGGCAATATCGAAATTGTTCGCATGGTGCTGTAAACCTCGCTTGTGAATTGACTAATGCAGTGCCTGTTTAGGTGCTGCATTAATTTTTTCTGCCCTTCCCCTCTTTCTGAATAGCGATGGCTGCTGTGCAACAAGATAAACTGCAACAACGCATTGTGTTACGTCAGCTGGGCCTCCAGCCATACGAGCCGGTGTCCCGCGCGATGCATCTGTTCACCGACACTCGTACCTCTGACACGCAAGATGAGATCTGGCTGGTAGAACACCATAAAGTGTTCACCCAAGGTCAGGCGGGCAAAGCGGAGCACGTGCTGTTGCCGGGCGATATTCCGGTCATTCAGAGCGATCGCGGCGGTCAGGTCACCTACCACGGTCCCGGCCAGCAAGTGATGTACGTGATGGTCGATTTGAAACGCAAAAAGATGGGTGTCCGTCAGTTGGTCACCACTATCGAGCAAACGGTAGTCGATACTCTGGCGCATTTCTCGATTGACGCTTATCCGCGTGCTGATGCACCTGGCGTGTATGTTGACGGCAAAAAAATCTGCTCACTCGGGCTGCGTATCCGTAAAGGCTGCTCGCTACACGGTCTGGCACTGAACATTGATATGGATCTCGAACCTTTCCTGCGTATCAATCCTTGTGGTTATGCAGGTTTGGAAATGACCCAAGCCAGCCTCGAAAAACCGGGGCTGACGGTGGACGATGTGATGCCAGTGCTGGTGAAATCGTTCAATAAATTATTGGATTATCAGCAGGTTGATTATCTGCCGTGGCAAATTGATAACTATTAATGTTAAAGAAATGTACACTTTGTTGCTTATGAGCACTTGCGGGGGCTGAATAGTGACCGGCATCAGTGTTATAATTCCTGCAATTATTCTAATTTTTTTTAATGAATCAGCCAGTTCATTGAAACTCCTGATAAAACTCGAGTTACGAGAGACAAACCTGGAAACTGCAAGCTTATGAGTAAACCGATTCAGATGGAACGCGGCGTTAAGTACCGCGATGCAGATAAGATGGCGTTAATCCCGGTGAAGACCGTGGTCAGTGACCGGCAGGAAATGCTCCGTAAGCCGGCGTGGATGAAAATCAAACTTCCGGCAGATTCAACCCGTATTCAGGGCATCAAAGCCGCGCTGCGCAAAAACGGCCTGCACTCCGTTTGTGAAGAAGCCGCCTGCCCTAACCTTTCCGAATGCTTCAACCACGGCACCGCCACGTTTATGATCCTCGGTGCGATTTGTACTCGCCGTTGCCCATTCTGTGATGTGGCCCACGGCCGCCCAACCGCGCCGGATGTGAATGAGCCGCAAAAGCTGGCACAAACCATCGCCGATATGGGCCTGCGCTACGTGGTTATTACCTCGGTAGACCGTGATGACCTGCGCGACGGCGGTGCTCAGCACTTTGCCGATTGCATCACGGCCATTCGTGAAAAGAATCCGACGATTAAAATCGAAACGCTGGTGCCTGACTTCCGTGGCCGTATGGATCGCGCACTCGACATTCTTAATGCTGCGCCGCCGGATGTGTTCAATCACAATCTGGAAAACGTGCCGCGTGTATACCGTCAGGTTCGTCCGGGCGCTAACTACGAATGGTCGTTGACCCTGTTGCAGCGCTTCAAAGAAGCCCACCCTGAGATCCCAACGAAATCAGGTTTGATGGTCGGTTTGGGTGAAACCAACGAAGAGATCATCGAAGTGATGCGCGACCTGCGTCGCCACGGCGTGACCATGCTGACGCTTGGGCAATATTTGCAGCCAAGTCGTCACCACTTGCCTGTAACACGTTATGTCAGCCCAGAAGAGTTTGATTACATGAAAGAAGAAGCACTGAAAATGGGCTTCACCCATGCAGCATGCGGGCCTTTCGTGCGTTCTTCTTACCACGCTGATTTGCAGGCGAAAGGGATTGAAGTTAAATAAGGACGAGTTACAACTTGTTACTTATTAGACGCCAGAAATAACAAAAACGGTTGCTCGCGAGAGCAGCCGTTTTTTATGTGCGGCCTGTTGGTGATCGCCACTCTGTGTACAACAGCAGAACGATGGGCCGCAGCCCAAACACAAATTAGTCTTTGTGTTCTACGCGTTCCGCAGGTTGTGCATCAGCTTTTGGAGTCAGCTCATCGTTCATGGCTTTCTTGAACCCGCGCAGCGCAGCACCAAGGTCACCGCCTAAAGAGCGCAGCTTGCTGGTACCGAACAGCAGAACAATCAAAACACCCACAACCAACAATTTAGTAATACTTAGACCTTCCATACACACCTTCTTTTCACGGATTGCGAAACTGTTTATCTGGACTTTATCTGGGCCCAAACACATTGAAGTTATTTACAAATAATACGGGCCGGAATACAACCCGAAAATGTAACAGAAAGGATCGGACAACGATCTAATCTGTGCGCTTTGTAACCAGACTGAGTTATTATGAGCGCCAATGGAGAAGTCATAAAGGATTAACTGAGTAAATAAGTTCTACTCCAATTTTATGTAGAAGTAACGGCCTGATTTAATCCCCTTGTGATGAGATCCAATGCCCAAAATTATTAAAACCCATCTGATCAATGACTCTTACCGTTCGGGCCTGAGATTTGCAAAACGTACCTACTTCCCGCGCATCATTGGATGCAGCATGGCCAGTATTTGTGTGGCGCCCGTCATTGCCACTCACCCTACCCCCCTCGCCATCTGGGTACTGCTGTTTTTAAACGGTTTTATCTGGCCGCACATTGCCTATCAGTTGGCGATACATACCTCAAATCCGTTTAAGGCCGAGATCCGCAACCTGCAAATCGATGTGATTTTTGGGGGGGCGTGGCTGGCAGTGATGGGCTTCAATGCCCTTCCTTCGGCGGTGATTGTCGCCATGGTAGGTATGAACAATATTGCCGCTGGGGGCAAAACGTTGTTCTTCAAATGCCTTGCCCTACAAGCCATCGTGGCTATGGGCGTTTTTCTGCTGGGTGATCTTCCTTTACAGCTCGAAACCAGCCCTTTGCAGCTCTATCTTTGCTTGCCAATGATAGTGATTTATCCGATTTTTCTCGGCAACGTGACCTACCATACGTCGCTCAAGCTGGCGAAACACAAACAGGCGATTATGCAGATAAGCGTACGTGACGGCCTCACGGGTTTATACAACCGCCGCCACTGGGAATCTTTACTGGATAACGAGATAGAAAGTTTTCAACGCTACCATCATAAAACCACGCTGGTGCTCATCGACATCGATCACTTCAAAGAGATTAACGATAACTACGGTCATAGCGTCGGTGATCAGGCGATCATCTTGCTGGCGCAAGAATTGCAGCAGACCCTACGCGCGGCGGATATCATTGGCCGTTACGGTGGCGATGAATTTGCCGCGATCCTCCCCCATACCACGGCGGAGCAAACGCAGAAGGTCCTTGAACGTCTGCAAAGCCGTCTCGATAACGACCTCTTTCCGCAACATCCCGAATTACGCGTACGCATCAGCGCGGGCATTGCCGAATGCAAAGAGACGCAAGAAAGCGCGGCACAGTGGCTCAATGCCGCAGATACCGCGCTGTATAAAGCCAAAAACGGTGGGCGCAATCGCATCGCTGAACGTGAATAAGCGCGTCACGCGGCCAGGCCTTGGGCTGGGCGTTATATAAATCGGCTGAGGAAGGCCTGCGTTCTCGGATGCTGCGGATTGACCAACACTTCCTGCGCAGATCCTTGTTCAACGATAACCCCCTGATCCATAAACACCACGCGATCGGCTGCCTCTCTGGCGAAACCAATCTCATGGGTGACCACGATCATCGTCAACCCTTGCTGCGCTAAATCCCGCATAGTGGCCAAGACTTCGCCCACCAGCTCAGGATCTAATGCCGACGTCGGCTCATCGAATAACATCAGCTTTGGCTTCACCGCCAGCGCACGGGCAATCGCCACGCGCTGCTGCTGCCCCCCGGAAAGATGGCGCGGATAGGCATCGGCTTTGTCACTTAATCCGACCTTTTTCAACAGTTCCCGCGCCGTTTTCTCCGCATCCTGACGGCTCTCTTTATGCACGCCAATCGGTGCCTCTACAATGTTCTGTAGCACCGTCATGTGCGGATATAAATTGAATTGCTGAAACACCATGCCGATCTCACGACGCTGACGAGCGATCGCCCTTTCCGGCAATTTGTGCAACCGCTCACCGCGCAGCTCATAACCAATCTGTTCACCGCCGACCATAATCGCTCCGCGATCGATATCCTCCAGATGGTTGATACAACGCAGGAATGTTGATTTGCCTGAACCCGATGGGCCGAGGATCACCACCACTTCGCTGGGATTCACTTCCAGATCAATGCCTTTCAGCACTTCGTTATCGCCATAGCGCTTATGGACATTACGCGCGACAACCAAAGGCGAGGTTACCTCAGTAGATTGCTGGCTCATCGCTCCTCCTTTTGGCTACGCGTGGGCTGATTCACGATAGGGATCGCCTTCTCTTCACCCGATGCCTGACGGCGCTTGGTCGCCGAACCCGAACGACTGGTTCCCCGCGCGTAATAACGCTCAATGGCCGACTGCCCGACATTCAGCACTGAGGTGATCAACAGATACCAAATCACCGACACCATCAACATCGGCACCACTTCAAAGGTGCGGTTATAAATGGTTTGCACCGAGTACAGCAAATCCCCCATCGCAATCACACTGACCAGCGACGTCGCTTTGATCATACTGATCAACTGATTGCCCGTCGGTGGAATAATCGAGCGCATTGCCTGAGGAATAATCACCCGACGCAGCGCACGCCCACGGCTCATGCCGAACGCCTGCGCGGTTTCAGCCTGACCGTTATCCACTGAAAGCAGGCCGGCACGAATGATTTCCGCCATGTAAGCTGCTTCATTCAACGCCAAACCGGCGATCGCCGCCGTTAATGGCGTGATCAAGTCATTGGTATTCCAGCTCATGTATTCTGGGCCGAACGGGATCCCCAGCACCACGCGTGGGAATAGTGTCGACATGTTGTACCAGAACAGCAGTTGCACCAGTAGCGGCGTACCGCGGAAAAACCAGATGTACAGCCCCGATAAACGACGCAGCAACTGGCTTTGCGACAGCCGGGCGATAGCTAGCATCAGGCCAATAAACACGCCAAGCAGCATCGACACCAGGGTCAGGCCGAGCGTGACGCCCAGCCCTTTCACCACCGTGCCTTCCGTGAACCATTGCGCCACCACGTGCCATTCGAAGTTCGGATTACGCGCCACGTTCCACAACACGTCGATGGCAATCAGCACCACCACAATCCACGCCACCCAACGGCCATAACTGCGTGGCGCATGCGCAAACTCAACGTTACGACGGGGATCCTCGGCCACGCCGTGGGCATCTGGCGGTTTAGTCCGCAAGCTGTTATCGGTCATTAGGGTTGCGCCTTCGCCAGATTAATTCCCGGCGCTGTGATCATGTTGTCTTGCAGACCCCATTTTTTCATGATGATGGCGTAGGTACCGTTATCAAATAGCTTCTGGTAACCGGCCAAAATCACGTCGCGCACCGCAGAATCTTTGGTGACCAAGGTGCCCTGGAAAATATCGCCGAAGCCGTTAGATTTGCCTTTGCCCGCCAGTTCCAACTGGCCATTGGCTTTCTCAACGAAATAGGTCAGTGGCGCTTGTGAGGAGAAGAAGGCATCAGAACGATTGGAGCGCACGGCCAGAATCGACGTCGGCTGATCGCTGAAAGATTGCACCGTCACCGCCGGTTTGCCGGCTTTCACGCAGACATCAGATTGCTTGCGGATCACCTGTTCAGCCGAGCCACCGGCCATCACCGCAATGCGTTTGCCGCAGGCATCCTCGAGGGAAGTGATGTTTTGCGGGTTACCTTTGTGAACGGCAAACACCACGTACTCTCTGACGAAATCAACAAAATCATTTTTTGCCTGACGGTCTGGGTAATCCCCAATCGGGCCGATCGCCAATTGATAGCGCCCCGCCGCCATGCCGCTCAAAATGCCGGACATCCCGCTGACGGAAGCATGCTCAATTTTCACACCTAACACCCCCGCTAGCGCATCGGCCAAATCGGCGCTGGCACCATCAAGAGAATTATTACCGGTGACAATTTCATACGGAGGGAAAGAGCCGTTGTTTACCGACGTCATTACGCCTGACTTTTGAATGTCAGCCGGTAATTTTGCGTGCAATGCAGCATCAACCGTTTGGGCGGGGATCGCCACACTTTCAGCAGCAAACGCGGTAGTAGAGAGTATTGAAAATAATGCAGCCGCCAGTGCCGTAGTCCGACGTAATTTTCTTGCCATCATCTGTATTTCCTCTGTCGAAAGGTGGAGTGAATGTTGTGCAATGAAGAATGAAATCAATCGATTATTGTTAACACCTTCCCTGGTGTTG
>Ga0209847_1000750_pt1 | contig 12561 bp, 10 predicted proteins | sample OrgsoiDNA_201060_FD_185808 | JGI IMG/M metagenome (GOLD analysis project Ga0209847, IMG submission 185808) | Permafrost soil microbial communities from the Arctic, to analyse light accelerated degradation of dissolved organic matter (DOM) -... | ecosystem: Environmental > Terrestrial > Soil >... | reverse complement strand
GGACATGGAACGAATGCTTGCCGAGGTCAATACCGATGAGCGTAACGTTTTGCATGATGATCCCCTTCAGAAAGAAAAACACCCTGTCAGCGTACCGCTCACAGGGTGGGGGTGACCATCTTATTAGGCGGACCTAAGGTCCGCCGAATGTTCACGTAGTCATACTCTGTTTTATTATCGTAATTCTTATCTTAACGCGTCGTCTTATTGTGCCACTTCGCACACTTCTGCTTCGCTGTTCAGATAGACATCCAGGTCGTCGCTTCCCCCGATGTGGCGGCCTCCGATAAAGACTTGTGGCACAGTTGCACGGCCGGTGACGGCGCGCAAACTGACAGTCGTCGCATCTTTACCTAATACAATCTCTTCATACTGCATGCCGCGTTCTTGCAGCATCTGTTTGGCTTTGGAGCAGAAAGGACAGCCCGGTTTGGTGAAGATCGACACGGATTCCTGCACTTTAAAATCCGGTGCCAGGTATTTGAGCAGGGTGTCGGCGTCGGAGACTTCAAACGGGTCGCCCGGTTTGTTCGGTTCGATAAACATTTTTTCTACCACGCCGTTACGCACCAGCATGGAGTAACGCCATGAACGCGGACCGAAGCCTAAATCAGCTTTTTCGACCAGCATGCCCATGCCTTTGGTGAATTCGCCGTTGCCGTCAGGAATAAAGGTGATGTTGGCGGCGCTTTGCTCGGCCTTCCATGCATTCATGACGAAAGTATCGTTGACGGAAACACACAGGATGCTGTCTACGCCATGGCTTTTAAATACACCAGCCAGTTCGTTGTAGCGTGGCAAATGGCTTGAAGAACAGGTCGGAGTGAAAGCTCCCGGCAATGAAAATACAATCACTGTTTTATTTTTAAACAGCTCATCGCTGCTGAGATCAACCCATTGATCGCCCTGACGGGTATGGAACGTAACTTGCGGTACTTGTTTCCCTTCGTGGCTTACAAACATGAATAACCTCTTAATTTTTCTTAATAAAAAATAAATAAAACTGATTTTTTGGCTGTGCCGTTTCGATGGGGGACATTATTGACGATTGTTGTTGATAGTTATAATCGTTGATTGCTATCTTATCTATCGCCGCGAGCTATCGTCGCGATCCATTATGGGCATGGGGTATATATGAATATTCGTGATTTAGAGTATCTGGTCGCACTGGCTGAGTTTCGTCATTTTCGCCGTGCCGCTGATTCTTGTCATGTGAGCCAGCCGACGTTAAGCGGGCAGATCCGCAAGCTGGAAGATGAACTGGGCGTGATGCTACTGGAAAGAACCAGCCGCAAAGTGTTATTTACCCAGGCCGGTTTGTTGCTGGTGGATCAGGCGCGGACTATTCTGCGTGAAGTTAAAGTCTTACGTGAAATGGCCAGCCAGCAGGGCGAGGCAATGTCCGGGCCACTGCATATCGGACTTATTCCGACTGTCGGGCCTTATCTGCTGCCGCAAATCATTCCGACACTGCACAAAACCTTTCCGAAACTCGAGATGTACCTGCACGAAGCGCAGACCCAGCAATTGCTGGCGCAGCTCGACAGCGGCAAGCTGGACTGTGCGATTTTAGCGCTGGTCAAAGAGAGCGAAGCCTTTATCGAAGTGCCACTGTTTGATGAGCCGATGAAACTGGCGATTTATGATGAACATCCGTGGGCATCGCGCGATCGCGTGGCGATGGCTGATCTGGCCGGTGAAAAGTTGTTGATGCTGGAAGATGGGCACTGTCTGCGCGATCAGGCTCTGGGATTCTGTTTCCAGGCTGGGGCTGACGAGGACACGCATTTTCGTGCCACCAGTCTTGAAACGCTGCGCAATATGGTCGCCGCTGGCAGTGGGATCACGCTGTTACCTGCGCTTGCCGTACCCAAAGAACGCAGCCGTGATGGTGTGACTTATCTGGTGTGTGACAAACCGGAACCGAGACGCACCATTGCATTGGTGTATCGTCCCGGTTCCCCGCTGCGTGGCCGCTATGAGCAACTTGCCGAAGCCATTAAGGTTCACATGCAGGCGCACATGGAAGCCGCTGCATTAAAACAGGCGGTTTAATCCGTTTAGCGCGGCAACGCGGTAGGCTTCGGCCATGGTCGGATAGTTGAAGGTGGTATTAACGAAATACTCGATAGTATTGCCTTCGCCTTTCTGTTCCATGATGGCCTGACCGATGTGGATAATTTCTGCCGCACGCTCTCCAAAGCAGTGAATACCCAGGATTTCCTTGGTTTCGCGATGGAAGAGCAGCTTCAGGCTTCCCACATTCATACCGGCAATTTGTGCGCGAGCCAGATGTTTAAACTGCGCGCGACCCACTTCGTAGGGCACTTTCATTGACGTCAGTTCCTGTTCGGTTTTACCGACGGAGCTGATTTCAGGGATGGTATAGATGCCGGTCGGAATGTTTTCGATCAAATGCACCTTGGCCTCGCCCTGAATCATCGCCTGCGCGGCAATGCGGCCCTGATCGTAAGCGGCAGAAGCCAGACTCGGGTAGCCAATCACATCACCGACCGCATAAATGTGCGACAGTGCTGTCTGGTACATACTGTTTACTTTCAGCAAGCCGCGGCTGTCGGCGACCAGACCAATATTTTCCAGACCCAGTTTGTCAGTGTTACCGGTGCGTCCGTTGGCAAACAGCAGGGCGTCTGCTTTCACTTTCTTGCCGGATTTCAGATGCATGATCACGCCATCTTCGACACCTTCGATTTTTTCGAACTCTTCGTTATGGCGGATAACCACGCCGTTATTCCAGAAGTGATAGGAAAGGGCGTCTGACATCTCCTGATCGAGGAACGAAAGTAAGCGGTCGCGGGTGTTAATTAAGTCTACTTTGACGTTCAGACCACGGAAGATCGACGCATATTCGCAACCGATAACCCCAGCACCGTAAATGATCACGTGGCGCGGTTCGTGGCTGAGTTCGAGGATTAAGTCGCTGTCGTAAATGCGCGGATGGCTGAAATCGACACCATGCGGGCGATACGGGCGTGAGCCGCAGGCAATAACAATGTTATCGGCAGTTAACTGGTCATGGGTACCATCGGCATAGCGAACACTGAGGGTATGTTCGTCAACAAAGCTGGCATCACCGGCGAAAAGCTGGCATTGGTTGCGTTCGTAGAAACCCTGACGCATACGGGTTTGCTGATTAATAACGGAATCCGCATGGCGCAAAATATCCGGGAAACTGGAGCTCATGGTGCGCGAGTTATCACTGTAAAGCGGGTTCTGGTTGAATTCGATAATTCTGCTGACGGCGTGGCGCAGGGCTTTGGAAGGAATTGTGCCCCAGTGAGTACAACCGCCACCGACGTTATTATAGCGTTCGATGACCGCAACTCTGGCCCCTTGTTTAACCAGTCCCATTGCGGCGCCTTCTCCGCCAGGGCCTGAACCAATAATGATGGCATCAAAATGAGATTGCTGTTGCATGGTTCGAAACCTATTTTTATACAAAATAACAACGAGAAAGTAACATATTAGTCTGGTTTCCCCTACATGCAGTTGTCAAAACGTGGGAAAACCGCAACATTCTGACCCACTTTATGCTGTAGTTTCTTTACCTCGGCCGATCAAAAACTTTGGTATAGTGAAATTGCATTGGACTAACAGCTAATAAGAAGAAAAGACTCCGTATGAAGGTTATGGGCGTAAGAGCACAACAAAAAGAGCGCACGCGCCGCTCACTGATTGAGGCGGCATTCAGCCAACTCAGTGCCGAACGCAGCTTTGCCAGTTTGAGTCTGCGTGAAGTTTCGCGTGAGGCAGGGATCGCGCCGACCTCCTTTTACCGGCATTTCCGTGACGTCGATGAACTCGGTCTGACTATGGTAGATGAGAGCGGCTTAATGCTTCGTCAACTGATGCGTCAGGCGCGCCAGCGTATTGCCAAAGGTGGCAGCGTGATCCGCACATCTGTTTCCACTTTTATGGAGTTCATTGGTAACAATCCGAACGCCTTCCGTTTGCTGTTGCGTGAACGTTCCGGCACATCTTCCGCCTTTCGTGCTGCAGTTGCGCGAGAAATTCAGCATTTCATTGCGGAACTTGCTGACTATCTGCAACTCGAAAACCATATGCCGCGCAGTTTTACTGAAGCGCAGGCAGAAGCCATGGTGATCATCGTGTTCAACGCCGGTGCCGAAGCGCTGGATGTCGACATTGCTCAGCGGCGCCAGCTTGAAGAACGGCTGGTACTCCAGTTGCGGATGATTTCCAAAGGCGCGTATTACTGGTATCGCCGTCAGCAGGAAAGAACGGCGGTGTCCCCCATGAATAAGTCCGGAGGAATAGAAAATGACTGAACAACCGAACCAGGATAATGGCACCCTGATCCTGGCCTTGATTGCCGGATTGTCGATCAGCGGTACGTTCGATGCGTTTTTCAGTTCCGTTGTCGTGTTCTCTATTTTCCCGGTCATTGCGTTGGTGCTGGCGGTGTATTGTCTGCATTTGCGTTATCACCAGGGTGAAATGCCTAAAGGCTTACCGACGCTGGCCGCCGCCTGTTTTCTGCTGGGGCTATTGCTTTACAGCACCATTGTGCGGGCCGAATATCCGCAGATAGGTTCCAACTTCCTGCCGTCGGTGATTTGTGTCGCGTTGGTTTTCTGGATTGGTGTGAAGTTGAAGCGACGAAAATCGCAAAGTATTTGATGCCGACGTTCTGCGATATTGCGTCGCACACCGTCATAAAGGCAACCTGTGGGTTGCCTTTTTTGATGACTGGTTACTCCTGTTTTTTGCTCAAGCCCGATAGGCTAAAACTGCCTGATCAACGCAAGTTAATGAACTGCCATTTCATTAATATCGAACCTATGTTCAATATTTAGAAGTTGATCGCCCCCATCTTCGTTTTTTTGCCATAAAGTCTAGTCAGGTGGCAAAACGAGAAAGGTTTTCATTGCTACCCCTCGCTAATTTGGATCATGGCAGAACGGGCCGGAGGTCGTTTGGATTCTGCCAAGGCCTATCGGTGATTCAATCAGGGGCATGACGGTAATGAAAACACGCAAAATCGGATTATTAAATTATCTGGCTTACGGCTCAGGGGATTTCCTCGGCGCCGGGACCACGGCGCTGACTGCCGCCTGGCTTCTCTATTTTTACACCACGTTTTGCGGGCTAAGTCCCATCGAAGCGACCTTTATTTTCGCCACCGCCCGCGTGGCGGATGCGGTACTCAGTCCGCTGATGGGCTATCTCACCGATAACTTCGGTGGCACCTGGCTTGGTAAGCGTTTTGGTCGCCGAAAATTCTTCATTCTTCTCGGTATTCCTTGCGTGTTTAGCTACAGCTTCATGTGGGTCGGCGATATGGGATACGTCTATTATCTGCTGACTTATCTCCTGTTCGATATCGTCTACACCATGATTCTGGTGCCTTATGAAACGTTGGTGCCGGAAATGACTGACGATTTCAAACAGAAGACTAAGTTTTCTGGCGCACGCATTGCGCTGGCTCAGCTCTCGGCGATTCTGGCGGCATTTTTGCCGGGCATTCTGCTTTCGCACCTTGGTAAAGACAATCCAATTTCATTCTTCTATTCGAGTCTGGTTTTCTCGGTGATTTGTGCGCTGGTATTGACGCTGGTGTATTTCTTTACCTGGGAGCGGCCTGCGGAGCTTAAGTCAGAAGCGACATTAAAAATTGAACGGGAACGTCAGCAACTGACGCTGGCACAAAGCCTGAAACGCCTGAAAGTAGAGTTGTCTTCTACGCTGCGCATCAAGATTTTCCGCCAGCACCTCGGGTTGTACCTCGGCGGTTATATCGCTCAGGACGTCTTCAATGCCGTGTTTACCTATTACGTGGTGTTTGTGCTGATGCAAACCGCCACGGTGGCATCGAACCTGATGGGGATGATGGCCATCCTGCAATTTGTGGCGGTTATCGCCATGATCCCGCTCTGTATCCGCTTCGGCCCTGCACCTTCTTACCGGTTGGCGGTCAGTTTATTCGGGCTGGCGGTTATCTCTTACGGTGTGCTCTATTTCTCCAACATGAGCGATTCGATGTCTCTGTTACTGCTGATTTCGGCACTGGCGGGTCTGGGGCGTGGCGGCATCAACTATGTGCCGTGGAACATCTATACCTACATTGCTGATGTTGATGAAACCATTACCGGTCAGCGCCGCGAGGGGATTTTCGCCGGTGTGATGACGTTAACCCGCAAAGCCTCACAGGCTGGTGCCGTCATGCTGGTGGGGATTATTTTGCAGTTGGCCGGTTTTGTCTCGGGCAAAAGCGAGCAGTTGCCGTCGGTGGGCCACACCATTCTCGGTGTGCTGACGATAGGTTCGCTGGTGATGCTGACCATGGGCTTCGTCATTTCCCTCTATTTCCGCCTCAACCTGAAAACTCACCGCGTGCTGGCGAGAGAAACGCAAAAGATGCGTGATGCTAACCGCATTCTTCCTGAGCAAATTACGCCGGAGGACCGCGCCACGGTGGAAGAACTGACGGGGATGAAATACGAATCGCTGTGGGGCAATAACAACATCGGTTATTTGCATCGCCACAATCCGCCACCGCAAAAATTGACTCGCCACACGGCACCCGACCTGTCGGTACAACAGCCCGGTCACCGTTTATAAATCAAGGAGAACCGCATGCAAGTTTTTGAAGTTAAGCACAGCGCGTTGCTGAGACAGCCAGAGTATTTTATTTCGCGCAGCGAATTGCAGGGGCTGATCCACAAAGTGACCGACAATCTGGTCAATATCGAAGATAAAACCGGTGAGTTTCTGCTGCATCTTGACGATGGCCGGGTGATCGATACCAAAGGCTGGGCGGGCTGGGAGTGGACGCATGGCATTGGCTTATATGGAATTTATCAGTATTACCAGCAGACGGGTGACGACCAGATGCGCGCGATTATTGATGATTGGTTCACCGCGCGGCTGGCAGAAGGCACGCCCACCAAAAACGTCAACACCATGAGCCCGTTCCTGACGCTGGCTTACCGCTATGAGGAAACCGGTAATGCGGCATGGCGGCCTTATCTGGAGCGCTGGGCGGAATGGGTGATGTACGAGATGCCGCGTACCGATAAAGGCGCGATGCAGCATATTGTTTATAACAATGAAAATCATCAGCAAATGTGGGATGACACGCTGATGATGAGCGTGCTGCCGTTGGCGAAAATAGGCAAACTGTTAGGCCGCACGGAATTTGTCGAAGAGGCAACCTATCAGTTCCTGGTTCATATCCAGTATCTGATGGATCGCGAAACCGGCCTGTGGTTCCATGGCTGGACATTCGACGGTCATCATAATTTTGCCAATGCCCGCTGGGCACGCGGTAACAGCTGGCTGACGATTGCTATCCCGGAGTTTCTCGAACTGGTCAATTTACCCGAGAACAACGCGACGCGACGCTATTTGTTACAGGTGCTGGAGAGTCAGGTTGCTGCGCTGGCGAGATGCCAGGATGACAGTGGCCTGTGGCATACGCTGCTCGATGACCCTCAGTCTTATCTCGAAAGCTCTGCGACCGCGGGTTTTGCCTACGGAATATTGAAAGCAGTACGCAAGCGTTATATCGAGGCCTCTTATGCGCCGGTGGCGGAAAAAGCCATTCAGGGCGTGATTAAACACATCAATCCGGCGGGCGAACTGACGCAAACCTCGTTTGGGACGGCAATGGGATCGAATTTGGATTTTTATCGTGAAATTGCGCTGACTTCTATGCCGTACGGACAGGCGATGGCGATTTTGTGTCTGTCGGAGTATCTGCGGGTGTATCTGTAAAACGGGTTTTTATTATCGTCTGCATAGAAAATGGGCACGCCGAGGTGCCCATTTTCTATGTTAAGCGTTCGCCAGTCAGATTCTTTCCAGCAATACACCGCATTCCATGTGGTGCGTATAGGGGAACTGATCGAACAACGCCAGTTTGGTCAGACGGTGCGTGTGGCTCAGCGTGTCTAGGTTAGCGCTCAGCGTCTCCGGGTTGCAGGAGATATAAAGAATGCGGTCGTACGCCTGCACCATTTTCACCGTATCGTCATCCAGCCCGCTGCGCGGTGGATCGACAAAAATCGTGTTGCAGTTGTAGGCGGTCAGTTCAATGTCTTTCAGACGGCGGAACTCGCGCACGCCGTTCATCGCCTGAGTGAAGTCTTCAGCGGCCATACGGATGATCTGCACGTTGTCGATGTGATTAGCTGCGATGTTGTACTGCGCCGCTGCGACCGAGGGTTTGGCAATTTCTGTCGCCAGTACGCGGTTAAAGTTACGCGCCAGGGCCAGCGAGAAGTTACCGTTGCCGCAATACAGCTCCAGCAAGTCACCGGTTGACCCTTCCGTTACGCCCAGCGCCCACTCCAGCATTTGAATATTCATCTCAGCATTCGGCTGGGTAAAGCTGTTTTCTACCTGACGGTAAATCATGTCGCGGCCGGCTACCGGTAACACTTCATCAATGTAGTCCTGATCCAGCATGATTTTGGTTTTAGAGGCACGGCCAATCAGTTGTACATCAAACCCCTGCTCGCGCAGTTGGTCTCGAAGCACCGTCGCGGCCTGCGTCCATTCGTCATCCAGTTTGCGGTGGTAAAGCAGTGAGGCAATAATTTTGCCGCTGCGCGTGGATAAATAATCAATCTGGAATATTTTCCGCCGCAGCGCGGGTTCCAGCTTGATGGCCGCGATCAGCACCGGCATTAGGCGGTTGATAATCTCGCTGGCAGCGGGGAACTGGTCCACACGCACGCGAGCTTTTGTCTGCTGATCAAACATGATGTGGTACAGATCGCCTTCGTCATGCCAAACGCGGAATTCTGCACGCATGCGGTAATGGCTGACGGGGGAACGGAAAACCTCGGGGGCCGGTGCCTGAAAAGGCGACATCATCGCCGCGAGGCGTGCGGTCTTTTCCGCCAGTTGGTCGTCGTATTGTTCAATAGGCAGGTTTTCAGGCGTCATTGGTTATCTCGTCTAACGGGCAATAAATTGGCTAACTTTGCGGGGGATTGTAGGGAATGTCCCCATTATGTCCAGTCTTGTTGTATTTATAAGAGGAATACCCTTTCTCCACGATGGATGTCTGGATTTCCAAACGGGTTGATCGTAGGATTGGCCTTCGGCCTCAATAACTGAGTTAAAAGGGAATCCGGTGTGAATCCGGAACTGGCGCGCAGCGGTATGGGGAAAGCACGGCGATAGCATTTTTCTTATGCAGACACTGTCTTCTTTTTCTTTTTATAGAAAGATGAGAGATGGGAAGTCATCGCCCGGTGGCGGTTTATTATTCCTTCATTAATAACCAACAAATCCTAAGTCCGAAAACCTGCCGATATTACGTCGCAACTTCACTGTCGTCGCGAAAACGTCGGTGTCTTTCTGCGGCATCCGCCAATTAAGTTTGGATGCTCGATTAATGACAATTAAAAAGCACGTGCTGCTGACGGTTTTATCTGTCACAGCTTTTTCAGGGTGGGCGCAAGACAGTACCTCTTCTTCGGATAATAGCGATAACCTCGTTGTCACTGCCAACCGTTTTCCACAGCCTGTTTCAACCGTATTAGCACCAATGGATATTGTCACCCGTGATGATATTGACCGCTGGCAGTCGAAAAATATTTTAGAGGCTATGCGCCGCTTGCCGGGTGTGGATATTGCGCAAAATGGCGGAATGGGGCAAAGCGCTTCTTTATATGTGCGTGGGTCTGAGGCTCGCCATACATTAGTTCTGGTTGATGGTATTCCGCTGGCTAAACCTGGGATAACCGGTGTTGCCGATCTCAATCAAATTCCCATTTCACTGGTGCAGCGTATTGAGTTTATTCGCGGCCCACGTTCAGCGGTATATGGTGCGGATGCCATTGGTGGCGTGATTAACATTATTACGCAAACCACAACCCCTGGCGCGATGGTCGAAGCTGGCGTCGGTTCAAACCACTATCAACAATATGACGGTAGCGTCAGGCAGAAAGTGGGTGATAACACGATGGTCACCGTCGCGGGCGCTTTTCAGGATACTCGTGGTTTCAATGTTCAACCTGATTCCACCTATTCTGTTGACCGTGATCGCGATGGCTGGAGAAGTAAATCGTTCTGGGCGGGGATTGAACATCAGTTCAATGACCAGCTTTCAGGTTTCTTCCGTGGCTATGGTTATGGTGACAACTCTGACTATGATGCGGGATATTCAGGTGGCAGTGATGAACGCCAGCTGTTTAACCACACCTACGATACCGGTCTTCGTTTCACTCAGGGTGATTACGCGACAGAGTTTACCGCCAGCGATCAAACCTATAAAGATTACAACTACGTCAGCACGAATGGGCTCTATGGCGACGGGACCTCGCTGGACGATATGGAACAGCGTAATCTTCGATGGGGAAATACCTATCGTATTGGCCACGGCATGTTGAGTGCGGGCCTCGATTGGCAACAACAGAAACTGACTTCCTCCGACCAGTATCTCTCGGACGACTATAAACGCGATAACACGGGTGTTTACCTGACCGGACAGCAGCAATTTGGCACCGTGACGTTCGAAGGTGCGGTGCGTGGTGATGATAGCGATCAGTTTGGATGGAATGGGACATGGCAGAGTGCAGCCGCCTGGGAGTTTGTTCCTGATTACCGCGTCACGCTTTCTTATGGCACAGGCTTCCAGGCCCCGACCCTGGGACAAATGTATGGCCAGAAACGTTATTACATTTCCTCTAATGAGGATTTAAAAGCTGAAGAGTCAAAACAGTGGGAAGCCGGTTTGGAAGGGGACACCGGGCCATTGAACTGGCGTCTGTCTGCATATCGTAACAAGATCGATAATCTGATCACTTACGACTATAACGAAACTACGTTTGAAGGCAGCTATTACAATATCGAAGCCGCAACCCTGAAGGGTGTGGAGTGGACCGGGAGTTTTGATACGGGTCCATTAAGCCATCGTATTACGCTGGGATATTTAGATGCCCGTCGTGATTCAGATGATGAGGTTCTTGCCCGTCGTTCCAAACAGCAAGCCAAGTATCAGCTCGACTGGACGGTCTTTGACGTCGATATGGATGTTTCATATCAGTACTTTGGGAAGCGTTTCGACAACAATACGTCGATATACAATAGCGAACAACGACGTCTGCCAGGTTATAGCACGGTCGATCTCGCCGCGTCCTATCCAATCACTTCCCATCTGACCGTTCGTGGTAGAATTGCTAACTTGTTTGATAAAAATTACGAGACGGCATATGGATACCAAACTGCTGGCCGGGAATACTACCTCACTGGAAGCTATACCTTCTGATCACTCGATAATTCCCGACCGCCCGACCGTGCTGGTGTTTGACTCTGGCGTCGGCGGGTTGTCGGTTTATCATGAGGTCCGGCAGATGTTGCCGGACCTTCACTATATATACGCTTTTGATAACGTGGCTTTCCCTTATGGTGAGAAGTCCGAAGCGTTCATTGTCGAGCGTGTGGTCGAAATCGTCAGCGCAGTCGAAAAACGTCATCCCCTTTCTATTATTGTTATCGCCTGCAACACCGCGAGCACGGTTTCACTTCCTGCATTGCGAGCCAAATTCGATTGTCCGGTCGTCGGCGTCGTTCCTGCCATCAAACCGGCGGCAAAACTGACACGCAATGGTGTCGTCGGCTTGCTGGCAACACGCGCTACTGTTCAGCGTCCTTATACTCACGACTTGATCGCCCGCTTTGCGACGGATTGCAAAATTCTGATGCTGGGTTCCGCCGAGCTGGTAGAAATCGCTGAGGCGAAGTTGCATGGCGCTGCAGTGCCATTGCCGGTATTAAAGAAAATCCTTCAGCCCTGGTTACGAATGCAAGAGCCGCCTGACACCGTTGTTCTTGGCTGTACGCACTTTCCGCTGCTGAGTGATGAACTGGCGCAGGTATTACCTGACGGTACGCGGCTGATTGACTCCGGTTCAGCGATTGCACGCCGCGCGCACTGGTTGATTGAAACTTCTCACCAGAAAATGCCTGCTAAGAAAGAGGGCGTTGAAATAGAGAGTCTGGCGTATTGCATGGCGGCAACGCCGGAGACGGAAGTTCTGCTGCCTGTTTTGCAGGCATATGGCTTTAAAAGCATCCAGGAATTGTCGCTTTAAACAGCTTTTGCTGAAAGATTCAGCTGTCGGTAAATTATTTGTATTTTAGGGGTTGCCACCGTCTGAGAACTCCCTATAATGCGCCTCCACTGACCGGGAACAACGATTGCGAAGTCGCCTGATTAGGAAGAGAAAAAGAAGAATGTTCGAATGAATAATCTCTTGACTCTTCAGCGGGAAAACGTAATATACGCCTCCCGCGCCGCATAAGATTCTTATCGGAACAGCGGCATGCTCTTTAACAATTTATCAGACAATCTGTGTGGGCACTCACAAGACGATATCAGCCACTTCGGTGGCAAAAAATATCAAGTCTTAAAGAGTGACCAAGCAGTAATTCATTTAAGTGAATTATTACGAAAGTTAATTTTTGAGCACCGCTTCACGAGTTGAAGCAAATCGAACTTTTAATTGAAGAGTTTGATCATGGCTCAGATTGAACGCTGGCGGCAGGCCTAACACATGCAAGTCG
>Ga0209847_1000741_pt1 | contig 12655 bp, 16 predicted proteins | sample OrgsoiDNA_201060_FD_185808 | JGI IMG/M metagenome (GOLD analysis project Ga0209847, IMG submission 185808) | Permafrost soil microbial communities from the Arctic, to analyse light accelerated degradation of dissolved organic matter (DOM) -... | ecosystem: Environmental > Terrestrial > Soil >... | reverse complement strand
GCGTCGGCAAGGTCTACCTGGGCGGCATGGCGGCCTCCATCCTGACCGCGTTTGGCCTGTCGAGCACCGGCCACTTCAACCCCGGCCACGCGCTCGGCCTGATCGCGCTGTTTGCTCTGCTGGTTGGGACGTTCGCACCGCGCGTCGGTTTCCTGGGCCGCGCCGCCCCGTACCTGCAAACGCTCGCCATGTCGTTCAGTTTCATGTTGTTGCTGGTGCCCGGCACCAATGAAACCTTGAGCCGCTTGCCGGTCGACCATCCGCTCGCCGCCGGCATCGATTCGCCTATCGTGCAATCGGCGCTGACCGGACTGTTCGGCCTGTTCCTGATCGGCACGGTCTATCAGATGTTCAAGCTGGCCAGCCAAAGCCGCAATATCGCGCGAGGTCGGTAAGCACAATAGCGCGCCCACAATGGCGCAGCGTAGCCACTCGGACTGGAGCTGACACAGACTGCCAGATACCTCAGAGTTCTTATGCTGCGCTACCGGCTAAAAATAGCCACTCCCGGCTTATCGCCAGCCGGGTGTCAAGGGACTGCCGCATGCCGCCTTTGGGATCAACCGGTCCCTGTCAGTTCGGTCGCGGTTCCGGTATCATTCGGCATGAATAAGATTTCTTTCCAACCGTTTGTGATTGGCGTCGCCGGCGGTAGCGGCAGTGGCAAGTCCACGGTGTCCCAGCAAGTGCTGGCTTCGTTTGGCGCGGAGATGGTCTCGGTCGTGATGCAGGACGATTACTACTGCGACCAAACCCACCTCACGCCTGAAGTCCGCCGCCAGCAGAATTACGACCATCCGCAAGCTTTCGACTGGCCATTGCTGGTGCAGCACGTCCAATCCTTGCGCAACGGCGTAGCGATCGAGATGCCGGAGTACGACTTCACGGCCGACAACCGCTCCGACAGGACCATTCCTGTCAAACCGGCCCCGGTCATCGTGATCGAAGGCCTGTTCGCCTTGTATGACGCGGACTTGCGCGACATGATGTCGCTGAAGATCTTTGTCGACACCGCCTCCGACATCCGCTTCATCCGCCGTATGCAAAGGGATATCACCGAACGCGGCCGCTCGGTGGAGAGCGTCGTCGGCCAGTATCTGGAAACCGTGCGCCCGATGCACAAGCAATTCATCGAGCCCACCAAGCGTTACGCCGATGTCATTATTCCGCACGGCGCGAATGGACCGGCTGTCGATATGATTACCACCAAGGTGGCCAGCGTTATCGGCATGAGTGCCGTTATTCGGACAAATTGATTATCTGAAATAGTGTTGGCGGGAATTTTTGGCGCTGCGCGCAGCGCCTCCGGCGCGCCACCGCGCAGCGGTGGCAAATGGACGATTCGGAGAGGGCTGCCCCGGCAGGGGCAGCCCTTCGAATCCCCCGCGCAAGGCCCGCAGGGGCCTTGCTTCTCTCCGCCGCGGCACAAAACAAAAAAGCCACCCGAGGGTGGCTTTTTGCTTTTGTGTCCTTGGCGAGAGGGGGACTCGAATTATGGCCTGGAAGCCTCATATTTAAAAGATTCGCGCTTTCCACCATCAAAATATGCCCCCAAACCTGCCCCCAAAAGATTTTCCTTACCGCTGGAAAAAAGCATTTTGAGGCCCATCTGACGGTACGCAATCGGTCAAGCTCCAGTCAAGGTAACGATGGCCTCCCCGCCCGGTAGATTGGTCCAAAATCTACCTTGACGGCGCCGATCGGTAAAAGTCCGGTAAAAGTCATCTTGCTCACCAGCGCGCGCCCAAGACTGTGAAGCTGTAAAGCTAGGTAAAGCTGCGTCGCTCCTTCTCGGCCAGTACCGGGAGGCCGCTGCCGTGGTAACCGCAGTGGTAACCGGGCCGGTTTTCACCTTTTCTGTGGCAACCACCTTGGCAACCTGCCGTTTGGCAACCAGCGCCAGCAACTGCGTTTCTGTGCGTACCAACCCGCGTACCCATCCGCGCGTACCGCCTTTGGGTGCGAACCTGAGTGCGAACCACAACTCGTGTTTCCTTCGACCACCGGCGCCGGCAGACGGTGTGCAATGTCAGGCAGCCCAGTTTGGCCCAGGTTTCGTCGTGTTATTATTTTTACATGAAAATAAAAGACCTTCGCCTTACATTCATTCAGTCGGCTTGTTGGCTATTTTTTGCCCTGTGCGCGATAGGAATTAGCCGCTATCTGATCCTCTTTTTTACCTGCAAACTCGGTTGGGGGGATCCCGACTGGGGTACTTGGCTGGGCTCGATCGGAACGATCACCGCCACAGCCGGCGCTGTATGGATCGCAAACGATGCGCGCTTCCAAAATAAGGCGCAGGCAAGGGCGCTGGCGCTTGTGACGGCAGCGAGCTTTACAGTACGGATTTCGCAACTACTCACTACGATGCGTAGCGTGGTGGGGCAGCTCGATGACCTCGACAATAACTTCACCCTTGAGCGTCGAAGATGGACAGGCAATTTAATATTGCACGCCGAGGCATGGGGCCCTGAAGACGCAATTCCACTTATTGCTATAGACGTACATACTGCCGCGCTTCTCGCGCAAACTAGTAGCGCCCTCCGGGCCATACATCAGCAAATAACAGCACCGGACATGGTCGAGAGAGAGGGGCAAATAGACGCTTTGACAATCATTTCAGATCAGCGAATGGCGTGTGAGGAGCTCATCGCTAATCTTGAGGCAGCGCTAATCATGTGCCGAAATGTCAGTCCGTTTCCGTAGGAACGTCCTAGAAATTCATCGAGGCCGACCAGCGCCCGCAGCCGAATCTACTTTTACGGGGGTTTGGATCAAGAGTCCATTCCCGCCCCGCTAAACAGGTATTCCGTCATAGAGAAACTGCACCACGCGGACGACGGTGAAGCGCAGGGCCGCGCTGAAATCCGTCAAAGTCCTGTCAAAGTAAATGAGGGCCTCCGTGTCCGTGAGCGGACGCAGCGGCAGGCGCCGGCGATCATGACTCAGGCGTCGCCGCGCGCGCCGCTCTTTCCCGCTCCACGATCTTATCGACTTCCCGGCGCCCCGCTTCGTCCAGCTGCTCTCTGGCATGATCCGCATAGGCCTTTTGCCTTGCCAAAGCCCTGACCTGTTTCGGCGTGGCGCCCTTCTTGAAGTGTTCGCGCAACGTGCTTTCATCGACGCCCAAGCCGCGTGCCAGCGACCGTACCGACTCGCCCATCACGGCCCGCCGAAACGCTTCCTCAATCTGGATAAAGGTGATTTTCACGACCGGGCGCGGGGTTACGCGGGGAAAGTATCATTGTGGTCGCTGTGGGCCAGCAATTTCGCATCCACATCAATCACTGCGTCGGCGGCATCATCAAGCCGCGCACGATGTGCAAGGCAGGCTTTCGCCAGCGATCGAAGACACGCGCGCTCCTGACGCTTCGCTTCGGTGATGCGCGGACCTTCTGCCCAATATTGCCCCGCGTTCTCCGCCTGGCGGCGCTCGGCCATGATCGCCATCCGGCGCGCGTGGGCGGCGTGCCAGTGCAATGCGGCGTGGATCATCTCTCTGTCGTTGTTCATTTCATCTCCGATTGCGTGGGAAGGCCATGGATCGGGCCGTGGCGACGCGAAGCGCACATGACTGCGGTGTTGGCCAGTCGTGCAGCGCCAGCAGCTCAGCAGCCCATTTCTGGTTTAGTCTGCGATGGCCATCAGATTGCCGCTCTTGGTGCGCCACAGGATCGTGCCATCCGGAATGCTGTTGACACGGTGCGCTGCCAGGTCGATCACTTGCGCGCCGCCGTGGGCCTGTTCGAACATGGCGCGGTCCATGCGCGAGTAGGCGTCCATGGCGCTTTGCGGCCGGTTGTTAGGGACGAGCGAGCCGTCAGCATTGGTGATAAAAGTCGTTATTTTCATGTGATGCCTCTACGTTTTAATTTCCCCGGTGCCGCCGGGTCGGTGTTGTTGCTGCCCAGCGCCAGCAGTGATGCGCCGCTGGGCCAGCTAGACGAAATTCTTCCGCTTGCTCTGCTGCCACCGCCCGGTCAGGACCAGCCACCTTTGAACAACCCGATGCGCTCTACCAGGTCGCGCACGGCCAGCGCGCCGGCGGCGTCACATGCTCCCGTGGCCATCACTTCCAGCCGCGTCGACCGTTCCGCTTGCGCCAGCAGCGTTTCCAGAATCTCGCAGTGCTTGTATCCGCCGGCGCGCGCCAGCGACAGGATGCCGGTCATGGTTTCCAAGCACAGGCGCTGGCCTTCCGCGTTGTCGACGTCTTCATCACCGTGTGCCACTGCGGCACAAATAATCAATACATCGTGCGACCGTAGCTGCCCTTTTTCGAGTCTGGCATCCAAATCTAATCTGCTGTTCATGTACGACAGCCCTTTTTTCGGTGGTACAGGTGGTACACGTGGTACAGCGAGTATCCATGCGGGTTTGCGCTGTACCACCACGTTTTTGGGCGGTGGTACACGGTGGTACAGGCCCGCCAAAATCTCCCTTATCGTCTCGGTCGATTCGTTTTGTACCACCGTGTACCACCAGTGTTTTTGCCCGGTGGTACGGCTGGAACCCGCATGGATAGCGCTTGTACCACCTGTACCACCGTGTACCACCGATTTTGCTGATGGTTGCGACAGCTTCGAGAAATCGAGACGCATTATTCGTCCTCCCACATGCGGCTGGTGAACACGTAACAGCGGGTCGGTCCCATTCCAGGCACTCGGCGCTGCTGGGCGGACTTGCCGTCTTTGCCGGGTTCGATCCAACCGGCGGCCACCAGCGCTAGCGCGGCGGTCTTAGCGTCGAACCCGTTACAGACTTCGCGTTTGAACGCCTCGGGCAGCACCAGATATTCCCGCTCGCCGTTGGCGCCGGTGCGGTGGAAGCCGGCCCGGTTGATGATGCGCTGCTCCTGCGTGGCGGCCATGTCCTCGAACCGACTGGCGCCATGGGCCTCGAAGAACGCGCGCACCTGCGCCAGCACTGTGCGATCTTCTCGATTGCCGATGCCGCCGAACGCATCGAGCCAGGCGATGAAGCATTTCCGGGCCGCGCCGACAGATTCACCCGGCTGCCACCCGGTGATCTTGTAGTGCGTCGCCAGCTCGCCGGCCACCGCCACCAGGGCGAACCGGCGCGCCACCCGCAGGACTTGGCCGGTGGCGCCGGCGGGTGCCGACTCATGGACGAACTGCTGGATGCCCTCGTTGATGGTGTCGATCAGGTCGGCACGATCAGCAACCACGCAACGGAGCCAGACCACACCAGCGGCGCCATGGTGCTTGATGGCTGCGTCCTTGAGAGCCAGCGCCAGCGCGGCCGGGCTGGGTTGGCCGTTCAGTGTCTCGAACGAACCCATGCCGGCGCCGGCGTCCGCTTCAATATCGGCCAAGCGGATTTCCTGGCCGGCATTGGCTTTCTTGCCTACGCGCGCCATCAGTGCGGTGAGTGACTCTTCGCCCGCTGATAGGACCAGCAAGCGCCACCGGGCCGCAAGGCGCGCCGTACCGTTGCGTGATGCGCGCGCCTTGCCTTGTCCGTTTGCGAGCAGGTAGGCCGCTTCGCCCGCCTCCTTCGGGTCCATCTGGCTCAACTCGTCCAGGATCAGCAGCCCATCGTTGTGCAGTGCCGCCAGCCCTTCCAGACCGTTTGCCGTGGCTCGCCACAGGCGCGGGTAAGCGAGGGGGTCGCCCCACACCGATGCGGCCACCTTGAGCGCTGTGGTCTTGCCGGAAGACGATCCACCGCGCAAGTGGAAACCTCCCGAGTCCTCGCCCACCATATCGGCCAGCGCGCCGGCGAACGCCACCGACAGCGCAAATACCAGCCGCGAATTGCCCTCGGCCAGCGCCGCCACCGTGTCGCGCCAGCCTTCCAGCGTGCCCGTGACAGAAAAGGCGGGCTCGATCGCATGGGCATTTTGGAAGACGACGATTTCTTCGTCCTGACCGATTGATGCGGCCGGTGTCACATACACACCACCATGCCAGCCCAGCCGCTCCACGCAGCGCGCCAGGGTCGCCACTGGCCAGACTTGTACAAACGACGCCAGCAGGTCACGTGACGCCCGCGTGGTTGCGATCGACAAACCCATGCGTGCCAGCTCGCGCCGCATGTCAGTGCCGTCGCTTTGCAGCAGCTCCAGCGGCATGGCCCACTGGTGGCGCACATTGTCATCGTCGCGCCATTCCAGCAGTCGGCCCCACTCGCCGCTCTTGGCATCGCGTGTTTTGGCAACCACTGACAGGGGCGCGCAGATCCAGCGCGGCGGTTGCTCGTTGCCGTCTTTGTCTTTGCCGATGAAGAACACGCCACGCGGCGACACGTCGAATATACCGCCGCCGTATCGGCAAGTCATCGATTCAGCGTGCAGCAGCTTGCCTGCCCGCGCTGCTGGCGCTGGTGCGCTCTGCGGCTCGTCGTCGGCCTTTGTGATCTCCTGCCCAGCATCAGCAGTCCGCAGCAGCGCTTTGATGCGCAACCGCACGGCGTCTGCTCCGAACATACTCGCCATGTCGTTAAAGTCGGTCGCACTCTCGGGACGTTCGGTGCCGAAGTCAGGCAGCGCCAGCAGGCCACCCACAGCTTGAGCCGCATCGATAGCGTGCGGGTCCGGCTCGCCGGTCGCCTTCACCAGGTCCGCAAGCAGAACGAGCACCGCCGCCGGGTAACAGGTGCGCAGCAGCTTCGCTACGGCCACCAGGTTGTTTGCCGACAGCGTTGCCACGGCTGGGTGGCCGCTGGTTTCGTTGACCGTCATGGCGGTGGCTACACCTTCACCGATAAACAGCACCAGGCCCGTGCCTTCACTCTTGGGCAGTGCCTGCGTCGCCCAGTAGCCGCCGGCTTTCTGGCCGCCCTTGATAGCTGATTTGCGGCCCTCGCCATCGATCAGTTCGCAAGTACTCAATATGCCGGCAATCTTCACTGGCGCCACGATGATGCGGCCGACCAGCGCTTGGCCGCGTGACTTCGGCGTGTAACCTAAGATCGCGGCACAGGCGGCGGCGTCGATCTCGCGCAGCGTGGCAACGGGCCGCACCTCCTTTCGCGCCAGATAGGGATGGTCCGACGTTATCGGGGTGGCAGCCTTCCACAATGCCGCCGCCTTCTTCATGGCCGCAAGCCTGGCGCGTGTGTCCTCTTCGTCACGCTTCCTGCGGATGGCGTCAATGCGGGCTTGGTGCGCTTCCTCTTCGGCGGGTGTGAGCGTGCGGCCGATATCGGCGCGCCAGTTCTGCGTGTAGCCTGTGCGATGGTCGCCAAAGGTGCCAGCCGGGATGCCATCGTCGTGCAGCACATACCAGCCGGCGTCGTCTGATTTCCTACCGTTGCTGGCGAAACGACGCAGCCGTCCATCGGCCTCGATCACATCAGGCGGAGTCAGGCCGGCGGCCTCAATGGCAGAGCGGAACTGGTCAACGGCAACGGCGTTGCTCATGGATAAACTCATTCTGAAAATCCTTTAGGTGCTTGGTAGTCCAGCCAGTGGGTGACTTCGGAATAGACAAGTGGCGCGCCGCCCGCCATCGAAATCCAACAGCTTTCGTCAGCGTCAAAAAAAGCAATGTATGCTTGTTTTTCTGCGCTGTTCCAGACCAGAACGGGCCTATCGTTGTCGGGTGTGCCGACTGAAAATACCTCTTGCCAGCCGATGCCGTAGATTGGCAATTGATCGGCCGTCAGCGGCGCGGTGGTTGGCTGAATGCGCTTCATGCGGCACCCCCAATGTTATTTTGCGCCTCGACGCACGCGACCAGCTCATCGGAAATCTGCTGGGCCATCCACAACAGCGTGTCTGGCCCGCTTTCGTCCTGCATCGCCAACAGTAGTGCCGCCAGTTGGCGTGCGCGCATGATGGTATGGTCGGCCAAATCGCGTGGCTCAACATGCACCTTGGCATATGGCGCAATCAGCACCGTTGCTGCCACCTGCTCGGCATTGACTTTCGGCGCGCTCATGGTTGCACCTGCGCGGGGAGTTGACCAAGCAGGTCGACCAGTTCATCGGCCAGCGTCGACGCCAGCCACAGCACATTGTCTTGCAAGCTGTCGGTGCAATTTCTAAATTCCACCCCGCTGCTGCCGTAGGTGAGGCCAAGCAATGCGCTCAGTTGTGCGGCGCGCATGTCGGCGCGGCCCTGGACATCGCGACGGGCGGCAGTATCGTCTTGCTCGGTTTTTTGTTTCGTGCGGGCGTTCATGCTGCACCTCGCACCAATGCGGCCAAGTCGCTGGCAAGTTCGTCGGCGAAGTCCGCCAGCATGGTGAGCGTGTCCGGCTGCTCGGCCGGTGGCAGCAGGTGCAATACGGACAGCAGCGCGGCGAAGGTGCTGGCCTGGCCGGCGATCAGTTTGATTTTCGGGGATTGTACGGGCGTGGTGGTGCTTGGCATGGTATGCCTCCTGTGCGGTGGTTGAACCACTCGCCTCGTCGCCAAACGAGGTGAGCAGCAAATGGTGGGGTTGGCGAACCGGCGCACAGGGAAACCGGCATACCCGAAGGTATCCCCACCACTGCCGCTCATAGAGGACGCACTGGTGCAACGGACATAAAAAAGCCGCCTGGGGAGGGCGGTTGTCCGCCCTGCGCAAATCGAGTCGCCAAACCCGGTTCCCTCTTTATTGGGAACAGAATCATTGTCAGGCCGGGCGGGCCGCATCGTCAAGCGCTTTGTGCCGCCGAGGATTGGCAGGCCTTGGCACTCTGGATATTGAGCAAGATCAAGCATGGGTCACGCCCTCCAACAGATAGACGCCGACGCGGTGATAGATGCCGCTCTCGGTGCGCTCGTCACGCATCACGGTCTTGATGCGCTTGCCGGCCTGGCGCAGCTCATGGATGCGGGCGCGTGGGTCGTAGCAGTCCAGGTGCCGACTGCCTTCGTAGGTGGTGACGCTGCCCAGCTGCTCCATGGCCGCCTGCATACGCTGGCGCTGCATGGCGCAGTCGTTGCCAGGCAGCGCCAGCAGAATGGCGGCCAGCTTCTCGATACGGGCGCTCATTGGGCGAGCCTTTCGCGCTTGGTACGAAGGGCGGCGACATATCCCGGCAGCGCCGCCTTGCGCTCGTCGTAACTGCGGCCCCGTGCTATCCAGATCGCATTGCGGGCTTCCACCTTATCCAGTAGAACCAGGTCGGCTTGCGCCAGGTCGTCGCGCTGCACGGCCTCGAAGCGACCAAACAACACCCAGTTGATGAGCTTCGCCTCGTTGGCGTAGTGGTGCCACAAGGTGGCCTTGCCCTCGTCGGCGCGCGCCTCCTGCAGCGCGTCCGCCATCATCTGGTAGCTGGTAGAAACCTTGCTCCGCGAGTCCGCCCATGCCGCCGGGTCTTGGCTCCCCAACTCGGCCCGGATTGCCATGAACGCGTCGACCAATCGCACCTGGCCGGCGCGGGAGTTACGGCCGCCGATGAACGGCATTGCGATCAGGGCGCCGCGCTCGGTCAACTCGATCATGCGCTGCGCTTTTCCGCGCTCGTCCGTGTAATCTCGCTCCTTGGAATCTAGGCGCGAGATCGTGCCATCGGCAATCAAGGAATCGAGCGATTGCAGGACATTATCGTGCCGGCGTTGGAACTCCTTGGCGATGGCCAGCGAGTCGGTTATCGCCTTCCCCAGATGCATGTGGACAATGGCGCCCGCAGTTGCCGGTGCTGGCGCGCGCTGCCCCGGGCCGCTTTCGATCCGTGAATTTATCGCGGCCATTACTTGACCTCGATGGAGTAATTCAGCGGGTCAGCGAAGAACCGATGCAGTTCGCGGTTGGAGTAGCACGTGCAACGCTCGGACAGGCGCACCGCCGGCGGCGCCTTGCCGGCGTTGACCAACTGACGAAACTTCTCGCGGCTGAATGGAGAGAACTGGGCTATTTGGTTCCAGCGTGACATGCCGTCATGCGGAAGCGAAGCCTTGGGTGGTTCCGTGTAGATCGAAGGCGCTATGTTGTGGCGCTGGACTTTGAGTGCTGTGGCTGCGTTTGCCATGTTTGCCCATCCTTTGCATTTTGCTGGGCGGGATGCCTAGCTAAAGCTCAGAATGGTCGATACACGCCAAACAAAAAACTCTTGTGCTGGCAGAGAGCGCACTATGCAAGCACGGTGCTATATTACGATTCGGAAACACCTGTCCCATTCCCGGCACCAGTCCTCAATTTTCTTTTGGCTTTTCAGGTGTTCGCACTTATCCAACATATCGCGAGCAAATGCGGCTTTGCCTTTATATTGAGTTGGTTTGACTTTCCAGCCAATCCAACACTCGAAAACTAAGTGCTTCTCTTTTTGTTTTGGGTCATCGGCATGGCGTTTTTTCGCGGCCTTAATCGCCCGTTGTTTAAAGTTGTCATGACGGCCGCAATGTGAAAAATAGCCCAACGCCAAGCCAAGCCACTCGTTGGCGCTGCAAGCGTATGCCCAGGCGATGGAACTCATCTCCTCGGACTTTAGGGATTGGATCGCGTAAGCACAGGATACCCGCATCATGGCGATCATAGTTCGAGCCTGCCGCTCATTTGAGAAGACTGGATTTTCGGTCCAGCCGGGCAACTCGCCGTCGGTTTCTATTCGTGAAATCAATTCATCGCCAACAGCCCTAGGATCATTCCACATAGGGCCGACGCAATATTTATAGTAGTCGTCAGGATTTCCAAATGCCTCGCCGTGTATTCCTGAAAGCTCTTGAATGACTTTCGACGCCTCCGTCTTGGCTGTTCGTTCGCCGATTGGCCTGCTGTCAATGAACTCTTGCATTTCGCCCCTTTGCGTCCCTTGAATCGGAAGCCATGCCAGCCGGGCAAGGGTGTCCCGGTTTTCCCGCCGTCGCGGTAGGCATGGCTAAACTGATAGAGCTATGCGGCCTTGCCGAACCGGCCTGCAACCACCTTGCCGCTGGCGGCCGTATCCAAGTAATCGGCGTACTGCTGCATCATCACGCGGCGCTCATCCAGGAACAGCGCGCGGTCGTAGGCCTCGCCGTAGGTGTCGCCGGATGCGTGAGACAGCTGGCGGTCGACAACCTCATGCCGGTAGCCCAGCCGCTCTTTGATGACGCCCATTGCTAGCGATCGGAAGCCGTGGCCGGTCATCTTGCCGCTGTAACCCATGCGCTTGAGCGCCGCGAGGATGGCGCCGTTACTGGCCGGCTTCTCGTGGTCGCGCTGATTCGGGAAGAGGTACTTGTTGCCGCCGGTGATCGCGTGGAGCTCGCGCAGCAGCGCCCAGCCCTGCGCAGGCAGGAACACGTGATGGTCGACCTTGCGCGGCTTGATCTTCTTCTTGCCCATTTTCATGCGGTGCCAGTCGATCACCCATGACTCGTTTTCCAGATCGATTTCCGACCAGGGCGTCTCGATCAGCTCGCTGGTCCGGACGAAGGTGAGCATCATCAGGCGCATCAAAATACGGGTCGGCACGAACATGCGCCCTTCGATCTTCTCGAAGACGCGCAGGAACTCGGGCAGCTCGTCCGGGGTGATGGCGGCGTGATGCCCGTTCAGGCTGGACTTGAGCGCGCCACGCAGACTCGGGACCGGATCGACCTCGGCTTTACCCGATGCAATCGCGAAGCGGAAGATCTGACCGCAGACTTGGCCTTGCCGCTTGGCCATGTCGAGCGCACCGCGCTTTTCGATCTGGCGCAGCACGTCGAGCATGACGGGCGCCTTGATGTCGGTGATAGGCTGTTTGCCAATCAACGGGAAGACGTCGATTTCCAACCGGTGCAGGATATTGGCTGCGGTACGTGCCTGCCAGCTATCGAGCTTGTTGGTGTGCCATTCGCGCGCGACGGCCTCAAAGGTATTGGCCGCTGCAGTCGCTTTCTGTTGCTTTTCGATGCGCTTGGTCTGTGCTGGGTCCACACCCACGGCCATTTGCTTGCGCGCCGCGTCGCGCCTGGCGCGAGCTTCCGCCAGCGGCACCTCGGGATATGCCCCGAACGCCAGCCGGCTTTCTTTGCCGCTGGCCTGCTTGAACTTCATACGCCACAGCTTGCGGCCGGTGGGCATCACCTCCAAATAGAGGCCGCCACCGTCGGCGAGCTTGTACGAGGCCTCTTTCGGCTTGGCGTTTTTGGCCTGGATGTCCGTCAGCGGGGTGACAATTTTAGGCATTTTGGGGGCACGCGCTTTCGCGCTTTGGGGGCATGCCCTCAAGACTGCCCCCAAAAATCGTGGGTGTCAATAGGCAAACTTTGGCACTACAGGCGCAAAAAAACCCCTAAGCTGTTGATTTCTTAGGGGTTTCTAGGCAAACTTTGGTGTACTTTGCCATATCCTTGGCGGAGAGAGGGGGATTCGAACCCCCGATAGGCTATGAACCTATACACGCTTTCCAGGCGTGCGACTTCAACCACTCATCCACCTCTCCTGCATCATTTCTCCCCTTTCGGGAAGCCGCACATTATAGCAAGAATTCCAAGGACCACAAAGCTTATTTACCGCCGCCTCAGGACGCCTCTTTAAGCTGTTCCAAAATCGCCGGATTCTCCAACGTCGACACGTCCTGCGTGATCGTTTCACCCTTGGCCAGCACGCGCAGCAATCGCCGCATGATCTTGCCCGAGCGCGTCTTCGGCAAATTGTCGCCAAAGCGGATTTCCTTGGGCTTGGCGATCGGCCCGATTTCCTTGGCGACCCAGTTGCGCAGCTCGGTGGCCAGCCGCTTGGCCTCCTCCCCCGTCGGCCGCGCCTGCTTGAGCACGACAAACGCGCAGA
>Ga0209847_1000740_pt1 | contig 12672 bp, 15 predicted proteins | sample OrgsoiDNA_201060_FD_185808 | JGI IMG/M metagenome (GOLD analysis project Ga0209847, IMG submission 185808) | Permafrost soil microbial communities from the Arctic, to analyse light accelerated degradation of dissolved organic matter (DOM) -... | ecosystem: Environmental > Terrestrial > Soil >... | reverse complement strand
TGATTACATCGAGATGTTCTACAACGCAAAACGCCGCCATGGTTTCAACAATCAGCTGTCACCGGTAGAGTTTGAAAAGCGTTACGCAATGAGCTTGCAAGGTGTCTAGAGAATCCGGGGCGATTCATCCGGTGCTACGCAGACAATAATGCACTGCATCATTATCCATTCAATGAATTCAGCTCGATGCCGATAAACTCCCAAGCGCTGCCGGTTGCGTCGGAGCGACTCTATTAACCCGTGGATCACGTTTCCCATTATCGGCACGGCCCGCAAATACCAAACAGGAAGTTTTTGTATGACTGACGAAACGAAGCCAGAAAACGAGTCACGCCTGCTCAAGGCGGTAGAGTCGATCGCAATCAGCCCAAAGGATGCCCGGGCATTAGTCTTACAATACCAAAGTCAAGTGAAGGCATCTAAACCTAATGCTTCAGAGCATGAAGTTCGGGCAATGGTCGCGAAGAAAATCATTAGTCGCTACTCAAAAATGTCAGCAACGAGCGGTGGAGTTACGGCTTTGGCCGGCGTCATACCGGGTCTGGGCACTGCCGTCGCAATGGTAGGCGGCGGACTGACCGACGCTACAATTGGTATGAAATTTCAAGTCGATATGTGCATGTGCCTGGCAGATGCCTTTGGCTGGGATCTCACAAGTGAGGATGCGCGGCAACTGGCATTTATGATTGCGGCAGGAGGATCGCTGGAGAAGTTTGGCGTGGAAATTGGTACCGCATTCGCCTCTAAGGCTGGCGTAAATATGGTACGCCAATATCTGAAGGGAGCAGCACTGCAGGCAATCAAGGAAATGTTCAAACGCATAGGCATCACCTTCACTCGAAAAGCATTGGAAAAGGCAATTCCATTCGGCATTGGGGTGGTGATCGGCACCTCTGCCAACTATGCCCTAACGAATTACGTCGGAAATACTGCTTTGGGCTGGTTCACAACTGATCGTGATATGGGTAACGAGCCAATCGTCGTGAAGGATGAGCTGATAGTGGATGCTGAGCCGACATGAACCTACCGGGCCTTGTCTCAGCGTGACCAATCTTTAAAGCAACGCGCCAAAAGCGGCATGAACTCACAGCCCACGGGACTAACTCCGACCTTGGTATCAGCTGAGGATTCCACCCAGAGCCAGCCGTTTTGTAGGGGTAAAAACAACTGAACACAAAAAGGGGTCGCGAGATAAAATCTCGCAACCCCTTGAATTATATGGTCGGGACGGAGTGATTCGAACACTCGACCCCTAGCACCCCATGCTAGTGCGCTACCGGACTGCGCTACGCCCCGACTAGGCGTGATACTCGTCCCTCATCTCGAAGAACGCTCAAGAATATATCGCAAGCTTTTGAAAACTGGAAGTATTCAAACGCAGGAAATTATTTCTTGAGCACAACCAGCACATCTTCCAATTCAGCGATCATCTGCCGAATCATCTGCTTGTACTGAGTGGTGTCGTCTTTGGCTTCATCGCCGGACAAACGCAGGCGCGCGCCACCGATGGTGAACCCTTGATCGTAAAGAAGCGCGCGGATTTGCCGGATCATCAACACGTCTTGTCGCTGATAATACCGGCGGTTTCCGCGGCGTTTGACGGGGTTGAGTTGAGGAAACTCCTGTTCCCAGTAGCGCAGCACGTGTGGTTTTACCGCACACAGCTCGCTGACTTCACCGATGGTGAAGTAGCGTTTGCCTGGGATGACGGGTAGCTCGTCGTTATGACTTGGTTCCAGCATAAGCCTCAACTCGGGCCTTCAACTTCTGCCCTGGACGAAAGGTGACCACACGGCGAGCCGTGATCGGGATTTCTTCACCCGTTTTCGGATTGCGGCCAGGCCGCTGGCGTTTGTCCCGAAGGTCGAAATTGCCGAAACCGGACAATTTGACTTGTTCGTTGTCTTCAAGAGCGTGCCTGATTTCTTCAAAAAACAGTTCGACCAATTCCTTGGCCTCCCGTTTATTCAGGCCCAGCTCCTCATACAGACGTTCCGCCATCTCAGCTTTCGTCAGAGCCCCCATACGTCACTTCCTTAACGTGGCGTTCAACCTTTGTTCGAGCGAGGTGAGGATATTTTGCGTCGTAGTATTCACCTCATCGTCATTAAGAGTGCGCGATGGATGCTGCCAGGTCAAGCCGACTGCAAGGCTTTTTCTATCAGGATCAATACCTTTACCCTGATACACGTCAAATAGCCTGAGGTCTGTCAGCCATTCGCCTGCATTTTCACGGATTACGTCCAGTACGGCGCTGGCTGCGACGTCTTTTTCGGCGATCAGCGCAAGGTCACGACGCACTTCAGGAAAGCGCGACAACTCCTGGAATTTAGGCATTTTACCCAACGCCACTTCGGCCAGAACCAGCTCGAAAACGAAGACCGGGCGATCGAGACCGAGGGTTTTCGACAATTCAGGGTGGATAGCACCAACGAAACCAACCAAACGACCTTCACGCTCGATGCGGGCGGTTTGACCCGGATGCAGCGCTGGATGCTTGCCCGGCACGAAAGTGAACGAATCCAGTGCACCGGCGAAGCCCAGCACCGCTTCCACGTCAGCCTTGACGTCGAAGAAGTCGACGACATCGCGACCTTGCGCCCAGCCTTCCGGCAGACGGCTACCGCAAACAACACCCGCCAGCATCGGCTCTTGCTTCAAGCCTTCCAACTGACCGACGAAGCGCAGACCGCTTTCGAACAGACGGACACGATCCTGCTGACGGTTCAGGTTGTGCTGAAGCGCCTTGACCAGGCCTGGCCACAGGGACGAACGCATGGCGGCCATATCGTTCGAAATCGGGTTAGCCAGCAGCAGCGGCTCTACACCCGGATTAAACAGCTCGAACTGTTTCGGATCGATGAAGCTGTAAGTGATCGCTTCCTGATAACCACGGGCCACCAGCAGACGACGCAGCTCTGGCAGATCGCTACGGGCTTCAGCCTTGGCTTGTGGCGCCAGACGGGCTTGTGGGTAGCGAACCGGCAGACGGTTGTAACCGTACAGACGGGCCAGCTCTTCGATCAGGTCAACTTCCAGGCTAATGTCGAAGCGATGGCTTGGCACTTCTACTTGCCACTGCCCTGCCCCATCGGCAGAAACGGTCAGCCCCAAAGCGTTCAGCAGACGCTCGACTTCGGCCGAATCCATTTCCATGCCCAGCATCTGGGTGATGCGCTGCGCACGCAATGTAACCGGCGCGATTTTCGGCAGGTGCTGCTCGCTGACGATTTCGATGATCGGGCCGGCTTCGCCGCCAGTGATTTCCAGCAGCAGGCCGGTGGCGCGCTCCATGGCTTCACGGGCCAGTTGCCAGTCCACGCCACGCTCGTAGCGGTGCGAGGCATCGGTGTGCAGGCCGTAGGAACGGGCCTTGCCAGCGACAGCAATCTGATCGAAGAACGCGCTTTCCAGGAAAATATCGCGAGTGGTCGCGGTGTTGACGCCGCTGTGCTCGCCACCCATGACGCCGGCGATTGCCAGGGCGCGGGTGTGGTCGGCAATTACCAGCGTATCGCTACGCAGGCTGACTTCCTGACCGTCGAGCAGCACCAGCTTCTCGCCTTCTTCAGCCATGCGCACGCGGATGCCGCCATTGATTTCGGCGAGATCAAACGCGTGCAACGGTTGACCCAGCTCCAGCATCACGTAGTTGGTGATGTCGACCGCAGCGTCGATGCTGCGCACGTCGCCACGACGCAGACGCTCAACCATCCACAACGGCGTAGGCTTGGACAGGTCGACGTTACGGATCACACGACCCAGGTAACGTGGGCACGCCGCTGGCGCCAGCACTTCAACCGAACGTACTTCATCGTGCACGGCTGGCACAACGACTACGACCGGACGGGTGACTTTAGCGGCGTATAGCGCGCCAACTTCACGGGCTATGCCGGCCAGGGACAGGCAGTCGCCGCGGTTCGGGGTCAGGTCGACCTCGATGCTGGCGTCGTCCAGGCTCAGGTATTCACGAATGTCCTGACCGACCGGCGCATCAGCCGGCAATTCCATCAGGCCATCGTTGCCTTCGCCGACTTGCAGCTCGGCTTGGGAGCACAGCATGCCGTTGGACTCAACGCCACGCAGCTTGGCTTTCTTGATTTTGAAGTCGCCTGGCAGTTCGGCACCGATCATGGCGAACGGGATCTTCAGGCCCGGGCGCACGTTTGGCGCACCGCAAACGACCTGGAAGGTCTCCGAGCCATTGCTGACCTGACAAACACGCAGCTTGTCGGCGGCCGGGTGCTGCTCGGTGCTCAGCACCTCGCCCACTACGACACCGGTGAATACGCCGGCGGCCGGCGTAACGCTATCGACCTCAAGACCGGCCATCGACAGACGAGCAACCAGCTCGTCACGACTTACCTGCGGGCTTACCCAGCCACGCAGCCATTGTTCACTGAATTTCATCCTGCTCTCCTAAGAATTCGTTACGACTAGCGAAATTGCGCGAGGAACCGCAAGTCGTTGTCGAAGAACAGACGCAAGTCGTTCACGCCGTAACGCAGCATGGCCAGACGCTCAACGCCCATGCCGAAGGCAAAGCCCGAGAACTCTTCCGGGTCGATCCCGGACATACGCAACACGTTCGGGTGAACCATGCCGCAGCCCATCACTTCCAGCCAGCCAGTCTGCTTGCAGACACGGCAGCCTTTACCGCTGCACATCACGCATTCCATGTCGACTTCGGCGGATGGCTCGGTGAACGGGAAGTACGAAGGACGGAAACGCACGGCCAGTTCTTTTTCGAAGAACACGCGCAGGAACTCTTCGATGGTGCCTTTGAGGTCGGCGAAATTGATGTCGCGATCAACCAGCAGGCCTTCGACCTGGTGGAACATCGGCGAGTGGGTGATATCGGAGTCGCTGCGGTACACACGGCCTGGGCAGACAATGCGGATCGGCGGTTTTTTCGATTCCATGGTGCGGACCTGTACCGGCGAGGTATGGGTGCGCAACAACATGTTGGCATTAAAATAGAAGGTGTCATGCATCGAACGGGCCGGGTGATGGCCTGGGATGTTGAGCGCTTCGAAGTTGTGGTAATCGTCTTCGACCTCAGGGCCTTCGGCGATGCCGTAGCCAATGTGGGTAAAGAACTGTTCGATACGTTCCAGAGTGCGCGTAACCGGATGCAGACCACCCGAGGTCTGGCCACGGCCAGGCAGGGTCACGTCAATGGACTCGGCAGACAGTTTGGCGGCCAGGTCGGCCTCTTCAAACAGTGCCTTGCGTGCATTGAGAACCTCTGTGACACGCTCCTTGGCAACGTTGATCAGGGCGCCGACTTGCGGACGCTCTTCTGCCGGCAAATTCCCCAGGGTCTTCATCACCTGAGTCAATTCGCCCTTTTTGCCAAGGTAGTGAACCCGGATTTGCTCCAGGGCATTGATATCTTCAGCGCTTTGCACAGCCTCTAGAGCTTGAGAGACCAGCGCGTCCAGGTTTTCCATGTACAGACTCCAGATACAAAATAGGGGAAGAGCTTGAAGGCTCTTCCCCTATTTATGACGTTTAACACCTGGCCCCACAGAGGTGAGGCCGGGTGACTGTCGGGGGTACTTAAGCCAAGGTGGCTTTAGCTTTCTCGACAATCGCAGCAAACGCCGCTTTTTCGTTCACTGCCAGATCAGCCAGAACCTTACGGTCGATCTCGATGGACGCTTTTTTCAGGCCGGCGATGAAACGGCTGTAGGACAGACCGTTGATACGTGCACCAGCGTTGATACGAGCGATCCACAGAGCGCGGAACTGACGTTTTTTCTGACGACGGTCACGGTAGGCGTATTGGCCTGCCTTGATTACCGCTTGCTTGGCAACACGGAATACGCGCGAGCGAGCGCCGTAGTAGCCTTTAGCAAGTTTCAGAATTTTTTTGTGACGTTTACGGGCAATGACGCCACGCTTTACACGAGCCATGAGTTACTTCCTCTATTCTTGACTAAATTAACGAAGGCGCAGCATGCGCTCGACTTTTGCCACGTCACACGGTGCCAGCAAGCTGCTACCGCGCAGTTGACGCTTACGCTTGGTCGACATTTTAGTCAGGATGTGGCTCTTGAAAGCGTGCTTGTGCTTGATACCGTTAGCAGTTTTCAGAAACCGCTTAGCAGCACCACTTTTAGTTTTCATTTTTGGCATGTTCGGATACTCCGCATTCAGTTGATAAACATAATCAGAAGGCCTGCCGTGCCCTATTGATTACTTCTTCTTTTTCGGGGCGATGACCATGATCAGTTGGCGTCCTTCCATCTTAGGATGCTGTTCGACCGAACCGTACTCGAGCAGGTCAGCTTCAACCCGCTTGAGGAGTTCCATCCCCAGCTCCTGGTGGGCCATCTCACGGCCGCGGAATCGCAAGGATACCTTGGCCCTGTCCCCATCACTCAGGAAACGTACCAGGTTGCGCAGTTTTACCTGGTAATCCCCTTCCTCCGTCCCTGGACGAAACTTGATTTCTTTAACCTGAATCTGCTTCTGGTTTTTCTTGGCCGCGGCAACCTGCTTCTTCTTTTCGAAGATCGATTTGCCGTAGTCCATCAGTTTGCAAACAGGGGGTACTGCATCGGCGGAAATCTCCACCAGATCCAGCTTGGCCTCTTCAGCCTTAAGAAGCGCGTCTTCAATTGACACAATCCCAAGCTGTTCACCTTCAGCCCCAATTAACCGAACCTCGCGTGCCGAGATATTCTCGTTGATCGGGGCTTTCGGTGCAGCTCGTTTATCTTGTCTCATTTCACGCTTAATAGTAATTACTCCGAATCTGGGCGACCACGCCGGGAAACCGCTTGCGCGAGAAACTCAGCGAACTGGGCGACGGGCATCGAGCCCAGGTCAGCACCTTCACGAGTACGCACAGCGACAGTCTGCATCTCGACTTCCCGATCTCCGATAACCAAGAGATAAGGAACCTTGAGCAAAGTATGCTCGCGGATTTTAAAGCCGATCTTTTCATTTCTCAAGTCAGACTTGGCACGAAATCCGCTTTCGTTGAGAGTTTTTTCAACCTCAGCGGCGAAATCAGCCTGTTTATCAGTGATATTCATGATCACTGCCTGGGTCGGAGCCAGCCACGCAGGGAATGCACCCTCGTAGTGCTCGATCAGGATTCCGACGAAACGTTCGAAGGATCCAAGGATCGCCCGGTGCAACATAACCGGGTGCTTGCGACTGTTGTCTTCGGAGACGTATTCGGCTCCCAGACGGACAGGCAGGTTAAAATCGAGCTGAAGGGTACCACACTGCCAGACGCGGCCGAGGCAATCTTTCAGGGAGAATTCGATCTTCGGACCGTAGAACGCACCTTCGCCCGGCTGCAAATCGTACGGCAGGCCAGCGTTATCAAGGGCTGCGGCCAATGCGGCTTCAGCGCGATCCCACAATTCGTCGGAACCAACGCGTTTTTCCGGACGAGTGGACAGCTTCATTTCGACGTCTTTAAAGCCGAAGTCGGCATAAACGTCCATGGTCAGTTTGATAAACGCAGCGGATTCAGCCAGCATCTGCTCTTCGGTGCAGAAGATGTGGGCATCGTCCTGAGTGAATGCACGTACTCGCATGATGCCGTGCAACGCGCCCGATGGCTCGTTACGGTGGCAAGCACCGAACTCGGCCAGGCGCATTGGCAGTTCGCGGTAGCTCTTCAAGCCTTGGTTGAACACCTGCACGTGGCAAGGGCAGTTCATTGGCTTGATCGCGTAGTCGCGGTTTTCCGACTGAGTGGTGAACATGTTGTCGGCGTAGTTGGCCCAGTGCCCGGATTTCTCCCACAGGCTGCGGTCAACGACCTGCGGAGTCTTGATCTCCAGATAGCCATTGTCGCGCTGAACCTTGCGCATGTACTGCTCAAGCACTTGATACAGGGTCCAGCCGTTCGGGTGCCAGAACACCATGCCCGGCGACTCTTCCTGGGTGTGGAACAGGCCCAGGCGCTTGCCGATTTTGCGGTGATCGCGCTTTTCAGCTTCTTCGATGCGCTGGATGTAAGCCGCCAGCTGCTTCTTGTCAGCCCAAGCCGTGCCGTAAACGCGCTGCAATTGCTCGTTCTTGGCATCGCCACGCCAGTAGGCGCCGGACAACTTGGTCAGCTTGAAGGATTTCAGGAAGCGCGTGTTCGGCACGTGCGGACCGCGGCACATGTCGACGTATTCTTCGTGATAGTACAGGCCCATGGCCTGCTCGTTCGGCATGTCCTCGACCAGGCGCAGCTTGTAGTCTTCGCCACGGGCCTTGAACACTTCGATCACTTCGGCGCGCGGAGTGACTTTCTTGATCACATCGTAATCTTTTTCGATCAGCTGCTGCATGCGCTGTTCGATCGCGGCCATGTCGTCCGGCGTAAAAGGACGCTCGAAGGCGATGTCGTAATAGAAGCCTTCGTCGATGACCGGCCCGATAACCATTTTAGCGGTCGGGTACAGCTGCTTGACCGCGTGGCCAACCAGGTGGGCGCAAGAGTGGCGAATGATCTCCAGCCCCTCTTCATCCTTTGGCGTGATGATTTGCAGCGTGGAATCGCTGTCGATGATGTCGCTGGCGTCGACCAGCTTGCCATTGACCTTGCCGGCCACGGTGGCTTTGGCCAGGCCAGCACCAATGGATGCGGCGACCTCGGCTACGGAAACCGGATGATCGAATGAACGTTGACTGCCGTCGGGAAGAGTAATAGTTGGCATGGCGCCTCCTCTCCTAGTGGTGACCCCTACCAAAGGTCACGTGGGTTGGGATGAGCCAGTACAAGATCCGATCCAGGCCATTCAATGACGAACGCCTGCCTTACAGCGGCAGGAGCCTTGCGGCCAACCGGAAAACCGAACCAGAGTGACTGGGATTCAAATCAGGGTTATTCGTACAGTTGCCGCTGCCGGGACTGAATGTCAGCCGGAGCCTGCAAAAGCACGAGCGCAGAATCCTAGCACAGATGAACGGTCGTCGATGCACCCACGCCTTATGCCAGCGTAAAACGACGCTTTTTATGCCAGAGTGCTGAACTTGAACCCGGTTTTATCCATCAGATAACAAGACATTTGACCCACAAGGAGCATCCAAGCATGCGTCTGAATCGTTTATTCGCAGTAGTCGCCCCTCTCGTCCTTCTGCTGCCTCTGGCGGCCCATGCCGATTGGCCGAAGGGCGAGCGGGATAAATACATGGCCCAGTGCGTTCCTGCTGCCGAAAAGAAGATCAGTAACGCTCAGGCAAAAGCCGTGTGTGGTTGCGGCGCCGATCAGCTCAAATCATATCCTGCCAGTGACCTTACGGCATTGATGAACGGCACGGCCAGTGACGCACTGGGGAAACAGGCAATGGAAAAAATTGCCACATGCAGGCTCGAGAATGGTGAGAAAAAATAAGCCAGGCGAAGTCGTTTTTACGCCACCGATGACTGTAAAAAGAGCCCGAGCGTCGCTTTTTCGGACATTTTATACAGGTTTTACAGCTTTTTTTATCGTCTTTACTTTTGGCTGAAAGCCTTTTAAAACGTGGCTTACAGCCAGATCAAGCAGCAAAGAAAGCACGGTTTAAGGGCAAACAGCACCTGCGGGGGGCTCCCAAACCGTACATTTCGACTATGATAGTCCCGTGTGCCCAGTTGGCCTGAGCAGCACAGTACTACTGAAAATATATGTTTCTTGGAGATACACCATGTCTAATCGCCAAACCGGCACCGTTAAATGGTTCAACGATGAAAAAGGCTTCGGCTTCATCACTCCTCAAGGTGGCGGTGACGACCTGTTCGTACACTTCAAAGCTATCGAAAGCGACGGTTTCAAAAGCCTGAAAGAAGGCCAGACCGTTTCCTTCGTGGCTGAGAAAGGCCAAAAGGGTATGCAAGCTGCACAAGTTCGCCCAGAGTAAGTTTCTGGCGCACTAAAAAAACCCCGTCCATGTGACGGGGTTTTTTATGGGCGAAACAAAAGCCTGACGGTATCAGCCGCAGTTGATGCGCGTGATCACCAAGTTGTCGTCAGTGTTCAGGTTCAAGCGATCGGAGCGATACTCCAGGGTCACCATATCGCTGGGCTTGAGAATCCGCGCACTCTGCGCGCCCGCGCGAGTACGTGCCTGCTCCAGCAGTTCTGGCGAGGCCTTTTTGCCGATGGTGAATTCTGCAGCCTTTGAATCACAACGGCTGTGACCGGTGTCGGTCACCACAGGGTCTTTTGCTGTCGACTCGGTGGAGGGAGTGCTGCAACCGGCCAGCATGGCAACGGCCAACAAAGTACCCAATGACGCGAGCTTCCAAGGCATGAAGCCTCCTTTAAATAGTTAAGCTGAGATCGTGCGACCGCCAATCTGGCGTTTGGTTTCACGGACAGTACTGTCACCCTGCCCCCAATCTGGACGGTCAGCGAGTTTGCCTGAGCGTCGCAGCATCGTTCATCACTCAATCGTGACTGAATATGAGCAGCACTCAATAGACGTCGATGTAGTCGTAAAGCGGATTCGGCCAGTTCTCTTTCAGCGCGTTGAAGATCTGCATGACCCAGACCTCGTCACTGGCGGCGACTAATCCCACATAACCCGAGCCCTTGGCCCACGTCTCCAGGCGAAACAGCAGACCATTGATATCAGTGCCGCCGACAACGCCCGACGAAATGTAAGCGATGCCGCCCTTGGTTACCCGCAACTGCGTGTGCTCATCGTCGCTGGCAGAGGCCAGGAGCTGGCGCACGGCCTCAAGGGTCAAGCCGTCGGGAGTATTCAAATCGATCTGCACAGCGCGGTCCTTGAAAATCCATCAAAGGCCAAGTGTCGCATAGCCCTTCCCTCATGCCTAAGTCGGAGTGCCAAACGCTGCGCAAAATGGTTAACTCGACACTCAGACTTTCCCGACTTCACGAGCGCCATCATGACCACCGTAAGTATCGACGCCGACATCAAAGCCAAGTGGGCACAGGGCCACAGTTCCTACAGCCCGGGCAGCCCGGAAGAGTTGGCAATCATTGGCATCGACCTACTGGTCAAGGAACTGGGAACACAAGCCGCCCAGTCGTTCATCGCCCAGATATTCGAGAAATACCCGGCCGACTACCCCGGCGTGGTGGATTCAGAAAGGGAGTAAAACCCGCAGGCTGGCACCTGCGGGTCTGCGGCTTACTTCAAACGAGCCAGACGCTGGGTCAGCAGATCGAAAAAGCCTTGAGCGTCGCCGTTTTCAACCCAGAAAGCATTCTTTGGTGCTTTCAGGCCGTCATACCAATCGACGACGGTCTGGCCGAATGTCGGACCTTCACGACTGTCGATCACCACATTGACCGAACGACCGGTGAACAGCTCCGGCTTCAGCAGGTAAGCGATGACGGTGGCGTCATGCACCGGGCCGCCCGGAATACCGTAGTGCTCCATGTCGCCTTTGACGTATTCGTTGAGAATATCGCCCACGATCTTGCCGGCATTGTTGTTGAGCGCGGCGATCTGCTTCAGGCGCGCGTCGCTAGTGAGGATCTTGTGGGTCACGTCCAGCGGCAGGTAGGTCAGTTTCACCCCACTTTTGAGCACCACTTCCGCAGCCTGCGGGTCAGCGAACAGGTTGAATTCAGCCACCGGGGTGATGTTGCCGCCATTGAAGTGCGCACCGCCCATGATTACCACTTCCTTGATGCCCTGAACGATTTCAGGTTCCTGGATCAGCGCCAGGGCCAGGTTGGTCTGTGGACCGAGCATGGCGATGGTGATGCTGTGGGGTTTGGCAGTTTTAAGGGTATCGATCAGGTAATTGACCGCATTCCCCTTGGCCAGGCCTTGCTTCGGTTCGTGCACGGTGACACCCGACAGGCCTTCCTTGCCATGGATGTTCTCGGCGTAGATCGGCGTACGCATCAGCGGCTTCGGCGCGCCAGCGTAGACCGGCACTTCTTCGCGCCCTGCCCACTCGCGGGCCAGGCGTGCATTACGCGAAGTCTTGTCCAGGCGCACGTTGCCAGCGACGGTGGTTAGTGCGCGAATGTTCAGTTCTTCCGGCGAGGCCAGGGCAAACAGCAAGGCGACCACGTCGTCGGCACCCGGGTCGGTGTCGATGATCAAGTCGATCTTTTCCGCCGCCTGGGCGCTTGTTGCGGTAATCAGGGACAAAAGCAGCAGACTCCGGAGCAGATGATGCAGTTTCTGAGCATAGCGGTGCATAGCGCACTCCTTGTGCGTGGGAAAGCAGAAAGGGTTACAGCAAGTTAGAACGTCACCCCGGACACCAGCACGATGTTGCAGTACGGCTGACATTCGCCCGTACGAACAATCGCCCGCGCCTGTCGGCTGAGGACCTTGAATTGATCATGGCTGAGCAAGTCGCGCCGGCCCAAGGCACCTTCGGCATTCAGCTCTTCCAGTGTCGCCAGGGCCGTCGGTTGCTTGTCGAGGATCTCCTGGGCGAGTACATGGCTTTCGACCTGCATTTCGCTGAGCACCACTTTTAAGGTGCTGATGAAATCCGGAATACCGTGGGTCAGCGCCAGATCGATCAGTTCGACGCCCGGCGGCACTGGCAGGCCAGCATCACCGATCACCACGATGTCGCCATGACCCAGGGACGCGATCAGCCGCGACAGCGCGACGTTGAGCAAAGGTGTCTTTTTCATGGGATTTTAAAGGCCTGTACGTCGGACAAAGTAGGAATCGAAGGTTGCGCCCCCGCTCGGGTGACCGACAGTGCTGCTGCGACTTGACCGAAACGGA
>Ga0209847_1000737_pt1 | contig 12687 bp, 13 predicted proteins | sample OrgsoiDNA_201060_FD_185808 | JGI IMG/M metagenome (GOLD analysis project Ga0209847, IMG submission 185808) | Permafrost soil microbial communities from the Arctic, to analyse light accelerated degradation of dissolved organic matter (DOM) -... | ecosystem: Environmental > Terrestrial > Soil >... | reverse complement strand
GGTCAACGCCGGCCGGGACGTGCCGATCGTGGTGCGCCAGGTCAAATACCTCAACAACATCGTCGAGCAGGACCACCGCGCCATCAAGCGGGTGACCAGGCCAATGCTCAACTTCAAATCGTTCCGCGGCGCCGGCTGCGTGCTCGCCGGCGTCGAGCTCATGCACATGATCCGCAAGGGCCAGTTCACGATCGATGGCGCCGATGCGATGTCGTTCGCCGACCAATTTTATGCGCTGGCAGCACAGGTCCGTCCAGTTTAAGGCACCCCAGTTACTTTCCTGGAAAATTCCGTCCTCGGATCAACAACGCGACACAACCTTTCTTCGTTCCTCCATTTTCGTCAACAAAACACACTCGGGCGCCGCGATGGCCACCGAGGAGACTGCAATGGCAAATAGGAGAACGAACATGCGAAGAATTCGCGATGTTTTGAAATATGTGGTCACGCCCTTCGATAATCACAGCTGCGCGGACAGTTGCGCGCGCGCGCAATCAGGGAGGGGTCAATGGCCAGGATGATAAGCATGCGCGTTGTAAGGGACATCCTCGCATATCTGCTTGATCGAAATATGACCCAAAGAAATACAGCGAGGCTTGTTGGCGTTGATCGCACCGTGGTGCTGAAAATGCTCAACCGCTACCAGGAATCTGGATTGCCTTGGCCTATCCCGGAAAACGTCAGCGACGCCCAGCTTAAAGAAGTAATGTACCCGTCCGCGAAACGTAAGGATTTCTCAATCAATTTTGATGTTATCCACGAAGCCATGCAGGGCAAAGGAGCAACGCTGGCTGTTCTTCATGCCGAATGGACGGAGGACGCGCCGGACCGCAATACCCTGAGTTATCAGCAGTTCTGTAAAAACTACGATAAGTACCGTCGTCAACTAAGTATATCGATGCGACGCGCCGACCAGTTCGGCGAAGTGGCCTACGTGGACTACTCTGGGATGACCGCCTACTACTTCGATCCCATTAGCATGCAAGAGATCACATGCCAGATTTTTATCGGGGTGCTCGGCGGCTCGCAGTATACCTACTGTGAGGCCATGCACACGCAGCGGATGCGTGACTGGCTCAGTTGCCATGCTCGCATGCTGTCTTACTTCGGTGGCGTTCCCCATATGATCGTTCCCGACAACCTTAAGGCAGCGGTGACAAAAGCTGACAGGTTCTTCCCGACGATCAATGAGTCCTATCGGACAATGTGTCGATATTACGGAATGATGCCGTTCCCCGCGCGCGCGGGCAAGCCCAAGGATAAGCCAAAGGCTGAGGCTGGCGTACTGCTGGTACAGCGGTGGGTACTATTCGTTTTGCGCAATCGCAAGTTCTTTTCACTCGACGAATTGAATCGAGAAATTGCAGCGCTGCTCATCAAGCTAAACGAAAAACCTTTTCAGAAAAAATCGGGTAGCCGCAAACTGAAATGGATCGAGCACGAACTGCCCGCTTTGATGCCCTTGCCTGCACAACCGTATGTTCCTGCTGAGTGGGGGAAGATAAGAGCAGCAAAGGACTACCATGTGGAGATTGAGCGTAGTTTTTACAGCGTCCCTTATCGCTTCAGAAATTTGGAGATCGAATTCAGGCTCACTGACACATCCGTCGAGTTACTCCACGGAGGTGAAGCTATTGCCTCCCATGAGCGCAGCAAAATTGAAGGCACCGTGTCGACCAAGCAAGATCACCAGCCGCCCAATCACAAAGCAGTCTCAGGATGGAGCGCCGATGAGGCGATTTCGTGGGCTAAAGGTGTTGGTGAGTACACGGCCAAGATGCTGGGTATCCAGCTTGAACGGTCTCGCAATTTCATGTCCGGATACCGAACAACGGAAGGCATGAAATCACTTTGCAAGCGGTACGGCGAACAACGGTTGGAAGAAGTCTGTTGCTATGCGTTGGCGAACAGCGCGACGTCAATATCGGATGTGCGCACCATTCTGTCCAAGAATCTGGACCATCTTCTGCCGCGCGGATTTTCGGAAAATCCTGCACCAGAGATCGCACATGAAAATATTCGCGGCGCCGAATACTACGCTCGCATTTTGAATGCTACTAAGGAAAATGAACATGATGAATAACGTCACCCTCGAGAAACTGCTCAGCCTGAAACTGCCTGGAATGGCTGCTGAATTCGAGCGCCAGTTGAGCAATCCTACGGCGAACGATATACCGTTTGAGCACCGGGTACGCAGCATGGTCGACCACGAGGCAACTTTACGGGATAATAAGCGTCTGGGGTCTTTGCTTCGGAAAGCGCGACTGCCCATGACCGATGCCTGCGTCGAGGACATTGACTACCGCACACCACGCGGTGTGGATAAAACCGCCATGCTCAGCATTACTTCCATGGACTGGGTGCGTTCAGGCTACAACGTGGTACTGACTGGCCCGTCCGGAACAGGTAAGTCGTGGATCGCCTGTGCACTTGGAAACTACGCCTGCCGACTCGGCCTGTCGGTTTATTTTGTGCGGGTGCCGGCGTTGGTCGAGCACTTCGTCGCTGCGCATGCTACGAATACATTCAACCAGATGCTCGATAGGCTCAAGAAGTTCGATCTCCTCATTCTGGATGATTGGGGTATCAAGCCATTCGCGGATATGGCGGAGAACGACATGAGGGTGTAATTAATTTTGTGTAAACGGTCATTTGGCAGGACACTGCCACCATCAAGGAGAAATGATGACCGTTGTAAAGCGTAACAAGCGAGCCAAGCCCGATCCGGAACTGCTCAAACTGGCCGACGGCCTGCTGGCCAACTACAAGAAACCCGAAGACCTGATTGGCGAAAATGGCCTGCTCAAGCAGCTCACCAAGATGCTAGTCGAGCGTGCCCTGGAGGTCGAAATGACCGACCACTTGGGCCATGACAAGAGCGGGACCGTCAGTAACGACAGCGCCAATACCCGCAACGGCCACAGCGGAAAAACACTCAAGGGCGATTTCGGCGCGCTGCCAATCGACATCCCGCGCGACCGCCAAGGCACATTCGAACCGCAAATCATCGCCAAGCACCAGACCCGCTGGAGCGGCTTCGACGACAAGATCGTCTCGCTCTACGCCCGTGGCCTGAGCGTCCGGGAGATCCAGGGCCACCTGGAGGAGATGTACGGCGCGGAGGTGTCACCAGCCCTCATCTCCAGCGTGACGGACGGCGTCAGCGAGGATGTGAAGGCTTGGCAGGCCCGTCCGCTCGACGCGCTCTATCCCATCCTGTATCTCGACTGCATCCACGTCAAAGTGCGCGATGCCGGCGCCGTGCGCAACAAGGCCGTGTTCCTCGCCATCGGCGTGAACATGGACGGTCACAAGGAAGTGCTGGGCCTGTGGATCGCCCAGACCGAGGGCGCCAAATTCTGGCTGCAGGTCGTCACGGAACTGAAAAATCGCGGCGTGCAGGACATCTTCATCGCCTGCGTCGACGGCCTCAAGGGCTTCCCTGATGCGATCGAAGCGGTCTATCCCAAGGCGGCTGTCCAACTCTGCATTGTCCACATGGTGCGCAACAGCCTGCACTTCGTGCCATGGAAAATTCAGAAGGAAGTGGCCGCCGATCTACGCACCATTTATACCGCAGCCACCTCCGACGAGGCCGACCTCATGCTCACGCAATTCGAGGCCAAGTGGGACCAGCAATACCTGCCCATCGGACAATCATGGCGGCGCAACTGGGAGCGCATCATCCCGTTCTTCGACTACCCTGCGGAGATCCGCAAGGTCATCTACACCACGAACGCCATTGAATCGATTAACATGAGCCTGCGCAAGGTCATCAAAACGCGCAGCTCGTTCCCCACCGATGAAGCCGTCAGCAAGCTGTTCTATCTGGCGCTCAACAACATCAGCAAGAAGTGGACGATGCCAATACGGGACTGGAAAGGGGCCCTCAACCGCTTTACCATCCAGTTCGATGACCGGATGTCGCGGAATTAAACGAAACCCCGTTTACACAAAATCCCGTACACCCCCCCGCAGACTGACTGCCACTGTCCCAAAGCTCGTAAATTTTATCGAAATCGTTTTTGGACACCTCCACCCATGCACCGATGTTATAGAGGAGATGCCGAGATACTACTTTTAACGGCAATAAACTACGCACAAAGTAACGATGTTGGTTCTCACCAACACCCCATATGGCGCATAGGTCTTCGGTTTCCCGACAATATTGGGCTCTATCGTTCTCCGAAAGCAGCGCAATCGCATCCGGGCGCCTAAAGGTTAGCTCGATTTCATCTTCCGAGTGCAACTCACCGCAGACGGAGCAAGTCAAAACGTCCAACGTGATACTCCCTTCAAAAATCTTTATACACGCGAAATAACGAACTCACCGGCGGCTTTTGGCCGTTGGCTGCCTGGTCTTCAGGACTGCGTTTCTCTGTTTTGAAACAAGTCCTTAACCATGCCGTCGAATTGAGAACCTCGGACATCTCCGGCAACAAAATGCTCGGCGGCCTCCACTAACATTCTAAGAGCTATAAGTCCTCCAACCCGGCGCTCAAGGTCGGCTCTGAGCCGTTGGTCATGACCTGGAAGAAAATGACCTTTCACAGGCCGCTCTCCGCAACCGCACGCACAGTCCATAAGGCTCTCCTTCAAATTCGTCGTTCTTCTTTTACCATACTTTTCGCGACCGGCAGCTAGTGGCCGTTAGCTTCCAATTGGCCGCTCGACTATCTCGATATCAATTCCTGCACGGGTAAGGTTATAGATAAGGTCACCTATAGTCTCGTAGCGGGCCTCCTGGCTATGCTTCAGTATCACCCTATAAATTTCATTCGCGCGCAAAAGCTGAACCAACTGCGCTGGTGTATGCACGGTTCCTTGGACAGTTTTTATCTCCACATCGCTGACTACCACCTCTAAAAAATCGCTATTCATGTCAAATCTTCCAGTGTGAGACTATTAGCATGCACTTATTATGGGTGCCTGCCCTTGGCCTATTTCAGCCTCGCTACGTACGTCCATGAAAGGCTCTGTTCATCTGTGCGTCCTGCTCTCGAAACTGTTCCATCCATACCCGACAGACTTCCGGGTTGCCTGCCGTGAGTCCGGATACCTCAATAATTCTTGTTTTACCAATTCGCGACAGCTTTCGCTTCAACGCAGATGGATGCGCAAAGTGTCCCGGACGAGTTACGAGCCAGATGGTTTTGCTAGACTCAAACTCTACAAACGTCAAACTCGGTCTTTCCGAAACTCTAGCATCAGAGCTTGTAATGATTTCTTCGCTAATTTGCTGAAGGTCTGTTACAGGCATGACGCCGAAATCATACCCATCAGTAGCAATGCCCGAGCTAAAGAGTAAATTGGTGAGCGCGCTGGAGTTCATGAAACCACCGTGAAGAGAATATTATTCTATAAGCCAAAAGACGAAAATGATCCGTCTGCTTTTGTTAAGGGTTGTAGGATGCCTGCCATTTATCGAAAATGCAATAGTGCCGCTGGACCCAGCTGGCAGGCGTCGTACAAGCATCAAGGGAGGAAACCGCGGGAGGTGCCGCCGCAGCACGAGTAGGCTATCGGTCTATGGGGATTTGACCGATCCGATGGCCGTGAAACACCCCAGAGAGACAGCCAATGCTGTTTTCGGCGGCTCTTTCGGCACGCCAGCCAAGCTGACGTATTGCTCTCTGGAAGCTGCACCATGCAAGGTCGCGCGGAAATTCCGAGCACGACGCAGCCGCCCTCCTGCGGCGGATCGCAGCGCCGACGGTGGTGGCCCCGTAGTAAGCATCTTGAGGGCCTGTGTCATATCGTCACTCCCAACGCTGGTGGCGCCCGGATCGCGTAGAGGCGTGGCAAAGTCTCGGTGATGACCATGGCGGCGCCGCAATGAGGACAGACGAAGGTTGGCTGGGTCGCCTCGGTTCTCAGATCCTTAGCTTGGCGAACCTCGACGGGAACCTGCAATAATTGCCGCACGTGCGCGAGATGTTCCCTGCGACCGGCATTGGCAAGCAGCCCGTAGTGACGGATGCGGTGAAAGCCGCTCGGCAGGACATGCAGCAGGAAACGGCGCATGAATTCGGCGGCCGAGAGCGTCATGGTCTTCACCGGGCCCCGCTCCTTGGCGCGATAATCCTTCCAGCGAAACGTGACGCCTCGCTCATCGAGCGCAACGAGGCGCTGGTTCGAAATGGCCACCCGGTGGGTATAGCGCGACAGATAGGCCAGCACGGCCTGCGGGCCGGCGAATGGTCGCTTGGCATAGACCACCCACTCGCATTTGCGCAGTGGTGCCAGCCAGTCGGTGAAGGCACGCGCCTGTGCCAGTGACGCATACTCGCCGAAGAACTGGAGTCGCCCGGCGCGATGGGCCTGCTCGAGCGCTTCGAGGAAACGCCGTCGGAACAGGCGCGAGAGCACCCGCACCGGCAAGAAAAAGCCGTGCCTGCAGGCCACCCAGCGCTCGCCGTCAAGCGACAGGCCGCCGCCCGGGACGATGCCATGCACGTGGGGATGGTGCGTCAGTGCCGATCCCCAGGTGTGTAAGACCATCGTCATGCCGATCTGCGCCCCCAGGTGGTTGGGGTCGGCGGCGATGGTGCGCAGGGTGTCGGCGGCGATATCGAACAGCAGGCCATAGACCACGGCCTTGTTGTACCAGGCGATGGCCGCAATCGGGGCTGGCAGCGTGAACACCACATGGTAGTACTCGACCGGCAGCAGATCGGCCTGCCGCGCGTCGAGCCAGCGCTTGGCGGCCTTGGCCTGACACTTCGGGCAATGCCGGTTGCGGCATGAGTTGTAAGCCATTTCCGTGTGGCCGCAGGCGTCGCAACGCAACGCGTGTCCTCCCAGCGCCGCAGTGCGGCACTGTTCGATGGCCGACATCACCTTGAGCTGGCCCAGGCTCAAGCGTTCCGTCTGCTGCCAGGCCGCACCGTGGCGACGGAAGATGTCGGCAACTTCCAAGGCCGGCCGTGTCGTGCCCACGGCCGTGCGCTATTGCACGGCCTCCAATGGGCTGACCACCTCGCGCAGCAGTTCGGTGGCGACCTGGGCGTAGCGAGCGGTGGTGTCGAGTTTCTTGTGGCCAAGCATCACCTGGATGACACGGATATCGACCTTCTGTTCCAGCAGATGAGTGGCGAAACTGTGCCTCAGCGTATGCATCGAAACGCGCTTGTCGATCTGGGCCTCGCGCGCGGCGGCATGAATGGCCCGATTGAGCTGACGTGTGCTGAGCTGATTGATCGGATCGAGCCCGGGAAACAGCCAGCCGCCGTCTGGCATCTTGCCCTGGGCGCGTGCCACACGCCACCATACGCGCAGGCGTTCGAGCAACACCGGCGCGAGCATGGCATAGCGGTCCTTCTGGCCCTTGCCCCGCTGCACGCGCAGCGTCATGCGCTCGCTGTCGATGTCGCTGACTTTGAGGGCGACCACCTCGCTGGCGCGCAGCCCTGTGGCATAGGCCAGCGCGAGCGCCGTTTGGTGCTTGAGGTTGCCGGCGGCGATGATCAGCCGGCTAACTTCTTCACGGCTCAGTATCACGGGAAGAGTATCCGGTACCCGTACCGGACGTATCTTGGCCATTAATTCCGGATGATCGACCGTCACGTCAAAGAAGAACTTCAAACCGGTGATGGCGGCGTTGAGCGAGACTGGCGATGTGCCCTGGTCTACCAGGTACAGCTGATAGCGCCGCAGGTCCTCTCTGCTGGCCGTATCGGGCAAGCGCCCAAGAAACACTGCGAACCGACGCACGGCACGGACATAGTGCTGTTGCGTCTTGGGCGCGAGCTTGCGCATGCGCATGTCGTCGATCATCCGCTGGCGCAGCGGGCTGGTGGCACTGATTTGCGCTTTCATGGCTTGGCTCCTGTCGAAAACGAGGCAAATTACCTCTGTTTCACGATAGAAACCGGAGCCACTCAGTCAACTACAAGTCACCGTTAATCGAAGTCCTACCGCGCGAGCGGTTTAGTCCTTTGGCCGAACGCGGCCGAACATTGTGAGGATAACATCTTGCTTACGTACAAAGTTCACGGTTTGTCACGATGAAGCGTCGCATGGCTCAATACAAATTCGACGAGAAGGACGATTAACAACATTGCGCCCAAGGTATATGATTTCGGATAAAACAAAGTACTGTCATAGAAAAGGACGCATTCAGTGTTGAAGCCAGACTACTACGCGGGCGCCGTGATTCGACTTGCGACGTTGCAAAAACAAAGAAAACAGGCAGGTCATTTATTGTTTGCCACTGTGTCCCTGCTTCCTCGCGGCAGGCCGTTGCCGCCTCCGATGGAAGGGCTGGATAGTTGTCCGGTCGGGAAAACGGGCCAAACCGTGCACTTTCGTCGCGTGCACCTAAGTGTCCAAGAAGCGATCGACTGGTATCGCTCTCTTGGTCATGGCAACGATAAATCGCCTATTCCGTCCGAAGTAAGCGAACGCGTTGACAATCTCGATGGAGTCAACATCGAAACTTCGACTCTAAACGACAGTCCAACATGGCCGCACCTCGGATTGCCTATGAACGATACTTCGTTTACTTTTCTTTCCGATCGAAGCCACCCGGCCCCCTTTGTCGGCAATACCCCGTCCCGCATCCACCGCCGTTTCGGCAGCCAGGCAGGATTTGATTTGTTGCTGTCCGACGAAAAAGCAGTCGCCTTTATCGCGAGACGTTTGCACGTCGATCTGCGGTTGTATCGTGAATACTTAGGGAGCGTTGCACTTATCGCACAAGACCCAGTGCTAAAGCAAATCGATCACTTCATGATCCCTGCCTCGGGCGATAGAGGTGAACGCATATTCTATCGTTTCATTCCTCGTGCAGGAGAGTCGTTGGCAGGCCTAACGCTCACAACTTTCGACGAACAAGCCCACTTACTTACAGACTTCAGCACGTGGAAGATTCCTGCGAACGGCATACTTGATATCGACAAAGGTGATTGCATCGGAGCATATGGCTATGTTGTGTCGCACTCGGAACATGGCGTGTTGGCCCATAGTCCTCCATATCCCTTCGTGCGACAAATCAGCATCAACATGCACCCAGTGTCGTCTGGAGGTGTAAATGTCAGCGTCCAAACTGGCGAAGCCGCGGACTCTCCCCGAATGGAATATCTGGCAGCTGAGCGTTCATCATATGTGACGCAGAGTCTAATTGGCGAAGCATCACGAGTGCCCAATGTCAGTGCTCGTGTCGGCGATGCTGTAGCACTTCGCGAAAAACTAGCGAATGCAAAACAATACGGCCAGTGTTGGTTCCCAGATGGCTCTCGCGAGGAAGCCATGCGCTTTATCCAAGGCGAATTGAGAAGGGCCAAGTCGAAGATAATGATCGCGGACCCTTATCTATCCGGATTACAGTTGGGGCAGTTCCTATATGCGGCCAACCCGGAAACCATCTCGGTCACCCTGTTGACATCCGGACTCGCATTCAAAACGAAGGACCAATCTTCGAAGCTGGAAGACTTCAAGCAGCGCCTAAATCAATTGGAAAAGGATGCAAAGGTAACTGCGAAGGCCTACGTGCTTCAATCACCGATCTTGCACGATCGCTTCCTGGTCATCGACGATGTGGTGTGGTTCCTTGGTAACTCTTTGAATACCCTGGGTGACAAGGCCTCGTTGATCGTCAAACTCCCGAACCCTGACGAAATCGTAGACCAGCTCAAGAACATGCTGAACGAGGCTCTTTCCTTTGATGACTACATGACGCGCCAAAACAAAAACAAAAAGGATGCCGAATCATGAAGGGATTTGCGCCAAGCATTGCAATCGCGCCCAAGGCAGAACGTCCATTTCCTGATAAAGAGATTCTCTGGGGGAGCCAGGAAGGCGGGCAACCCAGATTTCCGACCTCAAATGCCGCCTATGCACGAAAATTTTCCAACGATCCAGTTCCTTTGCAACAATTTGGAAATGCAGTGTCAGGCGCCCAGGAGCGGATCTGGATTGTCGACGAATACTTGCTGATGCCTGACAGCGGAAAACCTTCAAGGCGAATAGATCAAATCCTTACTTGGCTGCCAATATGGCTTGCCGCAAGCGACATTCGGCTATTAACGAAGCCCCATCAAGAAATCGGTGGAAGTGAACTGACGAAGTTCCAGCAACATGCGCGCGAAATCAACAAACATACGGCAAGGCGAAGTAAGGAATGCCGTATCGAAGTCAAGTTGCATCTCACAAAAAACTGTGACTTCGTGCATGACCGATTCGCCATCATTGACGACGAACTCTGGCACTTTGGTGGCACGGTAGGCGGCTTTCATTCCAAAGTCAGTGCCGCCAGCCGAGGTTGGCGGGCTGCGGATCACGGCGCGATCGAATTCTTTGAAGAGATATGGAAAGCAGGAGAACGAAATGAATGAGCAATGGCAAAGTGAGCGCCACTCCAAAGCAAAGCAAGTATATGTCGACCCCGATTTCAAAACGGTGCAAGATTTTCTCGACCTCCAAAGTCAATTCTCGCACGTTCAGCACAATGCCTTCGATGAAGTCGTCAGCTGGATTGTTGGGCACGATGGTGATCTATCGGAATTGAAACAACGTACAGCCCAACTTTCCAACGAGTTTGTGCTAGCAACCCCAGATTGCCATCCTTTGCTAATGACTCTTGCTTGCGCCGCAGCGCTCGCACAAGCACCAGTCGCGCAAACCTGGATAAGAGTCAGTGCATATAAGTACAATTCGTGGCAACTTGCACGTTGGCTTGGCAATGCCATGATGGCCTACTCCACCGTCCATTCCTCTGCATGTGAGGCTTACGTTCAGCTTGCCAAACAAGTCTTCTCAGGTCTCGAGGATTTCTCCATCCACTCCAAATCAGACCGAACCAACTCTGAGCGAACCGGCGCCTGGGCTCACTGGAACGAGTGCCGGAGCAAACTCGACGAAATATGGTGGGAGTTACGCGGCTGGAGTGGTTTTATGAACTACGAGAGCGAGATGCCGCTCTTCGAAGTGTTCTATGAGCTCGAACCAGGTGAGTTCATTGAGACGATATCGAAATGTGCCAATCCATACTTGGTCAGCGCGTTGCTGGTGGCCGCGAGAATCGGCCCATTCGCTTCAAAGTTTTCGGATTGGCAGCGAATGATAGCAGCGGCACCCAAAGCCTTTGAGGATGACGGAACGTGGAACCACTCGGTTCTGATGCCTTTGCTTTTGGTTGAGGCACGCAGCCAATTGTTGCAGGTACGGCAGAATCTGCGAAGCCCAGACCTTGAATCTGTCGACCTAGGCCTGATCAAAGACGAGATAACTAGAAGTGCGAAGCTCATTGCTAACGCGTTGGCGGGACGATCTGACGCGCCTGCAATCTTCGCCCGTTGGACGCCTTGGCTGATGCGACAAATATTATTAGCGCGCTCGGAAAAGGAAGTCGGCGATGTGACTTCTGCTGCATTTGCAGACGATACTCTGATTGATATGATCGGCAGTAAGCTGTACGGAAGCTCGTTACCACAATCGAGTCCAAATGATGCCTCCACATGGGAAGCTTGGTGCTACCGCTGTGTGTTGGTCTCGTTTGCTTACAACGGACATATTAAAGTACCCGATTGGTCGAGCTTCGTAGACGAATGGGACATTTCCCCCGACGACTGGGCTTGTGCTAAGGGGCACCTCCTGCGCGAACGCGCTAGCCTAGTTACCGGTTTGCACAAGGAAATGCCGGGTATCGCCGCGAATTTTTTGGCCTATCCAATTACACAATCCACCTCCCCTGCGGAGTACTGGATCGGCCTCTGGAACAATGCAGTCACCTTGCGTGAAATAGTGGAATTCGGCGATCCTGATGCCACTACTGACGAATACAACTCTCGCTCAGAAGCTGGCCGGCTACTGCTTTTGCTGTTTCGAGTTGGACTCGCGACCTTCGACCAATGTGCTGCTCGATATTCCGGTAATGTTTCACCTGATTCCAGGTCAATTGCCAGGCTATTCAGTGCACTCAGCTCCGCGAATTATGAAATGCGCGAAATAGACAGCACATTGAACCAAGACGCATGGGGGACGATTGCGCAACACCTGGCAGTTCGACGAATGATTTGGGCGCTCCCGTCCAGTAGCGAAAGAAATTCAACAAAGTATTCCAATGTGTTCGAAGCTAATGATACCCCGAGCGTGCCTGATATTCTCGCTGCCTCCAAAGGGGACGTCATTGAGCTTGCGGGTCTTCTACAATCCCTTTCGCTGAACGATCCGGACGGATCAATCGTGAAAGGCTTTCTCAATTCGGCGTTAATTGACATGCCCAGCATAGTGCAACTGGTCAGGACCCTGAATCAATACCATCCGCGCAAGTACCCTGTTAATGAAGCTCAATTGCAAAAGCTGACCTCACTTTGAATTGTTCGCGCCCGCAGTATGAGTTATTGGGTGGGGCCCTATATAGTCGGCTCTTCGACTATTTTTACATTCGAGATAGTTGGGTTTGCTCGATCAATTGGATGGTGCTGGCATGACAACGGGCCAGAAGCATTGCCGTCGTTGCTTTTCCTTACCTGCATATAGTTGAGAGCCAATCGGCGACCGGCGGCTTCGGGGCGAAACCTGCCCGTCGCAGGGCATTTCCGGCGCCGGTGCGCGGGTTATGTGGAATTAGCGATTCGATATTTGCCGCATAACTTAAATTCACGGGAACGACTATTGCGCCAAAATTTAAGCATGGCTTCGAGGTATTAAAGAGTACGGGACGGTACTGCTTGGACGATTACGTCG
>Ga0209847_1000736_pt1 | contig 12687 bp, 9 predicted proteins | sample OrgsoiDNA_201060_FD_185808 | JGI IMG/M metagenome (GOLD analysis project Ga0209847, IMG submission 185808) | Permafrost soil microbial communities from the Arctic, to analyse light accelerated degradation of dissolved organic matter (DOM) -... | ecosystem: Environmental > Terrestrial > Soil >... | reverse complement strand
CGCCCAGCGCTACCGAAAGAATCGTCAGGGCGGTGCGCAGCAGATCGCGGCGGAGCGGGCGCAGGATTAAAGTCCGGAGGAGCTTCATCGGCGCTCGATGGACTGGACGCGGCCGTCGCGAAGCATGATGCGCGTGCCGGCGATGGCGGCGGCTTCGGCGGAGTGCGTGGCTATCAGAACGGTTGCGCCAAAACGGCTGGCGGCCTCGTGGATGAGCGCCAGCACCTGGTCGCCGCTGGCAGTGTCCAGGTTGCCGGTGGGTTCGTCGGCGATCAGCAGATCGGGCGAATTCACCAGCGCGCGCGCGATGGCGGCGCGCTGCATCTGACCGCCGGAGAGCTGATACGGCATGGCGGCGGACTTCTCTTCAAGCCCGACCCAGCGCAGGCGGTCGCGGGCGGTGTCAAGCGAATTGCGCGTTCCGGAAAGCAGCAGCGGAAGTTCGACGTTCTCGAGGACCGTCAGGGTGGGGAGCAACTGGAAAAACTGAAACACGAAGCCGACTCGGTTGCGGCGGAGCGCCGTGAGTTCAGGTTCGGAGAGTGACGCGGTGGCGCGCCCATCGATGAGGACTTCGCCCGAAGTGGGAAAATCCATAGCTCCCGCCAGGTTCAGGAGCGTAGTCTTGCCGCACCCGCTACGGCCCAGAAGCGCGGTGACGGTGCCGGCGGCAGCCGCCAGGGAAACCTCATGCAGAACCTCGACGGGTTGGCCTCCGTTTCGATAGGTCTTGGAGACTGCGCGCAGTTCCAGCCGGGATTCTACCAATCTGCCATTTTACATTTTCTGCAAAAACCAATTTGCATATGAAATGTTTTCTGATATTCTGGAATCGCTCTGGTAACCCGACAAACCGCGCCAGAATATGGATACAGCCGAACAAGGCATTCTGACTCGCGATGAAATGGAGAGCAGGCGCCTGTTAGCCGCACAGGACCTGCAAACGGGACTCACGCAGTCCCAAGTAGCCCGAAAATTCGGGGTTAGCCGCACCACTGCCTCCCGGTGGCATCGCACCCTAAACGGTAGAGGCGTTGAGTCTCTCCGCAAACGGCGGGCGCCTGGCCGTCCCAGCCGCCTCAATGCGGAGCAACTCAAAGCCGCGGCGGAAATCTATCGGGCGGGGCCGCGGGCCGCGGGCTTGGATGCCGACCGCTGGACCACCGCGCGTTTCGCCGAGGCGATTTTCGCGATGTTCGGCGTGCGCTACGATCCCGACCACGCGGGCCGCATCCTGCACCGCCTGGGATTGCGCCAGAGAACGCGCAACCGCGGGAGGGCGCAAGAGGCCTTACAGGCTACGCCGTTTCCGCAAAGCCCGGCGCATTTACCACAAGTGGGCGTGGCGTAGGCGGTCTACCATCGGCGGCACTCAATTCGCGCGCAAGAGTTCACCAGGGTCGAGCCGCATGGTGTCTCTGATAGACGAATACGAAGCCGCAAACGCCGCCACAAACAGAACCGTGCACGCTGCCGCCGTCATTAGGGGATCGATTGCCGGGACGCGGAACAGCATGGACTGTGCGACTCTGCCGAGCGCCGCCGAGGCTAAAACGCCGCAGAGCAGTCCGTACACAACGGTTTCCAGGGTCTTGCGAAGGCGCATCAGAGTGATTTGGCGCTCGGTACCACCGAGTGCGACGCGAATCGCGTATTCCCGCCTGCGATTGTCGCCGGCGTATCGCACCGTACTGTACAGACCGCCAACAGCCAGCAAAAGTGACGTAAGCCCGAATATCGCCGAGAGCAGCACCTGGGTCTTTGCTTGCGACAGCGGCGCTTGAAGTTCCTGGTCGATTGTGAGTGTGCGGTTGATAGAAATATGCCGATCGAGTTGGCGTATGAACTTTTGAACCTGCCCGCCGACAGGTCCAGGCCTATTGGTCCGGATCAGGAGATCCATTCCTTGGGAGAAGCCGACGGGGAGATACACAGCCGGCGATGCAGCGTCGTCGAGGAGGGTGTCGATGGAGTCCCCAACTACGCCAACGATGCGGAACCGCTTTTCCGGTCCGATTATTGTCCAGTAAAACTGGCGGCCCACCGGCTCGCTATCCCGCAAATAGGTTCTCACGAATGTTTCATTCACAAGCGCGACGTCCCATGAGACCCCGTCCGTGGGCACAAACGCTCTACCGCGTACCAGAGGAATGTGCATTGCCTGAAAGTAATTCGAGGCGACGTCCCATTTGGCGGCCATTGCCGGCCGGGATACACTCGAAGGCTGGTTCCCGATAATTTCAAATGCGAATGTCGGAAAGACTTTCTTCCCGGGGTGCGGGTAGGCGGCAGTAACATCGATTACACTTGGCAACCTTCGAGTGAAGTCGATAACCGATTGGAGCACGTCGATCTGCCGGCGGCGTTCCGCCACCTCGGAAAGTCCAACACCGTTATCCACCCAGAGTTCCATGGCGAGCAGGTCGCGCGCGGCGTAGCCCAGGACGCGAGTCTGAAACTGTGCCAGACTGCGGCCTGTGACCGCGGCCATATTCACCACAATGAGCGCGAGGGAGAATTGGGCTGCCACGACGATTGCGGCAAAACGGGTGCTGCGTGTGAGCCGGGGTGAGAGCCCGCCCTGCATCACTCCGGCAGCCAGCGACCCCGGGTTGCGGCGCGAATTCAACAGCACTCCAAGCCATCCAGCGACGACGGCACTGGATATGCCGAAAAGCAGCGTGGCGCCATCCAGGCTGACTTCCGCGAGGCGGGGCAACCCGAACCATTCGCCATGCGTCCGGATGAAATCAAGGCCCAACCAGGCGACGATTGCGCCCGCCGCGGCGCCGATGCCGGCGCTCCTGAAGGCTTCCTTGGCTATCTCGGAAAAGATATGGAGCGCCCCCGCGCCCAGTGCGGAACGAATCGCCAGTTCGGCTCGTCTTTCTTCCAGCCGAACGGCCAAGAGAGCGCCAAAGTTGGCCGTCGCGATCAACCAGACCAGACCCGTTCCGATGAATAGCAACCAGATGAGGCTCTCGTTCTTACCGAGAATGGCACTCTTCAGCGAGAGGGCTATCGGGTGGAAATCTCGATTGGCTCCCGGATACGCCGCCTGCAACTGCCTTCCCCTGATGTTCAGTTGCGTTTGAATCCGCGTCAGGGCAAAGCCAGGCTCCAAGCGCACCAGAGCATGTAATCTATAACCACCGCGGTACAGATTTTCAGCCGTGAAAACGGGGACGAAAAGATCCGGTTCCTGCTGGTAGAGGAGGGACAGAAGCGGGCAGGGCGGCATGACACCGACTACGGTTGCCGGCTGTGGTATCAGCAGGACCGCTTTTCCGACCGCTGCGGGGTTCGCGCCGAGCCGGGTTCGCCAAAAGCGCTCGCTCACCACGACAGTGGTAATGGCATTCCGCCTCGCCGCCTGTTCTTCTTTCGAATACCATCGGCCCTCAATCGGCGATACGCCCAGTATCCGCAGCGTGCCTTCATCCAACTCGACAGTCGGCGCCATAGCGACACCATCCGGAAAACGAATCGAGGTTGGAGTGGATGCGATGAAGAGAGCGCCAGTCTCTTCGATGCCTGGCATGTTGGCGGTCAAATCCCTGAGATTCAGTAACGACATCCCCATGCGCTGGCCCGGCCGTTCGGCGATCTGCCCAAAAACAAGAGCCACGCGGCCGCAGGAGGAACAGGGAAGATCCTTGAGGACGACACCACGCAAGATGGCGAACAGAATGATCGGCAGCGTAACACCGACCGCAACCAGGCACGATGCCCGGACAGTAAACTGGGCTCCCTTCGTCACCTTAGCTGTTCACAAAGCGGGGCGTGCCGGTGGCGGAGGTTCGTAACACATGCCTGGAACCGCGGCCCGAAGCCCCGCCCCGCTTGGTTTATCGGATCTCCACCTTGAAAAGTGAGTTGTCCGGATGGGTGTGGCGCCACCGGAAGTATTCCCTCTGCTGGGGACGGCGCACAACTCGAAACTCACGATATTCCCGGTGCCTTTCCTGAAGATAAGCACGGTAGGCCCGATCTTCGTGATCGTTCCATGAATGATAGTCGTGGCCGTCCCGGTCGTAGTAGCGCCTTTCCGCCCCTATGGCCGCCGAGGACATCAAGGTGGCGCCAATGACAAACGTGCACGCGGCTCCAAGTACTTTGTTGAACTGCATAATCGATACTCCTTCACCGGTTCGGTGAGTTAGCTAAGGGAAGCGGCTTGAGATAACCTGGCTTAGTACAGGAAACCTTACAGAATGGGCTAAAGCGCTCAGTCTTTAACTAGAATAGGTTAAGCCCGCGGTTTTGTCAACGCTATTTGCCCGGCCTGGCGCTATCTTTCGATAGAAGACGTTGGCATTGCTCGATGTCGGTTGTTAACTGCGACAGCGCCGCCATGAGCTGCTCCGGAGCATTGTCCGCCGCGCGGTCGCCGGGCGCTACGCCCAGCACCACGGCCAGCAGCGCTTCCACGCGCCGCGCCGTGCTCAGCAGTTCCTCCGCGGCCGCCTGCCACTCCGTCGGGTACGTCACTCCCTCACGTCGAAGACCCGTACGACCCTGACCGGGGTCGTTGCTCTGATCGGAGCCGCCAAGGATCGGGCGTAGAGTAGCTTCGATCCTGGCGGATTCCCGTTCGAATGCAGCCAGGTGCTCGCGGCCCAAAGAGCGGAGCGCGCGGCGGTCGCTTGAGTTCATCTGGCGCTCGCCGGCCGGCCCGAATTCCTGCGCCAGCCGATGCAGCGCGTAGGCTCGCTCCATCGCCGCCTCCGTCCAATCCAGCAATTGTCCGCTAAGGCGCTCGAATTGCGGACGGCCCCCCAGGCGTTCTTCAATTCGCGCCTGTAACTGTCTGTGTTCGGGGCCGGCCGCATCACGAGTTGGCGCCGGTTCCGTTTGAACCGTCGTTGGGCTTGCGGGGAAAGTTGGGCTTGCGGGGAAAGTTGTGCTTGCGGGTAAAGTCGCGTCGGCGAACCGCACCACCACGTTGGGCAGCGGGTCCAGCAGAGCATGAAGTTGTTCCTGGCGTTCGGGAGGAATACCGGCGCCGCTCACCAGCACCTGCCGCCCCTCGCGGCCGATCTCTACCGGATCGCCCAAATCCGCGCCCACCCGGTGGAGGGCTTCCACTACCTGCAGTTCCGCGGAGAAACCGGCGGACACAGCCGCCGCGGACGAAGGTGCGATAAAAGCCGGCGGCATACCAGGTTGGCGAGGCATGCCGCCGGTGGCTCCAGCTATCGTGCTTGCGGGTGTTTGCTGGTCTACCAATTCCGTCATTTCCACCCAGTCCCGGTTCCGGAATTCGAAGCGCCCTTCGATGGGCTCGAAGTCCGTCATCCGGAGTTTCAGGGTGGCCGCCACAAGGTCTCCGTCCTCCGTGGTGGTCTTGATCTCGCAGGTGTTGCGGTCTTCCACCGTGTTCACCGAATCCTGTTTCGAGGCCAGATGGTCGCGCCATGCAGCGTACGATTTTGCGCTGAGCGGGTCGTCCCAGTCGTACCTGGCGGCGCGGAACATCTGCTTCAGTTCCATCTCCGGCTTAAGCAATGTAGCTGCCCCGATCACCCGTGTCATCTGCCCGGTCCGCGTCGCGATCCGGACCCTGCGCCCCGCGTGCGGCCGGATTTCCGACACCGCAACCGCCCGCTTGAGCAATGCGGCGGCCTCCACCGAAGGCGTTTCGCGCAATTGTTGGAACGTGATGCCCGCGACCACCGCCAGGGCGGCAAAGGCGGCGGCCCACTTTACCGGTGTCCAGGCTCGAAGCGTCAAGATGCGAACCAGGCGCGCAGCCAGCGATTCACCGGCCAGAGAGGAGTCGATCCGATCGAATCCCCGGGACAGGTCTTTCCAGGGCTCGGGCGGCGGGGGCAGACAGGTTACCAGAACGTTCTTGCGATACCGTACGCAATCCGCAACCGCAGCCTGTAATCCTTCCAGTTCCGTGCGGCATTGCCAGCAGGCTTCCAGGTGTTCGCGAACGTAGCGCGCCTTGCGGCGGGTCAACTCGCCATCCAGGTAGCGCAACAACTGGCCGTCTTCCAGGTGGCGCATTTCCAGATTACTCATAGCGCACCTTCTTCAACCGCACCATCGCACGGCGCAGAAACTCTCCCACCGCGGAAGCGCTGATTCCCAGCGCGGAACCGATTTCCGGGTACCGCAGCCCTTCCATCCGCAGAAACAGGCATCGCCGCTGCTGCTCCGAAAGACCTTCCACCGCACTGTGAAGCCGCGACATACGTTGACGGTCGATTAACTCGCTCTCGGGAGTCTCCCGCTGAGTGGCATACCGCATGCCCAGTTCAGGGTCGTAAGGCTCCTCGGAATTCTGGCGGGCCCTGATTTTGAGCCCAAGGTTGTGCGCCACCCGAAAAATCCAGGCCCGCGGGTTCCGGATCTCTTCTCCTTTTCGCAGGGTGGCATACAGGCGTAGAAACACTTCCTGCGCGGCCTCTTGCGCCCTTGGAGGGTGAAGTCCAAGGGTGAGCAGGTAGCGATAGACGTCATCGCGCGCCTCCTCGAACAGGCGGCCCACCTGGTCCTGCAAGGTTGTGCCGGTCCGTTCCTGCCGGATTATGCCCACGAACTGTTCGCCGTGCGGAAATGACGACATCCCCTCTGCACCTAAGACCCCCGGGAAATGTTTTCAACTACACGTTGCCAATATAATTCGCTGTAGTTGGAATGTAGCACCGCGGGGTCTTAGAAAGGAATAGCCCCGAACATGCCGGATCCCACAGTAGGAGTTTCCATTGTTACCTTTGACAGCAGCCGGCACATAGGGCGTTGCCTGGATGCCCTCCTGGCCCAGGAGGGTGTGCGGTTGGACGTGGTGGTGGTGGACAACGCCTCCTCGGATGCCACCGGCGAAATCCTGGGCCAATACCGGGGCCAATACCGGGGACGGATTCGCGTGATTCGAAATCCGGAAAACCTTGGTTTTGCCATAGCCCAGAACCAGGCGATTCGCGCCACACGCGGCCCCTGGGTGCTGACCCTCAACCCAGACCTTCTGATGGAACCCGGCTTCCTTCGCAACCTGGTAGACGCGGGCCGCCGGGATCCGGGCGCCGGGGCGGTCTGCGGAAAGCTGCTATCGATCGGCGATGGTTTCGAACCCCAGCCGGAGCGGCGCATCGATTCCGCGGGTATCTATTTCACCCCCGCCATGCGGCACTTCGACCGCGGCTGGAACGAGCCCGACGGCGCGGCCTTCGATCGGCCCGAATACGTCTTCGGCGCCTGTGCCGCCGCGGCGCTCTACCGGCGGCGGATGATCGACGACATTTCCGTGGGAGGCGATTTCTTCGACCCGGATTTCTTCGCCTACCGCGAGGATGCCGATGTGGCCTGGCGCGCCCAGTTGCTCGGCTGGCGATGTATTTATGTGCCCGGGGCGGTTGCCTGGCACGTGCGGACGGCCAAACCCGGCCGCCGCCGGTCCATCTCGTCTGAGATCAATATGCACTCGGTGAAGAACCGTTTCCTGATGCGCATCAAGAACGCGACGCCCGGCATATACCGCCGCTACTGGCTGCCGATGACCGCGCGCGACCTGATGGTGGTGGGAGGCTGCCTGCTTTCCGAACCGCGATCGCTGGCGGCCTTCTGGCATTTGGCCACCGCGCTACGCGCCGCGTTACGGCGGCGCCGCCAGATCATGTCGCGACGCAAGGTGGCCGATGGGGAGTTGGCCCGCTGGTTCAGCTTTCAGCCGGCGGCTGAGCCGATCGGCGTGGAGCCCGTGGCAGAGACGGCAACGGAACTGAGACCGGTTGCCTCCTCGATGGCTTGAAACAGTAGGGCCCGGCTGACTGGTTTCGCGACGTAGCCATCCATGCCGGCATCGATGCAGAGTTCGCGGTCGCCTTTGAGGGCATGCGCGGTCAGCGCGATGATTGGAATGTGTTCTCCCGTGCCCCTCTCTTTCTCGCGGATCAATCGGGTAGCCTCCCAACCGTCCATATTCGGCATCTGTATATCCATCATGATCAAGTCGAACGATCCCCGGCTATGCGCGGCCAGCGCTTCCCGGCCATCCCGCGTTAACTCAACGCTGTGACCCGCCTTTCGCAATAGGGAACTCAGGACCTTTTGGTTGACTAAGTTGTCTTCCGCCACCAATATGGACAACACCCGTTGGTCGGCAGCGGGTCCTTGGCGGATATCGGCATGTTCGGTAGAAGACTGTTTCATCTCATGACCGAGCGCCCTCAGTATGACGTCGTGCAACTCCCCGCGGCTGACTGGTTTGGTCAGGTAACGGGTTATGCCCAGGTTCCGGCAACTGGTGCTATCGCCGTTCGCGCTGCAGGAGCTTAACATCATCACGATCGGTGGCTCGCCGGTCAACGTGTGCTTGATTCGGCGGGCCACCTCAAAGCCGTCCATCTCCGGCATCATCGCGTCCAAAACGATCAGCCGGAAGGGCCGGCCCGCGGCCTGCGCGGCTTGGAGGACCTCCATTGCCGCAGTGCCCGAGTCTGAACACTCAACGTCCACGCGCCAGTTTTGCAGTGTCGCCGCGAGGATGCGCCGGTTGGTCTCATTGTCGTCGACGATGAGCGTGCGCAGCCCGTCGAGGGCTGCCAGGTCCGCGACATCCTTCCCTGGAGCCGGGTCGGTGGCGCGGCCGAAAATGACCGTGAAACGGAAAGAGCTGCCGGTACCCACCTGGCTGGAGACGCTGATTCCGCCTCCCATCATTCCAACCAGACGAACGCAGATCGTCAGCCCCAGGCCTGTTCCCCCGTATTGGCGCGTCATGGAACCGTCGGCTTGTGTGAACGGCTCAAAGATAACCGCTTGTTTTTCCGGCGGAATGCCGATCCCTGTATCGCTGACCGTGAAACCCAAACATAGCCGATCCCCGGCTTCGGAATCGAGCGACACCGCTACCACCACCTCGCCCTCGCTCGTGAATTTCACCGCGTTCGAGATCAGGTTGGTCAGCACCTGACGTAGCCGGTCCGGATCTCCACAGACCCATTGGGGAGTGTCCGGACGGATGTCGCAGACGAGTTCAACACCCTTTCGATGAGCTTGCACGGCGAGCGTTCTTGCCGCCTTCTCGATTTCAGCCTCGAGGTTGAAAGGAACGGAGTCGAGGTCAAGCTTTCCGGCCTCGATCTTCGACAGATCCAGAATGTCATTGAGTATGCTGAGCAGAGCGTGGGCGGAGGTCAGGGCGGTGGTGAGCTGTTCCCTGGGTTCAGGGCTCAGCTTCGAGTCGAGCGCCAGTTCGGTCATTCCAATCACGCCATTGAGCGGAGTGCGGATTTCATGGCTCATATTGGCCAGAAACTGGCTCTTCAGGCGGCTGGCTTCGTGCGCCGCATCGAGCGCATGGAGCAGTTGGCTGCGGGACCTGTCAAGCTCACACACCATTTCGTTACAGGAGATGGCTAGCTGCCCTACCTCATCGTGGCGGACCACGGCGGCTCTCTGTGTCAGATCGCCTTCGGCCACCTGGCGCGTGAATGCCATCAGGCTCTTCAGCGGCGACAGGATCCGGCGCATCTGGCGATGTTGTACACCGAGAGTGAGGAAGAGGGATACAAAGCCCAGAGCGATGACACTCCAGAGGCTCCTCTGGTACATGGCATGATACCCCTCCGTCGAGAGGCCGACTCGAACGCTTCCGAGAGGCGCCTTTGACTCAGCGGAATCTTCCCAGTCGACTAGCCGCTGTGGATCGGCCTGCCGGATCTTAGCCGCCACGTCCACGAGCCTTTGCCTGCTGGAAGCTCCACGCGAATCGAAGCCGCCGGCGTTTCCTGCCGGCCTTTGCGGAATATCGAGCGCCGGAAACGATCCTCTCGTGACAGTCACCAGCCGTTCTCCGGAAGCAGCATCCACGGCTACATATAGGACGCCTTCGACAGCCACCACCGTACCGGCGAGACGCTCCAATTCCGCCCGGTCGCCGAGCAGTGCCGCCAGTTCACTCTGCCGGGAAAGCGATTGCGCCAGAGACTGGCCGCGCAGTTGCAGTTCGTTGTGAAACGCATCAAGTTGGATGAAGAATAGCGCACCAAATAGGGCAAAAACGCAAACCGATGCCGCCACCACGGGCAGGAAATTCGCGGCCACCGCCTGAGCATGCAGGCTGTTTCCAAAACGGCCTTGAAGTTGACCGATCTTTGTCATTTCACCACCGTCATTTCACCACCACTAACCCCTCGGCGCCGTCCGGCGCATGCTGGACTCCCAGTACGCGCATTACACGCTCGTTCACTGCGGCTCTTACGTTGCGAGGATGTTCCACCGGCACCGGCGCCAGGCCCCGAATCTGCCTGATAACGGCTTCGCCTGTCTGCCGGCCGATGTCGCGGTAATCGGGAAAGAACCCAATGAGCGCTCCCGCGCGGACCAGGCCCTCGGAGAAGCCGATCAGCGGGACGCGGTAACGAATCGCCGTCAGAATCACGGCAGACACAGTCGGACCCTGATACAGCGTGCTATCCGGCAGGCACCACACGAAATCAAAGCGTTCCCGAAGCGACCCGAGCGCGTCGAGTAACTCTTTCGGTCCCGGGCAATCGAAAATCTGGACCTGGTAGCCCTGATTGCGGGCGAACGCTTCGAGCCGGGCGGCGCCTGCCGCCGGAAGAGCGGGACCGCGAATGAGTGCGATGCGGTTGCGTTTGGGATAGAGCCGCTTCAATCGTGCCAGAACCTCTGCCGGCGGAATGTCCAGTGTGATGGTCGCAACAGCCTTCCTGCGATTCGAAGTTTCGGGCGCCGGAGCAAGAACCATGGTTGCCACTATCGGGGAGCTATGCTCGGCGGCAGTCACCGCTTCCACCGAGGCGGAACCAACGGCGACGACAACCGCGGGCTTCCGTGCCAGCAACGCCGGCAGGTTCTCGCTTCCGGCGGCATGGTCGAGTTCCAAGTCGGTTATGGCGAACTCCGGCCCGGTAAGAATGCTTCGGAGGCCCTCCAGGGCTTCGTCATAAGCGGGTAGCCGGGAACTCCTGACCACCAGCACCTGGATTGCCGGGCGTGGTTCGGACGCCGCCGCGTTCGCGGATATGACCAGGGTCAGCAAGAGTGCCCAACTGGTCCCGGCACGCGTTGCGCTGGCGAAGGAAGGCACCCGCTATTCTCCATAGTGCCAGATCAGCCTGAAGAATACGCTGCGCCCGGCGCCTGGCATCACCTCTATAAGATGCTCCGTGCTGAGCGGATCTACGTAGCGGCAGTTTGCGAGGTTGCGTATGCCGAGCTGCAAGTCGAAGTTGCGGTGCAGGTGGCTGGTTGTGGCTGTCGCATCCGCCAGAAAGACAGGATCCACGCGATACCCATAGGGGGAGAGTCGCGAGCTTAAGTAGCGCGTGGCGGCGCTCACAGTCAGCCGGTTCCTGGCTAATGGAACCGAGGCACGGAACTGCGCCAGTCTGGCCGGCGAATTGGGAAGAGCCCTCTGCGGATCGGTATACTCCGCCTGGTGGAGACTGAAGCTCGCTGAGGTCTCAAACCACCTGGCCGGATGGCCGCTCGCCTCAAACTCGAATCCGGTGGCCTGGCTGGTTGATACATTACGATACTGTAGAGTCTGGGCGTCGATCGGCACCCCCTCTATCAATCCCACGATCCGGTAGTGGAAAACCGATGCGATCAAGTCCACACGATTGTAAATCCGCTGCTCGCGTGCGAACTCGTAGGTGTTCATTTTCTCCGCTTCGAGCAATGGATTCGGCACATAATAGCGCTCAAAGGTGGATGGGTTCCGGAAGGCACGGCCGAACATGAATTTGTAAGAGGTATCCTTAGAAGCTTTCCAGACAGCGGCGAGCTTGGGCGAAACAAACGGCCGGTAAACACTGGAATCGTCGAAGCGAATACCCGCAAACAGAACCAGGTTCTTAGTGAGATTATATTCGTACTGGCCGAACACGCCCAAGGACTGGTTCGGCTGGCTTACCTCAAGCATACGCTCAAACTGCGGCGATACATTCTCATTTACCTGGACGTTTCGCAAGTCGACATTGGCTTGCGTGCCGACGGTGAAGCTGCCGAATTTGCCCAGCTTCCGGCGGTAAGAAAACTGCGTGCCTATCCAATCGCCGAGTGCGTAGTCGCGGTTGTCCGTGGTGACGCCATCCGCGGTGTAATCGTAGCGTCCGTAATAGCGGAACTGATCGTAGGACAGACGCCAGCGGATTTCCGCGCCGTCACCCATGGATTTAGTGAATGCCGCCTCCACGAAGTTGTGCGAATCGTGGGTGCTGGTACCGGTGTCTCCGAAATCGGCCCCGAACCAGCCGATCGGTACGATGGCTTTGCGATCCTGGAAATTGGCCGTGACGCTCCAGTTGCGCCAGGTTAGCTGCGCGAAAGTATGGTAGCCCTCCTCGGCGCCCACCGATCCGGTGGTCAGATTGCCAAGCTCGGGAGCGGTCACGCTGCGTCCCGTGGTGTGAAACACGGAACCGGAAATCAGTAGATTCGCTCCCCGCCCGAGGTAGGTGGATGTCGATACCAGCATCTTCTTCTGGCCGAAAGAACCAAACTCAGTTGAGACCATGGCCCGGGCGGAATCGGCCGGCGCTCGCGTGAAGATGTTGATGGTGGCGAACATCCCGTTACTCCCATAGAGGGCGGAGGAGGGCCCGCGCACGATTTCGATCCGCTCAACGAGGTCCATGTCAATACCGAAATCCTGGCCGAACATGTACATGGCGCCGTATACGTTGTCGGTCAGGAAGTGCCCGTTCA
>Ga0209847_1000730_pt1 | contig 12729 bp, 10 predicted proteins | sample OrgsoiDNA_201060_FD_185808 | JGI IMG/M metagenome (GOLD analysis project Ga0209847, IMG submission 185808) | Permafrost soil microbial communities from the Arctic, to analyse light accelerated degradation of dissolved organic matter (DOM) -... | ecosystem: Environmental > Terrestrial > Soil >... | reverse complement strand
CGCTGCTGTTTCCGCTGGACAATTCGAGCCTGGCGCGGAAGAACTCCGACCGTAAATCCTTCTTCGCGCTGGAAGACCTGCTGAAGCGCCGATACCTTGCCGAGGCCGGCTTCGAAGGGCCGCCCGGGTCGCTGGCCGAGTACCTCACGCGTGTGGTTACCGCAACCTTGGAACGGCAGAAGCAAGGCGGCGCGGTGGCCGAAAAATTCGAGGCGGCTTATTTGCGATCACTGGAGTTCGACCCGGTGGACCGGGCCGCCGCGGAGCGCGTTTACCAGCAGTTTGCCGGCGGAGGCGTGCCCGCGGATGCCGAATACAAACTGCTGCAAGACTACCTGTTCCGCTACGTGGCGGCCGAGTGCGGGCGCCTGGGAATGGCCGTGCACCTCCACACCATGGCCGGGGCCGGAGGGTACTTCGACGTAGGCGGAGCCAATCCGCTGCATCTGGAATCGGTGCTGAACGACCCTTCGCTGCGCCAGACAAACTTCGTGATGGTGCATGGCGGATGGCCGTTCACGCGCGAAATCACGCCGCTGCTGGGGAAGCCGAACGCGTATCTGGATTTCTCGGCGCAGTCGCTGACGCTCTCGCCGGCGACGCTCGGCGGAATTATTCGCGAGTGGCTGGAGCATGTGCCGGAGAAGGTGATGTTCGGAACCGACGCGTATCCGTATTCAAACGAGATGGGCTGGGAGGAATCGGGATGGGTGGCGGCGCGGACAGGCCGGCGGGCGCTCGGCATCGCGCTTACGGGCATGATGCGCGACGGCGAGATCTCACGTGCCCGTGCGGTCGAGTTGGCGCGGATGGTGCTTCGCGAGAACGCGCGCAAGCTTTACGGATTCTAAGTAGTGGGTCTGTTTGAATTTTCCACAGCTTTCGACTTCGCTTCCCGCGCTTCGATCAGGTTCACGATATCGCAGACGCTCCAAAGTTGCGAAGTGACGCCAGCGGCCATGGCCGGGGTAACGCGGAGCGTCTGACGGATGCGTACGAAATTGTAATACATGAAGTACAGCGCCAGCGCCGCCATGTGGTTCTCGATCTTCTTCGAAAAGGCGTTGGTCAGACGGGTGAACCGGGGCATTGACATGCGCATCGTGAGGTCCTGGCGCTCCACGTAGCTGGTGCCGACGTGCTTTGGATCGGGCTCGCGCATGATCGGCACGACGCGCGTTCCGATGCCCTGAGCGGGGCTGTAGCGCTTCTCTTTGCTGCCATCCGCTGCGTACAGCTTGATCAGCATCGCATAGTCGATTTCCGATCCGAAGGCATCTTCCACGGCATCCAGATACGGCTTGTGGCCGTCCGTGTCCAACTGCACGCGGTGCTTTAAGCGGCCCGCGAGATCCTGAATGAATTCCGTCGCGGCCCCGGCATCGCGCGGCCCTACCATCCAGCACGGCACCAGCTTGGTATCGGCGTCGATGGCCGTCCAGGTCCACAAGCTACCGATGCCGAACTGGTCGCCCTTCTCTTCTGGAATGCTCTTGTCCTTCGTGCCGGCGAACGACCAGATCTTATCGCACTGAATCCGGCGGCAGGATAGGTTTCGGAGAACGCGGTCCTGATATTCCGAACAGATCGCGCCGGCTTCTACAAGCAGTTTCGTCACGGTGTTCTTGGCAACGCCCGTTATGTGGACTGTGGCCCGGATGCTTGCGTCGTCTATAAGGCACCGAATTACTTGAGCGCGGGTTTCAGAATCAAGCCGGTTCATACTGACCATTATGCTTGATCGGTTGTAATTTGTCAATACGCCATGACATTGCGCTTGACATTTTGATTTCCATAAAATTAAATGATATCATATTTTCCAAGGAGGTAGCAATGACAAAACAGATGACATTTGGGATGACACCTGGCTTGACATTACAGAAGCGAAAATACGAGAAGTCCCACCCGTGGCTCCGCTTCGGTGTTGACCTTAGAGACGCGCTACCCTCATTTTGGATCATGCTTGGGGAGTGCAAATCAAAGTGCGAGAACATCTCCGGGGTTCCGCTTCGTCCGGATATCGCGAAGCAGTTGAATCAGGTCTATCTTGCCAAGGGAGCGTGGGGAACAACCTCCATAGAAGGCAACACACTCTCAGAGGAAGAGGTGCTTCGGCACGTCCAGGGGAAGTTGGAGGTGCCCCCAGGTAAAGAATATCTGAAGCAGGAAATAGACAACATTATCAAAGAGTCAAATCGGATGCTCGACACCGTCTCCGAAGGGAAGACGCTTGTGCTGTCCCCGGAGCGAATAAAGGAAATCAACAAGATCGTGCTGAATGGGCTTCAGTTGGCACCGGAGGTCGAGGCGGGTGAAATACGCAAGCATTCAGTAGGTGTCATGAATTACCGGGGAGCACCGGCGGAGGATTGTGGATACTTGCTTGCACACTTGTGCGACTGGCTGACCGGCCCCGATTTTGAGCCTAAGGCTGGACTCGAAAGGCTTCACATGGGCATACTCAAGGCGATTCTCGCTCATCTTTATGTGGAATGGATTCACGCTTTTGGAGACGGCAACGGCAGAACCGGGCGTCTTATAGAAGTGCAGATTCTGTTAGCTTCGGGGGTTCCCGCACCGGCCTGCCACTTGTTCAGCGATCACTACAACCTCACCCGAAAGGACTACCTCATGCAACTCAGGGCGGCAAGCGAGTCCGGAGGGGATACCGTCCCATTCATGACCTATGCGCTCAATGGGTTCCTTGAAGGATTAAAGGGGCAACTGGCCTACATCCGAAGACTTCACATGGAGGTCGCATGGTTGAACTACATTCACGAGCACTTCCTTCACCAGCCAGGCAAGGCCGCACATCGAATGAAGACGCTTCTGATTGATATCTTCGACAGGCGATCACCAGTTCCGATATCTGAGATCGATCAGATTTCACCTAAGCTCGCGAAAGCGTATGCGAAGATGCACCCGCGAACAGCCATGAGAGACGTTGAGACTTTGGTGGAAAAAGACTTTTTGATCCGAGATGGGAAGACCGTTCGAGCAAACTCAGACCTCATCGCCAGTTTTCTACCGGTAAAGGCGATTATCGATTAGTTCTTGTATTTCCCCAACGGGCCTTCGCTGCCTTCCTCGCGATAGCGGACCGCTTCCGGGGCGATAGCGCCACCGCCCTGGCCGCGCCGCCCTTAGCGCCGCCGAGTCTCCCAAGTGCCACCGCCGCCGGGTTCTTGCCGGCGTTCGGATCGTCGAGCTGGGAGCCGTCCAACTTCTCTCCGATGGCTTGCTCCACGACGCGCCGCGCGTTAGTGGCGAAGTCGTGATCCTTTGGTTTGCTTGAACGGCTAGGCACGATACGATTATGGCATGACACCACTGAAATCACGCCAGGTGTTGACGCCAACCGAGAAGGCGCAAGCTGGGCTGGTGCTCATGAATGAAGCCATCCTCGAATTGCCGGCGCAATATGTGGACGGGCTAGCGCTGGCTGCCTTCGCCGGAGGCAACCCGCCGATTGACTTGCGATCCGGCTTTTCTCCGTCGGTGGTAAGAAAATTCGTCCAGCGCGAGCGCATGTTGCCGGTGATGTGTTTCACGACCAGCGCGATGGAATTCGCTTCGGGGTCCAAGGTCGCGTACAGTTGTTCGTCGGTTGCCTGGGCCATGGCGGCTTCGGCCAGCTTCTTGTATTGGCGGAAGACGGTTAAGGAGTCCGTCAGGTGGGAGGCGGTGAAATTGCGTGCCATGTCTTAAATGATGGCACAGTGGCTTTCCTCACATAGGCCCTTCGCCTGCTTCTTTTTCTCGGAGGAGATGCAGCCAACATGAAAGCCCCGACTGTATTACTTTTTGCACTCACTTCGCTAATAGCGCAGATTCCCAATCCGACTCAGCAGAGTCCGCGGCCTGTCGATACCGGCCGGCCGATGCCCATTTTCCGCGTCACCGTGGTGTCGCGCACTACTAAAGCTATCAACTATAACCATCGCAACGGTACCACTCACATCGATTTCCGGGGCACCGAGCTGATGCCCGCGGCTAAAGGCGAAGCGTCCGTGGAAAGCCGCATGGGTTCGACCAAGATCGACACCGTCATGCAACATATGACGCCCGCCAGCCAGTACGGCGCCGAGTACATGACCTATGTGTTGTGGGGGATTACGCCCGAAGGCCGCCCTAACAACCTGGGCGAGGTGGTCCTTGAAGGCGACCACGCCAAGCTGCTCTCCACTACCGACCTTCAATCGTTTGGCCTGATCGTCACCGCGGAGCCGTACTTTGCGGTCACTCAGCCCAGCGATGTGGTGGTGGCGGAGAACTTTATCCGCAACGATACCACCGGCACTATCCAACAAGTGGACGCCAAGTTCGAATTGCTGCAACGGGGCCAATACGTAATGAACCGCTCCGAGTACAAGCCTGTCAGGGTGGACCCCAAGGGCCCGCTCCAGTTGGCGCAGGCTGAAAATGCAGTGGAGATCGCGCGCCTTGCGGGCGCCGAGCGCTATGCCGCCGAAACGTTTCAGAAAGCCCTGGTTGACCTGAAGAACGCCGAAGATTTTTTGCATAGCAAGAACAAGGATCGCAAGGTCTCCGAGACCAATGCGCGGGAAGCCACTCAAATGGCCGAAGATGCGCGCATCATAACGTACAAGAAAATCCACGAAGAACAACTGGCCAATGAGCGCGCCGCCGCCGCCGGGCGCGAGTCCGATGCCAGGGCGCGTGAGGCCGAAGCGCAAGCCCAGGCACGCCAGTCGGCCGAGCAAGCCAGGCTGTCCGCCGAACAATCCAGACTGGATGAGCAGCGCCGGGCGCAGGCTGAAACGGAGCGCCAGGCTTCCGACCAGGCTCGTCTGCAGGCGGAACAAGCCTCCGCTCAGGCCAATCAGGACAAGGCTGCCGCCGATGCCGCCCGCGCCGCTGCGTTGGAACAGCAACAGGCCGCCCGGGCCGAGGCGGATGCCGCTCGCATGGGCGTGCAGAAAGCCGAGGCGGAGAAGTTGGCGCTACGGGAACGGCTGCGCCAGCAATTGAATTTGATCCTGGAGACGCAGGAGACCGCGCGCGGCCTCATCGTCAACATCTCAGACGTGCTCTTCGACTTCAACAAGTTCACGCTGAAACCGGGCGCCCGCGAAAAACTCGCCAAGGTTTCCGGCATCCTGCTGGCCTACCCCGGCCTGCAGATTCAGCTTGAAGGCCACACCGACGCGGTGGGAAGCGAAGAGTACAACCAGAAACTCTCCGAGGACCGCGCCGGTTCCGTGCGCGACTACGTGGTGGGGCAGGGCGTGCCGGCTGGTACCGTGACCGCCAAAGGGTTCGGCAAAACACAGCCCGTAGCTTCCAATGACAACGCCGCCGGCCGGCAGAAAAACCGCCGCGTGGAAATGGTGGTTTCGGGCGAACCCATCGGGATCGGCTCGATGACGCCATCTACGCCACTGAGTCAGCGTCCCCAGTAGGGCCGTGGGGCAGGCCGCTGGACCGTCATTGGCGGTCTGCCCTAAAACACCTTGAGCCGCAGAAACTTCCGCGGATTCTCCCGAAATTCCTTCAGTGTCTGCTGCATCTGCCTGGCCGCGCCGTTCAAATTGTCGTACACCGCCGAAGTGGCCATCATCGGACTCGCATTGAATTCGTCCACGTTCCGAATCAGCAGTGCCACCTGACGATTCCAGCCGGTATACGACTGCTCCGAATCCACGAAGGGCTGCTTTCTGAAATCCGCAATCGAGCTCCTCAAATTTCCAAGGGAGTCTCGCAGTTGCTTGTATTGCGCCGGATCGCGCAGAAATTGCCCTATGCCGCCCTGCCCTGCCTGCATCCGCGACAGGCTCTGGTCGAGTTTCGCCAAGGGGTCGTGGATCTGCCGGAATAACTGGTCCGTGTAGAGTTCGTGCCCCATGGCGCCGCTGGTATCGGCCACCGCTTTGACGGCCCGCTCAATGTCCACAATGCGCTTGAGCAGGCTGCGATAGATCTCGTCGCCTTTGACGAATTGTCCCACGAGGCTCTTCCCCTGCTCGATATCGGCGATCACCGCGTCGATCGCATCCACCTGTTTCTGGAACTGTCCGATGGGCGAGTCCACGCTGTCGCGGTTCGATTGCAGCGACTTCAGCAACTCCGATGGAGGCTTCAGAGGGATCTCACCGTTGGGCTGGATATGGCCGGCGCTCGTTCCGCTGCTGATGGCTACAAACTTGTCGCCGATCGCGGTTTCGGATTCGATTTGTGCCGTGGAGTCCGACGTAATGTTCAACAGGCGTTCGCGCTCCACGCCCATCGTCACCTTGATGATGCGATCCGGATTAGTGGAGCCGGAAAGGTTCACAGACCGCACCTTGCCGACCCCGATTCCGTTGACCCGCACTGGCGATCCCGGCCCCACTCCCGTGACGTCGGAAAGGTACAGGTATAGCGTGGTCTTGGACTCGAAGACCGTTCCGCCGGTGAGCAGGTAACTGATGGTGCCGAGGATCGCTAGCGCCACCAGGATGACGGCAGAAACCCTGAACTTCGCCCAGAGGACGCGTTGAGCCGAGGGCATTCAGTTCGGATTGTACCGCGACCAAAGGTAACTTAGGTTACAATAGTATCGTCTATTGGACTGTGAGGTAAGTAAATGGATTCGTTAGGTATGCCGGAACTGCTGGTGATCCTCGGGGTCGCTGTGCTGTTGTTCGGCGGAAAAAAGATCCCGGAATTGGCCAAGGGCATGGGTGAGGGCATCCGTAACTTCAAGAACGCATTGAAGCCCGAGCCCGAAAAGCCGCCCGCAGCGGTCGAAGCTCCCGTGGTCGAAAAAGTCTAGTCATCCGCCAATTGAATACATGGGGCGCGGAGGGGCGACGAATTTGGCGGAATTGATTTCGTGGCCTTCCCACTTCCCGGCGACGTTGCGGCGGATCAGGGACGCGATCTGCTGGTCCGAAGAGCCGTTGCGCATCAAGGTCTTGACGTCGTCTTCCTCAATCGCAAACAGGCAGTAACGGAGTTTGCCGTCGGCGGTCAGGCGCAGGCGGTTGCAGTTCAGGCAGAACGGACGGCTCACGGAGGCGATGAAACCCACGTGGCCGATGCCATCGGAAAACGCGTACTCGGTGGCAGGGGCGCGCGGGTCGGGGTCGGGCACCGGTGTCAGGGGGGCGATTTCGCGGGACAGAGTCTCGATGATGTCGCCGGCCAGAAGCACCTTGGAGCGGTCCCAAAGGTTCTGCGCGTCCAGCGGCATAAACTCGATATAGCGCACCTCAAAATCGTTCTCGCGCGCGTAGCGGGCCAGGGGAACGATGTCGGGCTCCACCAGGTTTTTCACCGCGACGGCGTTGAGCTTGATCTTCGAATAACCCAACCGTTTGGCGAGTGCCAGGCCGGTGAGGACTTTGGCCAGATCGTCGCGGCGCGTGATCTGCTTAAAGCGGGCGCGGTCCAGCGTATCGATGTGAACGTTGAGGCGTCGCAGGCCGGCCTCGTATAGCGGCTCAGCCAGCTCGGGAAGCAGGACGCCGTTGGTGGTAAGGGCCATGTCCGCGATCCCGGGAATGGCTGCCAGGCGGCGGATCAGCACCGGCAAATCGCGGCGCACCAGCGGTTCGCCGCCGGTGATGCGCAGCTTGCGGATCCCCAGGCTGACGGCGATGCGCGCGAAGCGTTCGATCTCTTCGAAATCGAGAATCTCGCTGCGGTCCACGAAGTGCACGTCGTTTTCGGGCATGCAATAAAAGCAGCGGATGTTACAACGGTCGGTGACGGAGATCCGCAGATTGTCGTGAATGCGTCCGAAGGTATCGACGAGCGGCGCGGTTGGCATTTATTTGATGGCGAGCATGCGCTCGAGCGGGATCAGCGCGCGCCGGATCAGGTCGTCCGACAGTTCGACGCGCGGCTCCAGATTCCGCAGGCTGTCGCGCAGTTTCTCGAGCGTGTTGAGTCTCATGTAGGGGCACTCGCTGCAATTGCAGTTCTCATTGGCGACGTAGTGGAAACGCTTTTCGGGGGACTGGCGCTGCAGCGAATAGTTGACGCCGCTTTCGGTCATCACGATAAATTCCGGGGCATCGCTTGCGGCGCACCATTCGATGATGGCGGAAGTGGAGCCGACGAAATCGGCCATGGCCAGCACCGATTCGGGGCACTCCGGGTGGGCGACCACCTTGGCGTTGGGGTATTCCGCCTTGGCTTCGGCGACGCGGCGCGCCGGGAAAGTGGCGTGGACGATGCAGGCGCCCTGCCAGATTTCCATGTTGGCGCGGCCGGTCTGCTTCCTGACGTAATTGCCCAGGTTCAAGTCCGGCAGAAAGAGCACCGGCTTTTCGGCGGGGATGGAGTTGACCACCTTGACGGCATTGCGCGAGGTGCACAGGATGTCGCTTTCGGCCTTCACCTCAATGGAGGTGTTGATGTAGCTGACGATCACGTGGCCGGGGTGGTTGAGGCGGAACTCGCGAATCGGTTCGACGGGGCAACTCTCGACCAGGCTGCAACTGGCTTCGCGATCGGGCACGATGACGATGCGGTGGGGATTGAGGACCTTGGCCGTTTCAGCCATGAACCAGACGCCGCAGAAGGCGATCACGTCGCCCGAGAAATCGCGGGCCTTGCGGGCAAGTTCGAGGCTGTCGCCGACGACGTCCGCCAGTTCCTGGATCTCGGGCTCCTGGTAGTGGTGGGCCAGCAGAATGGCCTTGCGCTGCTTTTTCAGGTCCAGGATCTCGTCCGCGATGGTGGCTGTGGCAAGCATGGGGGAGATGTACTGCCAGACTCTTATCTTAGCAAAGGGTTGCACACAGTCATAATGGAAGCAGTGCGCGTCGTTCTGATCTCAACCTATGAACTGGGGCGGCAGCCGTTCGGGCTGGCGTCTCCGGCGGCGTGGCTTCGCGCCGAAGGGCACGAGGTGACGATGGCGGATGTTGCATGCTCTCCCATGCCGCGCGTGCCGTTGGAGCAGGCGGAGTTGATCGCGTTTTTTCTGCCGATGCATACGGCCACGAAGTTGTTCTTGCGGCTGGTGGACCAGGTGAAGGTGGTAAATCCGCGGGCGCATCTGTGCGCTTACGGGCTGTATGCGCCGCTGAATGAGAGGATCTTACGCGACGTAGGAGTGGGGACCATACTGGGCGGCGAATTTGAAAGCGGGCTGGTGGAGTTGGCGCGGCGATTGAGCATGGGGGACCGGGCTGACCAGTTGAAATTGATTTCCCTGGAGCGCCAGCACTTTCTGGTCCCCGATCGTAACGGCCTGCCGCCGCTGGGAGCATACGCTCAGCTCGTGGTGGGCGCAACCACGCGGCGCGTCGGCTACACGGAGGCGTCGCGAGGTTGCAAGCACCTGTGCCGCCACTGCCCGGTGGTGCCGGTGTATGGCGGCGTGTTTCGCATCGTGCAAGCGGACGTAGTGCTTGAAGATATCCGCCGGCAAGTGGCCGCGGGCGCGGAACACATCACGTTCGGCGACCCCGATTTTTTCAACGGCCCGGGTCACGCGGCGCCGATTGTTGAGGCGCTGCACCGCGAATGGCCGAGGCTTTCCTACGACGTCACCATCAAAGTGGAGCACCTGCTGAACCACCGGAAATTGCTGCCGTTGCTGCGGGAGACCGGCTGCGCATTCGTGACCAGCGCGGTGGAATCGCTCGACGATGCGGTGCTGGAGCGTCTCGCCAAGGGGCATACGCGGGCGGACTTTTTCGAAGCGCTGGGCCTGATGCGAACGGCGGACCTGCCGATGTCGCCGACCTTCATCCCATTCACACCGTGGACCACGCTCGCGAGTTACCGCGAGTTTCTGCGAGCTCTGGCGGAGTTGGGGCTGGCGGAGCAGGTGGCGCCGATCCAGTTGGCGATCCGGCTGCTGATTCCGGAAGGGTCGCTGCTGTTGGAGTTGGCGGAAGTCGGGCGCTTGATCGGGCCGTTCGATGCGCGCGCGCTGTGCTATCCGTGGCGCAACGCGGACCCGGCGGTGGATGCGCTGTGCGGCGGGATTCAGAGCGTGATCAAAACCGAAGAGAAACATAAGGCGGGGCGGGGCGAGATTTTCCGGAAGATCTGGGACTTGGCGAATGCGGGGAAGTTCCCCGTGGACGAGCCGATGGCGTCACGTGCGACGATCCCTTATCTGACGGAGCCTTGGTACTGTTGAGCGGAGCCTACTGAAGAGCAGGTTGCTCTTGTGTAAAGCTTCGTAAGCGCTGAGATCTTTCATAACGCGGGTATCGGAGTCTGCCGTTAGAAACCGTCAGCCTCATGCACGAACCACTTAAATCCTCCGGCCTTTTTTTCGGTTGCAGGTTTCACACAGCAATTGGATATTCCGCTCCGTTGTGGCACCACCTTCTACAACCGGGATGATATGGTCGAATTCGAGGCGTTCCTTAGCCTCGCATTCGACGCACTGGCCGCGATCGCGTTGCCAAACAAACATCCTTAAGGACTCCGGTATTAGTTCGCGCCTGGCGGATGGGAGTCTGTCAAGGTTTTCAAACGCTTCGACCGCTCGCTGGATTTGTTGCATTTCTTTCGAATGCCGAACAACCTCGTATTTGATACGGAGTTTGAGTTCTTCGTCAGAAGTAGCCTCCGCCCCTTCAACCTGAAAAACCTTGCCTCTGTAAACCCAGTGGTCCGATCCGTGTATCTTACTGCGAACAGGTTCATTATCACTTCCGCTATGCAAGTGACTGGTCAACAGCATTGCCACGGGATCCTTCGATGCCTGCGAATCTTCAATCAACGAGACCTTCAGTCTCTTCCGAGCATCATTCCGCATTGGACGCCTTTCGCTTGCGCTTTGACTCCCGAGCAGCAACCGCGTTTCGCGCGCGGAACGGTGCGTTCCTCTGGCGTCATGGATTCAAGGGAAGCGCTTCCTGTCGATCTTGCCGCCCTTCGCGAGTTGCTTGGGGAAATTACTCCAGAACTTCGGCCGGAAGTCTCTTCACCATGCACTCATCTTAACCCGGTTCTAGTATGCGACTCCGCTAGCACGTCAATCTTCACCTGAGGGCGGACCGCCGCGAAAGCCTTACATGATCCGGTTGCGGTCGTTACTTCAGCGGCGAAGCGCGAGCCTTTTCGCCGTTAGAAGTCTTGATGAGGGTCTGGCCGCAAACGAGGATTCCATCGACGGGAAGCCACAGCATTGTATGTATCGTGTCAAACGCGTCCACTTCCCAGATTGATCCGTCCTCCAGTTTGATGAGCTTGCCCGAAGCCATCACGGAGGAAATCCAATGGCCATCGACGCACCCACCATTCGAAGTGGCGGAGCCGCCCTCGGAGGCTCGATAAAGACCCGTCGCGACCTGGAGCGCGTCCGAGACCGGCGGTTGTTTGTTCAGCACGTCCATTCCAAGAGAGAGAAGGCTTTGCCGAGTTCCAGCTTCTGACCGTGGGAGCTTCTTCGCTGTCTGATAGCGTGCGAATGCTTCCTTCGTCTTGTCCGTCAGAACCCCGTCGGCCACCACGTCATAATCGAGGATTCTCAGCGCCTTCTGAATCAGGACCGTGGTTTCGTCAAACCCGAATGCGGGGGCGCGAGAAGAACTACGGGGCGGTTGATTCGTAGGTCTAGCTGATTGGGAGCCGAGAGATTCCGAGTTCCATATCCTGCATTGCTGTTCAGCATCGGGAATCAACAGACTTGAGCCAACGCCCAAGAACAACCCTGGCGAGTTGATGTACACACGCTTTCCTTCATACCGCCAGAGGGAGAGACATCCGACACCCTTCTCTATCAGGTACATCTCAGAGTTCGCGCGAACGACAATGGCCTTGTCATCCATTGCCTTCTTAACGAAGACGGCCTCCACCCCAGCATGGGCCGTGGAGGACGCGAACTGGAAAACTACTGCCACAAGAAGGATTTTCATACCTATAACTCCTCATTAAGGATACATCCAGGATCGGAGTCCGGCAACCAAGAAACCGAACTGACCCCAACGCAACCGAGGTGCGTGGCACCGTTCGAAGGCGGATTCTGAGTGTAAGGCTTGGTAAAGCCCCGTTTTCTCCTCTTGCAAATAGGCGAAGAAAAAGCGAAGATGGTCTTATGGCACTCGTGGGGATTGCCCGCCTGGCGGCCCAAAGCCAGGTTCTCGAAACCAAGCGGGCGGTTCAGTATTTTGAGATTCCGGCGCGGTCGATTTTGAACCGCACCAAACCAGGTATGCCGTTTCGGTGGACCATCAACCCTTACCGCGGCTGCGAGTTCGGGTGCAAGTACTGCTATGCGCGGTATACGCATGTGTTCATGGAAATGCGGCCGGAGGATTTCGAGGACCGCATCTATGCGAAATCCGCGGCGGCGCATTTGCTCAGGCAGGAACTGCGGCGGGTGGACGCGAAGGACCACATCGCGCTGGGGACGGCGACCGATCCTTATCAGCCGGCGGAGCGGCGGTTTGGGCGGACGCGGGGGATTCTCGAAGTGTTCGCGCGGGAACGCGGGCGGTATCTGGGGATCACCACCAAGAGCGACCTGGTGCTGCGGGACCTGGATCTGCTGCGGGAGATCGCGCGGGCGAACGTACTGGGAGTGAACCTGACGATCACCACGCTCGATGAGAAACTGGCGCGGTTGCTGGAGCCGCGCGCGCCGCGGCCGGACTTGCGGCTGGAGACGGTGAGGAAGCTGCGGGCGGCGGGGATTTGCGTGTCGGTGTTTCCGAATCCGATTATGCCGGGGTTGACGGATTCCGAACGCGCGCTCGACCGACTGGCGCAGGCGGCGAAGGAGGCCGGGGCGTTGTCGTTTGGCGGAGGGCC
>Ga0209847_1000728_pt1 | contig 12745 bp, 11 predicted proteins | sample OrgsoiDNA_201060_FD_185808 | JGI IMG/M metagenome (GOLD analysis project Ga0209847, IMG submission 185808) | Permafrost soil microbial communities from the Arctic, to analyse light accelerated degradation of dissolved organic matter (DOM) -... | ecosystem: Environmental > Terrestrial > Soil >... | reverse complement strand
ATCGCGAAGAACTCTTCGGGCCGGTGGCCGTGCTATTCCGCGCGGATGGAATCGACCAGGCGGTCCGGCTGGCCAACGATACCGAATTCGGGCTGGGCGCGAGCGTCTGGACCAACGACGATGCCGAGCAACTCCGGTTCATCGACCAGCTCGAAGCCGGCATGGTGTTCGTCAACGGTATGGTGGCGTCCGATCCGCGGATGCCGTTCGGCGGCGTCAAGCGCTCGGGGTATGGGCGCGAGTTGAGCGCTTACGGAATCCGTGAATTCATGAATGTGAAGACCGTCAAGGTGGCCTGATTCGCGGCCTCAAACACGCCCGCTAAACAATCCGGGCCGGACAGCCGATAAGGAATTTGAGGTTCAAAAGTCTGATTACCACTATGTTTCGCTGTGTCGGGGTACTTGTGCTGGCCACCGTCACCGCATGGGGCCAAGCCGGCCTGGGCGACGCCAGCCTGGAGCAACTTCTCAACGTGGAAGTGACTTCCGTATCTAAGAAGGAGCAGAGACTCTCCCGTACCGCGGCCGCCGTGTTTGTAATCGGCCATGAAGACATCCGCCGCTCGGGGGCTCAGAATCTGCCCGATGTTCTGCGCATGGCGCCGGGCGTCGAAGTTGCGCAGATTGACGCCAATGCCTGGGCCATCACCATTCGCGGGTTTGATAGCCGCTTCTCAAACAAAGTCCTCGTGCTGGTGGACGGGCGCTCCGTTTATAACACGGGCTTCTCAGGCGTGTACTGGGACCAACTGGACATGCCCTTGGAGGATATCGAGCGCATTGAGGTGATTCGCGGTCCGGGCGCGACCGTGTGGGGGGCTAACGCCGTAAATGGCGTAATCGACATCATCACCAAGAGTTCCAAAGCCACGCAGGGCGGGCTCGCCTCCGCATCCGTGAGTTCCGATCCGGATTCTCAGGATATGCTGCGCTACGGCGGCAGGGTGGCCTCCGGCACAGGCGCTTACCGGGCGTTCGCCAAGTACTCCCGGACCGCCGATGCGAATCTGCCGTCTGGGGCCAGCGGCTTCGATGGCTGGTCGCGGATTCACGGCGGGTTCCGGTCGGATTGGGATCTTTCGCCGCGCGATTCTCTCACTGTACAAGGTGATCTGTTTTCGAATCGCGGAAGTCAAACCAGACTCCAGTGGTTTTACCCCGCCCCCAACGACCCGCCATTCGCACAAACCTGGGCAGCCGCCGGCGGCAACCTGCTCTCCAGGTGGAACCATACGTCGGCCGGTGGATCGGACATGTCCTTGCAGGCATACTACGACACTTATCGCCGCGACGACCTGGGACTACCGGAGTCTGAGAAGACCTTCGACCTCGATTATCGTCAGCATATTGCAGCCGGAAGCCGTCACGATATCGTATTCGGAGCTGGATACCGGATATCAAACACAATCGTTCCGCCCGGATACCAGATTTCTCTGACGCCGGCCAATCGCACCGACTCGCTGTACAACACATTCATACAGGATGAGATCCGGGTCGCGGACCGGCTTTGGCTCACTCTGGGTACCAAGGTCGAGCACAATGCGTACACCGGCTTCGAATACGAGCCCAGCGCCCGCCTGGCATGGGCGCCCACCGAACGCCAGACATTTTGGGCCGCCGCATCGCGAGCCATCCGCCAACCTTCACGCGAGGAGATTGGCGTTATCGCGGAGGTGCTGGATTATCCCATAGGTCCCTATACCATGCTGGAAACGCGGGTGCTTGGCAACCCCCGCTTCCATTCCGAGGAGTTGAGAGACTACGAGATCGGGTATCGCACGCAATGGACCAAAAACGTTTCTCTCGACGTAACTGGTTTCCTCAGCTTTTATCGTCACTTGGGAACGGTTGAACCTCAGTCGCCCATCGTCCAGGCGGGTCCCGCGGGTATTGTCGTAATCGTGCCGGTACTCTCCGACAACAAAGGATCCTCCACCAACTACGGCACTGAAATAGCGCTCAACTGGAAGGTGAGCACTCGATGGCGTGTCGAACCGGGATACTCTTTCCTGCGCGTCAACACCCATCTGGACCCCGCCTCGGGTGACACCAGCCTCATAACCCTCGGGGGCAATGCTCCGCCGCACACGTTCCAGGTTCGCTCTCTTCTAAACCTCTCCTCAAGGCTTCAATGGGATCACACCCTTTATTGGATGCAGAAGATGCCTAACGGTTTGACCCCAAGCTATGCCCGCCTCGATAGCAGGATCGCCTGGAAACTGGGCGAGTCCACGGAAATCAGCCTGGTGGGTCAGAACCTGCTTCGTCCGCGGACTGTGCAATTTGGGGACACATTTAACCTTCTGGGTACTCCCGCGCAGCGGAGCGTTTTCGGAAAAATCACGTGGAGCTTCTAACTCGGGTCCAAACATTCCGAACGCTGTCGCGGTCGGGCGCATGCCTGGCGCTCCTGCTGCTGATGGGCTTTCGCCTGGCTGCGCAATCGGCCGGCGAGTATGAGCTCAAAGCCGCATTCCTCTACAAGTTCGCGAGCTTTGTGGAATGGCCGGACGCGCTTTCGAACGGGCCCCTTTGCATCGGGGTCCTGGGTCAGGATCCCTTCGGCCCCGCTCTCGATGGGGTCGTCAAGGGCAAATCCTACCAGGGCCGCGCCTTCGAAATCCGGCGGTTCAAGCCGGGACAGGAGTCGTCTAAATGCCAGATCCTTTTCATCGGCGCTTTGGAACCGAAGAAGCTCCGCGAGGTGTTGAGCCGTCTGCAGGGCGCGGCGGTTCTGACCGTGGGAGATGTCCCGGGCTTCTGCGAGAGCGGCGGGATGGTCGATCTCGGTCTGTCAGGCAACAAAGTACAACTGGAAATCAACGTGGAAGCGGCCGAAAAGGCGGGCCTGCATTTAAACTCCCGGCTTCTCAGCCTCGCCAAAATCGTGCGTGCCGCCCCGGAAGGCGGCAGGTGAGCCATGGCGCTTATACAGCCGTTTCGCAAGCTCTCCGTAAAGCGGAAACTGCAAGCCATCATCATGTCCACGGTGATCGCGGCCCTTCTGCTTTCCTGTGGCGCGCTGCTGGTTTCTCAGGCAGTCGGCCTGCGCGGTTCCATGAAGGCCAACCTCCAGATCCTGGCCCGGATGATCGCCGAAAACAGCACCGCGGCACTCAGTTTCGAGGACCGACCCGCAGCCAGGGAACTCCTCCGCAGCCTTGACGCGCAGCCGGCGGTACGCGCGGCCGGCATCTATTCAGCCGATGGCAAACTGTTCGCCCGCGATGTACGCCAGCGGACAGGCGGCGGCTCAGACGAGTTTGCGGTCCCCCCAATCGCCGGCGCGGAGCGCTGCGTTTTTGAGAACGGACATCTGATTGTGGTGCAGTCCGTGGTTCTGGACAGCCAGACATTAGGGTCCGTTTACCTTTTGTCCGACCTGGCGGAAATGCATAGCCGCCTGCTCCGGTCGGTGGCAACCATCCTGGTGGTCCTGGGCGTTTCCGCCCTCTTCGCGTTCTTGCTGGCTTCGCGGCTGCAGAAGCTCATTTCCGGGCCGGTAACTCACCTCGTCCATACCGCTAAAGCCGTTACCCTGAGCCAGGATTTCGCGACCCGCGCACACAAGTACACGGATGACGAGCTGGGCCTCTTGACCGACAGCTTCAACGAGATGCTCTCCGAAATCCAACGCCGGGACCGCGATTTGCAACATCACCGGGAGGGCCTGGAGGACCAAGTCTCCCAGCGTACCGCCGAATTGCAACGGGTCAACGCGGAGTTGATCCTCTCCAGGGACAAGGCCGAGGAAGGCAACCGCGCCAAGAGCGAATTTCTGGCCAACATGAGCCACGAGATTCGTACCCCGATGAACGGCATCACCGGAATGACGGACCTGGCCCTCGGAACGGATTTAACCGCCGAGCAGCGCGACTACCTGAATACCGTGAAAAGCTCGACCGATTCCCTCTTGACCGTGGTCAACGACATTCTGGACTTTTCCAAGATCGAAGCGGGTAAGCTCGATCTGGACATGGTTTCGTTCCGCCTGCGCGCCAGAATTGAGGATACCGTGAAGCTGGTCGCGGTTCCGGCGCGCCGGAAGGGCCTCAGTGTGCGCTGTGTTATCGGGCCGGACGTGCCCGAATTCGTGGTCGGAGATCCAATTCGTCTGGGCCAGATTCTTCTGAACCTCACGGGCAATAGCATCAAATTCACGGAGCATGGTGAAGTCGCCGTGGAGGTTTCCGTCCTTGCCTTGGAGGCTGACCAGGTAGCCGTCGAGTTCGCCGTTCGCGACACCGGAATTGGCATCCCGCTCGACAAGCAGCAGACCATCTTCGAAGCCTTCTCGCAGGCGGACGGCTCCATGACCCGCCGCTTTGGAGGCACCGGCCTTGGCCTGACCATCTCGGCGCGGCTGGTTGCCATGATGGGAGGAACTCTCCGCGTCGAAAGCCGCCCGGGCCACGGAAGCTGTTTCCGCTTTACCGCTCATGTGCAGGTTGACAATCGGCAAGTCTCGCCGGAGCCAGCCGCGGCCCCCGCCATGGCGGCTCAACCTCCCCATGCGCTCCGGATCCTGCTGGCCGAGGACAACGCCGTGAACCGGAAACTCGCGGTCCGTATACTGGAGAAGCACGGCCATCGGGTCACGGTTGCAGCCAATGGGCGGGAGGCTATGGACGCGCTGGTCGGGGACCAATTCGACGCCATCCTGATGGACGTGCAGATGCCGGAAATGAATGGCCTGGAAGCCGCGGCGGCCATTCGCCGGAACGAGCGCGGCACCGGACGCCACGTCCCCATCATCGCCATGACCGCTCACGCCATGAAAGGCGACCGCGAGCAGTGCCTGCAGTCCGGCATGGATGACTATCTCTCCAAACCAATCCGTCCGCAAGAACTCCTGGCAATGCTCTCTCTCACTGTGGGGCGGCGATTGGAACCGACTGAGATTGGGGCTTGACAGGTCGTCAGAATTGTCAATAATATGAGGTGCCGCATGCTTAAGAGTAAGATTGCAACGATTGTCACCCTGGTTGTATTGGCCGGAACATCCAGCCTGTGCTCGGGCCAGTGTCGCTACGGCCCGGCATCCCCTACCCTGCCGATCGGTCTCACGCTGGTAATCCGAACGATAAAGCCCGTGGCCGAAACGTCACGATCCGTAATCGTACAAATCGAGTTATCGAACCAATCGAACACACCAATAAGGATGCGGGATAACTTGTTTGCGGAGCGCGACTATGAGTTGCACGTCCGCGACGACAAAGGCAAGGAGGTCGCTTTTACGAAATGGGGGCGTCAGATCAGGACCGGCCCGATCCGTGGCTCGGGCAATGACGTCACGCTCGCACCAGGCGAAAAGTATGAGGACCAGGAGGACCTCTCCCATATATATGACATTTCGCTGCCGGGAAACTATACCGTCGAAGCGTGCCGCGAGCTCTACGTTTGGGGAAACATCTATTCAAACAGAATTGTAATTCCATTCGTTCTCCCGGCGCGCGGCGGTGGGAGTAACGGCAGTCCGTAGGGTAGGCCTCCTGGCCTGCCATTTGGCTCGGCAGGCCGGAGGCCTACCCTTGGAGATTGGCCATTTGCGGCGAGGCATGCCTCGCCCCTACAAGCACAGGTAGGGGCCGGGCATGCCCGGCCACGGCAGGCCGGAGGCCTACCCTACCAAGCGCGCCGGTACCTCAATACCTCCACCAAGAACGCATCCCGCCCCGCCTTCACGCCTTCCGCGCTCTTCACCGACCAGTCGTAATACCCTTTCCCTGTCTTCACTCCCAAATTTCCCTCTCGCACCAGCCCGCGAAGATGTTCCGGCGCGCGCGGTTCATTGTAGAGATCCCGGGCGACGTACTCCAGCACTGAGATCGCCAGATCCAACCCCGCCACATCCATGTGCTCGAAGATTCCGTAGGCCGGCATGCGCAGGCCGAACCCATTCTTGACCACCGTGTCCACGTCGTCCGCGTCCGCGATTCCCTCGGCAACGATGTGGGCCGCCTCCCGCACCAGTGCCATCTGCAGCCGGTTGCCCAACTGCCCCGGCCGGTCCTGGCGCACCACCACCGGCGTCTTTCCGCAAGCGCGCAGCAAATCGCGCACCGCTTCCGTCACCTCCGGCAGGGTCTTATCGCCCTGGACCAACTCCACCAGTGGCATCAGGTGCGGCGGATTCCAGAAATGCGTGGTCAGTACCCGTTCCGGCCGGCCGCATCGCGAAGCAATGGCCGTGATGCTCAGACCCGAGGTGTTCGATGCCAGCACCGCGCGCGGCGTCAACGCATCCATCCGGGCGAACAGTTCCCGCTTATACGCCATGTCCTCCGGCCCCGATTCCACCACCAGATCGGCGCCGCCGATGGTTTCGTCAAACGCCATCGATCCAGTCACCAACTCCACCGCGGCGGCCGCCTGCGCGGCGTCTATCAGTTGGTTCCCGGCCAGAAACCCGGCCTGCGCCCGCACCTTTTCCACGCCAAGTTTCGCTCCCTCCACCGTGCGGCTCAGAAGCGTGGTCCGCAAGCCCCCCAGGGCGAGCGTCAAAGCGATCCCCGGCCCCATCATTCCAGTGCCGATCACCGCCGCTGAAGTAAATCCGGTCTCTGACATGCCGACCATTCTATTCTAACGGCAGGCCGGGCCCGTAACAGAAGTTTGCGCTTGCCATAGGACCATTTCGCCTGAAACACTGTCCTTTGAACCCCTATGCGAATACGCGTGTTAGGTATCGTGTTGGCCGGCAACGCACTAATAACTACTGAAAACCTTGACATTGATTTTGCGTCGGTATAACTTACGTTCAGTATTAGTTTTCATTAGTTAACTTAGTTAGTATTTTCTGGTGGCAACGCGGGCGTAGGCGCCGCGCGGCAAACTCTCGCGCGACGTTTGGCGCGCGCCAATGTTTGCTGTCTCAGCCGCGCCGCCAGGACTTGCTGGCCCAAACCTGATTCTCAGTGACATAGGGAGGATTGTGTGTTCCTACAGCATCGACCGGTAGCCATTGCCGTCATTCTCGCCGTTGCGGGAGGACTTGCCGCCAGCACGCAGAGCGGCCACGTACACACTCAAACGATTCAAACCACGCCTGGAGCCTCCATCGCGCCTTCTGGCGTGATCGATGGATCGGTCCTTTCCGAACTGATTTCCGACCAGGAAGCCATCACCATGTTCTGGATTGCCGTGATGGAACCGACCTCCGCCGCCGCGCCGGTGAAGGGGCGATTCGCCGCCAAGACCGGGGGCATGGGTCTCTCCAGCCCGGACGCCGCCTTAATCTGGAGCGCCGCCGTGACGTTCAACGCGCAGTTTGCCCTTACCTCGCACAGGAGCAGCAGTTTGCAAGCGCCGCGGGAAATACAAGCACGCCGTCGTCCTCGCTGGCCTCGATCACGCAACAACGCATTGCAGTGGCCGCCGTCATCGACCAACTCGCCATAGCCACTCATAACGGCTTGCTTGCCGGCCTTTCGCCGGAGGGCGCCGCAGCCCTCAAAGCCCAGATTCAGGACGTCAAGAAGCACATGAAGATCGTCCCGCCGCCCAAAATGTAGCGCGCGTGCCCACGTCTTTCCACTCACAACGATTTTACCAGCGGAGATGCAGATGAAAGCCAATGCGAAGATGATGGATGTTAAGATATTGTTAGTGGCGGCGTTTATGCTTGTCGTGTGCTCATCCGAGTCTCACGCCCAGTGCGCCAGCGTATACAGCAATAGTGGTCCCGACGCGGCTGGTAACGTTCATGCCTGGGCCATTCTAACGGACAATTTTGTGAACCCGACCTCCGGCTGCGCGCCTTGGACGAATTTTACCCACACCTACAGTGCCTCGCTGACCGTCACCAGCCCATCTGGAAGAGCGGCGTCGTCGAACGCCGGTGGGAGCCAGACGGGTGGCGGCGGAACAGCTACGGTACGGACCGATGTATTCCTGCCGATCCTTAGAGAGATCGGAGTCTTTACCCTTTCCGGGTTGGACACCATAAACTGTTCGGTGGCGGGCCTCTTTTACTCCTCGTCGGTTTACGGCTCGTTCTCGCCGCCTCCGCCGGTCATCAACGGGGTCAGCGACAACTCGACCGGTTCGACGACGATCTACCAAGGGGCGACCGGCTACCTCGCAATCTATGGAACGGCGCTGACCGCGTGGGGCGAGACGCCTACTCCGACGGTGACCGGAGACTCCGGCTTGACGCTCGCAACCAATTGGGCTAGTGACACCCAAGTGAACGCATCCTATACAGTGGATGCCCAGGCGCCCGTCGGGCAACACACGGTGACGCTCCGGACTGCCACGGGGCAAGCCCAAGGCAGAATTCAGGTGGCGGCGCCGCCACCGCCGACACTGCAGGTCACCTGGAACGGGACGCCCGTCTCGTCTGGATCCACGGTCTACATTACTCCGGTCCCTTCGCTGCCGCTGGTGGCTTCCCTGATTCCGGGAGCTCAGGGTGTTACCCTCACGGCTACCGCGTCATGGACGGTGGGCATCAATTACATCGGCCCTGGCTCATACGAATACTCGTGTTCCACTTCTGGGTCTCAGCCTGGGAATAGCACATGGAATATCGGTAACTTGTTTGGCGGCGGCAGCCAATTTTGCGGCGGATCGGCGCTGGTTGCGGCGACCTACAACGGAAGCAAGGCCTCGCTGAGTTTTACGATCCAGGGTGCAAATTGACTACAACAACAATACGTATGATTTGTGGACATGGACGACGAACGTCAGCGACGGCGTGAGCGCGAACGCCGGCAACGCGTCAAGGGCTGCAAGCGCATGGCAGCAACAAGTGAGCGCTAGGAACACCTGGAACACTAACAACCCGACAAAACAGATCGCTATGCATCCGCCCATTACAGAGACTCCCTGCGTGTTCACTTATGTGCCACTGGGAGGGCAGCATCCGTTTTCCGATGCAATTTGGATCAAGATGTACAACAGTGGCCTGGCTTCGTCGACTTGGTTCATTACATTCGACCCGGCCAGCGCTGCCAGCGGCGGCGGAGGATGGGTAGTCCAAAACACGAACAACTTCGCCTTCGATTACGTCGGCCGCGTGTGCGGCGCTACTCCGTAGGGAGAAGAATTGATGACCACCGGCAGGACGGGAACACATATGAAGCGTTACGGATTTCTCGCCTTGGCGATTTTCACAGGCCTTTGGGAACATTCACCGGCCGCACAGGGTGCGAGTGGACAGAACCTTTTTTTCTTAACCGGCACATTGGGCGCGGCGAGCGCTGCGCGCCTGTACCGCGTAGGTTCCAACAGCCCAACCCCGCAGCCCGTTCGAAAGGTAGCCGCGGAGGCGGCGCTTGTGCTGGCGGACTACGACCGGCGGAAGTTGATCGTCGTATCTCCATATCTTTCCCCCCACAATTTCGACATCGTCGACATGGCGGCGCCGGCTGTGCAGCGGCATCTCTCCATTGGGTACGATTCCAACGAACTGCTGCCGGCCGGGATCTACCTGCTGGATCTTCCCGTGCGGGGACTTTCCGTTGCCATGGCCCTCGGCAAAATGTTCAAGATGGACAACCCGGAGCCCCCGCGCGATCTCTCGTCCGTTAGCCTTACGGCACCCGACGCCGCGCAGGTGAGCCTTCCGTTAACGGACCTCGCGTTCTTGCGGGTGAGCGGTCTCGTGGGCGGCGCTGTGATCTTGCAGGCCGAGATGGCGCCGGAGGCGGGCGGCAATCCGCTGCAGTTTCCGACATGGACTGGGAGCGCAGTAACTATCGACATCCCCTGGCGCGGGGACGTTGCGCCCAGTACGTGGTCCAGCGGCCCCGATCCCTATCGCTTGATCGCGTCAACGATAGCGTCGCCGTACTCACTCCTCTCTTGGTCGCCCAATCCAACCTTGTCGACGTGCTCGACAAAGCAGCGGGCTCCTGGCATCGCTACATGTTGCCGTTTGCCGTGAGCCGGGCGCGCGCGTTCGGCCCGTGGGTGGCCGCGATTCGCACGGAGCCTCGGAATGCGGCGTGGTCGGCACTGAAGCGAACGTCCGTTGCCGTATCGGAGTTGCAGAAGTTTCGCTCCAGCCCGGGCAGGGAAAAACGGCTCACGGAAAACATCAAAGACTGCGACTCGCCGCACTGCTCCTTCGTGGTGGAGGACCTGTTTAACAATTTGCCGGACTACTATCCGGGAGATTTATCGGTCCTGAATGGGCGCACAGGCCAGATCTTGACGATCCACACGGGTCAGGGAGACAGCGAGGTGGTGCTGGCAACGGACGATGCCGTTTATTACCGCGTGAACGACGCGCTGTACCGCGCTGACCTGGCGGCGGGCAAACTCGGCAGCGGCATCAAAATCGCCGAGGGACCGGACATCGTGCAGGCTCACTGGGCCTTTCTCGGGCCGGCCGGTCTCTGACATGCCGACCATTTTATAGGCGGAACGAAGTTTGTGCTTGCTATAGGACCGTTCGCCTGAAACAATGTGCTTTGAATCGCTATGCGCATACGCGTGTTGGGTATCGTACTGGCCGGCGGTAAGGGAAGCCGGCTTTCTCCGCTCACGAAGGAACGGGCCAAACCGGCCGTTCCGTTTGGAGGAAAGTATCGCATCATCGATTTCGTGCTGAGTAACTTCATCAACTCGGGGATCTACTCGATCTACGTCTTGACGCAGTTCAAGAGCCAGTCGCTGCTGCAGCACCTGAGCGAAGGCTGGCAGTTCGGCAGCCTGCTCAAATCGCAGTTCCTGATTCCGGTGCCGGCGCAGATGCGCTCGGAGGACGAATCCTGGTATCAGGGCACGGCCGACGCCATTTACCAGAACATCAACCTGGTGGAGCAGGCCGATCCGGACCTGGTGGCGATCTTCGGCGGCGATCATGTCTACCGCATGAACATCACCAACATGATCGAATTCCACAGCGAGAAGAGGGCCGAGGTGACGGTGGCCGCGATACCTACTCCGCGGAAACATGCCGTCGAGTTTGGCGTGATCGAAGCGTCCGCCGACGGCCACATCCTGGGATTTCACGAGAAGAACCCCGAAGCCCCCACCATGCCCGGCGACCCGGAACAAGTCTACGCCTCCATGGGCAACTACGTTTTCGAAACCAAGTCGCTATTGAGACTGCTCCGGGCCGACGCCGAGGACCAGCACAGCGACCACGATTTCGGCAAGAACATTCTGCCCCCGCTCGCCGGCAAAGCTGAGATCTTCGCTTACAACTTCCAGACCAATCGAATTCCCGGAGAGCCTGCCAGCTCCGTTCCGTACTGGCGCGATGTGGGGACCATCGATGCCTACTATGAGGCCAACATGGATCTCCGCTCCGTGAGCCCGGCGCTCAATTTGTACAATCGCGCATGGCCCCTGCGCAGCAGCAGTTTCCCCGACCCGCCCGCCAAGTTCACCTTCGACGATGAGAACCGCCGCGGTCAGGCCATCGACAGCATCGTCTCGGGCGGCTGCATTCTTTCGGGCGGCATCGTGAAGAACTCGATCCTCGGCCGGGGCGTCCGCGTGCATACCGGCGCTCTCGTGGAAGATTGCGTGATCCTGGACAACTGCGACATCGGCCGCCGAGCCAAGGTTCGCCGCGCCATCCTGGACAAGAATGTAAAGGTGAAAGAAGGAACCGAGATCGGTTACGACCTGGATGCCGACCGGGCCCGGTATCACGTTACCGAGAGTGGCCTGGTCGTGATCGCGGGCGAACGCAGCGCCGTCGAAATCTGCGGGCTGGTAATTTAGCCGCTCTTCTCGCGATGGAACAACACGTTCTAGCGTGGATCGCCCAATACGGCTACGCCGCCATCTTCTCGCTGCTGGTCCTGGGCATCGTCGGCCTCCCCGTTCCCGATGAGACCCTCCTCACCTTCACCGGTTACCTGGTTTTCACGGGTCACCTCTCGCCAGTGCCCGCGTTCCTCTCGGCGTGCGCCGGCAGCGCCTCCGGAATCACCATCAGCTACATGCTGGGACGCACCTTCGGCCTCAAGCTGATCCACCGCTATGGCAAGTACGTGCGCATCACCGAGGATCACATCGTCAAGGCGCACGCCTGGTTCGCACGCGTCGGCCACTGGGGTCTTACGTTCGGATATTTCATCCCCGGCGTGCGCCACCTCACCGCTTACGCCGCGGGTATGAGTGAAGTGGAACCGCACCAGTTCGCCCTCTTCGCTTATAGCGGTTCCATTCTGTGGACCGCCAGTTTCATCAGCCTTGGGTATTTCCTGGGTGAGCGCTGGCACGCCGTCCAGAAGAACGTGGAGCGCTATATGGTGGGCGTCGCCGTCGTCCTGCTCATCCTGGCAATTGCCTGGCTGGTGTGGCGGAAGTGGTTTCGGGCGCGGAGTAAGTGACCGCCAGCGCCGTCACCACCACCACCACGCAGCCGATCACGTTGTACCAGAGCCAGGAGACATCGGTGAACAGAGCCGTCGCCAGAATGGCGGCTTCCCCCGCCAGCATCCCGGTGAAGGCCGCCGTCCCGCGCACCCGCCGGAACACGAACGCCAGCACGAAGCAGCCCAACAGCGATCCGTAAAACAGCGAGCCCACCTTATTCACCGCCACAATCAACGACCCCAGCCGATTGGCCCACCGGGCGAATACCACCGCATAAACGCCCCAGAACAGAGTGGCCCATCGCGAAGCCATCAGGTAATGATGGTCGCTGCCCTGCCGGTGCACGTACCGTTTGTAGATGTCGATCACGGCCACGGTAGCCAGCGAATTGATCTCTCCCGAACTGGCGGACATGGTGGCCGCGAAAATTACGGCGATCACCAGGCCGACGACTCCCACCG